>OCTX012225718.1_pt1 | contig 38719 bp, 27 predicted proteins | sample 1539691 | NCBI WGS metagenome assembly OCTX01 (sample SAMN02144231, study PRJEB22623) | gut metagenome | biome: sheep rumen | host: Ovis aries | place: New Zealand
GCCGTTCAGCAGATAAGCCTCGTCAATCATCAGTACGCCACCCATCGCCTTTTCTATCACCTGTCGCAGCGAACGCTCCTCGTCGCCCCAAAGTGTGCCGATAAAGGTGCCACGGTCGCAAACCACTACATGCCCTTTCGATAAGGCTCCCGCATCATGTAGCAGCGAACCGAATATCTTGCAGACGGTGGTCTTACCTGTGCCAGGACGACCTAAGAACACGCTGTGAAGCGACACTTCGTGTTGCTTGCTGTTAGGAAACATCTCCTGCATCACCCTGTTGTAACTGGTTAGTGCCACCAACTCATCCATGTGGTGCTTGATGTCTTCGCAACCCACCAACTTGTCCAGTTCCTCGCGCGGATTCTCGATGGGATCCAGTATTTTGATATCCACACTTAGGCCCATATTCTGGTCTATCGTCTCGCTCTTGGTCGTAGGCGTTGCCGGTTCCTCTGGAGTCTCTGGTTCTTCTGGAGATTCCGGTTCTTCAGGCATTTCCGGCTCCTCTGGATCTGGTTCTTCTGCAGGAGGTTCTTCGTCGAACTGATTATTCACAAAGTCGAAGAGCATCTGTTCAAACTCTTTGTAGTCTTCATCTTCTGTTTCGACCTTTGGCTCCGGCTTAGCATCAATACTTTCGTCGGTCACAATATCGAAATACTTTTTCCCTTCCAGTTCGTCGTCATCATTCACCCCAGCCTTACGAAGTTTCAGGTTACTGCAGTTGCTGATCACCTTGATGTCGTTCTTTTCCCAGTCATCCTCCAGTTCGTAAGCGTTGTTAATGGCATCCTCTGTCAGCAGAATGCCGTAAACTTTCAGACTGGCTTGAGATTTTCTAAGCCGACTCTTCATGATTTCCATCGTCTCCTTTAGCTTCCACACAGTACTTTCGCGAGGTTCGCATCCAGGTTCATAAATCATCATGTCTATGTTCTGCGTTTCCTCGTAATATTGCTTTTGGCGGTGCTTGTTGCTGTCCACGCATACCACCACCATGTTCATCGAGTCGGCATAAATATAAATATCGCAGTTGTACAAATACGGGGCAAAGCCCTTTATCCGATTAGAGTAGACGGCATAGTTAACCGCCATGGCGTTCATATGTTTCCAGATAGTAAGATTTGTCTGGTATCTAAAGTCGTTAATCAGTCTGTTCAAGTTTCTCATAAAACTAAAATCAATACATCGTTCATATATATAAAATAGGTATGCCCCTGTGTGTGATAGGGGCGCAAGAGTCATCGGGCCAAATGCTTTTACACACCTGCCCCTTGGTATTATAGAGGTTTCCTTTCAGATTTCTCTATCACATCATCCAAACAATTGTAGCAAAATGTCAAAGAACGCGCAAGCCGAATGCAATGCGAAAGCTCGCTTTCAGGCTTTGCTGAGGCGCAGCCGTTCTTCGAGACAAAGTCTCAAAGATCGCATGAGCGAGCGAATAGCGAAAGCTTGCTTTCTGCTTTTCCGAGTGACAACAGACAATCCACCTGTCGATTCTCAGATTCGGTTTTACCCTCGTCCTAGAACCGCTCGGCACATGATTGCAACCATTGTCATTCTGTTCATTTTGCTTTTAAAATTTTGTTTGTTTTGTGATAGAATTATGTTTATCGGCTGCAAATGTAGATATTTTCCCCGAAACTTCCAAATTTTTTCGCGAAAATCGGTCGAAAAAAACAAAAAGTGATCTTTTGATATAAAAAAAAGATTTAACAGACGTGTTATTTGAAAAATTATTCTTATTTTTGTGGCATATATTAAACTTAAGCCCAAATTCTTTAAATATTCTGAATGATGAAACTGTTTTTGAATTGGATAAGGAGAACCCTCGATCACGACTTGTCGCTTGGTTATGCTAGGCAACTCAGATGGTTATGCTTATTATTTGTGATCGTGTTTGTATTGATAATCGCCACATTGTTTGTAATTGTCGTTGTTGATAAGAACTTTAATATGGGTGACGTAAATCTCCCAGGCACAGCATTTCTTTTGTTAACAGATCCTGGCAATCTTTCTGGGGTGTTACCTTCTAACCATTCATGGATTATTGGTATTATCTACGCTTTAATAGCTATTGTTGGCGCCATTGTTTTTGGTGGTCTGCTTATCTCTTTGCTGTCAAACAGCGTTCAGCGTCGGGTCGAGAAGATAGAGGGAGGTAACGTGTATTATCAACTTCGTGATCATATTGTAGTGATAGGATATGACACCATATTGCCCTCGTTGGTTAAGCAAATTGTAAATAAGGAAGAGTGGCGTAATAAAGATGTTCTTATACTTACCAAAAAGAGTCCTGCAGAAGTGCGTGATGCTCTTAATACCGTAGTTGATGTCAAGAGCAAACACCTTATTATATATAGTGGTCAGCGTTCTTCAGAGCTCGATTTAAGAAACCTCCAAACAGAAAATGCGCACGAGATATTTATTATTGGTAATCGTCAGAGCGATGATCATGATGCATTGAACATTGATTGTCTTTCTAAACTTGTCAGTATCATTAAAGGTAGTACTTCTCAGCAGCATCCTATAATCAATATTCTGTTGGAGAATCCCGCTACACAGACAATACTACAATCTACGGATTTGGCCGCTAATTGGCAGAACACAGTCAATGTTATTCCATTCAGTTTTTATGAGAACTGGGCACGCATGGTTCTTAATAGTCAACAATATCCACGTCTGTTAGTCAACTCTGACACAGATCAGCAATTGAATATAGTCATTTTCGGCATGTCTAAACTGGGAGTCACAATGGCTGTTGAGGCTGCTCACGCTCTGCATTTTCCACGCAAGAGAGATGGAAGTGTGCGCAAGACTATCATAACGTTTATTAGTTTGAATGCTTACGAGGAAATGACGCTTTTCCGTACTCGCTATCGCCAGATTTTTGAGATTCAATCTTCGCGTTTCATCGACTTCTTTGGAGGAAATGATAAAGATCAGAGTCTGCCTGTTATTACTGAAATGCCGCCAACTTATTTCACAGGAAAGGATGCTGATTTTCTTGACATTGAATTTGAGTTTGTTCGTGGTAATGCTCTCTCTGGTGGTGTTCAGTGTTTGTTATGCGACAGGATTGAGAAAGAACATCGTAAGATGGCCCTTTTCGCATGTACTGGTAAGGACACTACTGATATGAATATCGCACTATATTTGCCAGAGCAAATTCTGCGTCAATCTGTTATTTATATTCGTCAGCACCATTCTGGAAAGCTATTGGATTGGTTACGCCTGAAAAGCAAGGAAGAACAAGGGCTGTATGCGAATATCTATCCTTTCGGAATGGAAGACACTGTGTTCGATCTAAATCACGATAATCAGCGTATGGGGGTGCTTATAAATTACTACTATTGGTTCCATAAAGATTATCCTTCGATTTTTGAAGAGAATCATATTTTGACTGTCGACGAACGACAGATAGCTATGGAGACTTGGAATGAAGGTACATCAGTTGCCGACCAATGGAGTAGTAGCTATTGTTGCATGTCTATTGCTCAAAAATTGTCTCAGTGGGGAATTGATATAGACAAAGCATCAATTGCCAACATAAAGGCTGTTATCAACGATAATATTGAAGTGTTAGGGTATATTGAACATAATCGTTGGAACATTGAGAAACTCTTGTTGGGATTCCGTAAGCCTCATGTTGAAGAACAGGCAGAAATTGACAAATGTCGAAAGATTATTGCTGATATTGATGTAGATGATGAGAAAAAGAAAGCCTGTAAATATAGAATTTACAAGGGTAAACATATCCATGATTACCTGCGTTCGTTTGACGATTTGGCAGATGTTGTATGGATAGATATGAACAAAGAGAAAGATGACGTCAGGAAGACTGATTACGATATACTCCGTCAGATACCTTGGATTCTTAAAAACAGTAAGTAATATGAAGAAAGATTATATTCCCCAACCCATCGATACTTCAGATATCGAATTACCTGAGGAGTTGAACCCACTGCTCGAAGCAATGGCTAAAAACGTCCACGAAGTTTGGGCTCAAACTCGCATTGCTCAAGGCTGGCAATATGGCCCTGAGCGTAATGATGCCGAAAAGCGTCATCCAATGCTTATTCCTTACGAAGACCTACCAGAAGAGGAAAAAGTATACGATAGAAATACATCGGTAGAGACGCTGAAGTTGATTTTGAAATTAGGGTTTGTAATTGAAAAGGAATAAGTGTTATGGGGAAAAATAAATACGACATTTTTATCAGCTACCGCAGAATTGGTGGAAAGAATTATGCACGTACACTAAAGCCGGAGTTAGAGAAACGTGGTTTTAGAGTGTTTCTTGACTTTGATGAGTTAAAGGATGGCGTATTCGATAAACGTATTATGGATGCTATCAGCGAAGCACCTATCTTCCTTGTCATTCTCTCTAAAGGAGCACTTGACCGTTGTGCAAACGATGGTGACTGGGTGCGTGAGGAGATACTATATGCAGACAAGACAAATCGTCATATAGTTCCTGTAGAGGTTGATAAGACGTTTAGAGATTTTCCCGAGAATCTGCCGCAAGAGGTCAAGGCAGTATTAGGTCCTCATCAATTCTCCCAAATAGACACAGAAACGCTTTTGCAAGAGTCTATTGACAAAATGGTTCGTGAACGGATTAAACCTTATGTTACGAATATCTCAGGAGCCCCATCACCATTAGAAGAAGAAAGTTTAGAAGGGGCTGAGATACATATTGAGGTCGATGCCGACTGCGATTTGTACCGATTCAAGAAACTGCTAAAGACGTTATATGTAGGCAAAGACAATGTTGTGCATTTAATGCCAGGCAAACATAAGATTGAGGTGGTGTCAAAAGAATATGCTGACATCAAAGATTCTCAGGTCATCTCTATACCGTCTATTCAATATTCTGACTTCATCGAAATTTCCTTGTCCGATAGAATTGAAAGCAAAAGGCAGGAGGAGATAAAACGAGAGGAAGAGCAGAGACGCCTTGAAGAAGCAAAGCGCAAAGCTGAGGAGGATGCCAAGCGTAAGGCAGAAGAAGCTAGGCGTAAAGCAGAATACGAAGCATGGAGAAAGGCGGAAGAGGAAGAAGAACGGCGTAAACTCGCAGAAGAGTTTAAACGCAAAGCAGAAGAGAAAAAGCGTAAAGAAGAAGCTGCTGCAAAACGCAAAGCAGAGGAAAAGAAACGCAGAGCGGAAGAGGAAGCTAAACGAAAGACAAAAGAAAAAAAAGAACAGCAGGCACTACTTTTTTACAAAGCAGAAGAATTCTCAAAAGCTTTTGATTTATTCAAGCAATTAGCAGAACAAGGGAATGCAAAAGCACAAGTTGCTATGGGTAATATGTATAGGCTAGGACAATCTGTTAATAAAGATGTAAATGAAGCCATCAAATGGTATAAAAAGGCCTCATTACAAAATAATTCTGAAGCAGCCTTTTGGATTGGTATTATATATCATAGAGATCTCGGAAATCACTCTGAGGCAATTAAGTGGTTCCAGAAATCCGTGTCATTGGGCTATAATGATGCAAAAGACTTTCTCAAACAGGCACAAAAGATCGATGAGTATTGGAATAGAAAAGTAATTAAGGGTTATGTAGAATACCAAAAAGGAAATTTCGCAAGCGCCCTTAGCTTATTCAAAGAGGCCATATCTTTGGGTGATGTTGAGGGTAACGAAAGAGAGTATCGTTGGTATATTCCTGAAGCTAATGATACTAACATTGACGCCCGATATATGTTGGGCCAAATGTATGAAAATGGAGAAGGAATTGAAAAAAATCTAGACGAAGCTCTATTGTGGTATACTGCAGCATTAAATACTTCAATATCAGTTACTAGAGGTAATGCTACAATTGCAATTAAGAGAGTAACTCAGAAGTTATTCCCCCAAGAACCGAAAAAAAAGAAAAAAGGTTGGTTTTGGTAAAGTAATCGGCTTCGCGTCAAGAATGTAAGAGAATGTTAAGACAACCGTGCCGAGAGAAAACAGCACCTAAGCTAATACATCTTCAAACGATATATCGGCATTGGTGCAATTACACAAAGCACGGTTTTGAAATAGTCTTACCTTGGATATAGTTCTATAGGCAGCTCTAGGTTGTCATCATCTGCAGCTATACCGGTGATATGTTCTTTCTGGCCTGTAAGTGAGAAGTGCCAGTCTTTTTTGTTGTCTGTGCCATGAAGCGTTATATTGCCCATTTGTTCTGCAGATGTTTCTCCCCATAGCTTCATTACAGTTTTGAATTTTACATTCTTATAAGTGCCACTTAGGTCGCCTGTCTTCTTGCTCTTTGTAATGGTTAGCTCAATTGGAAAACCATCCATTGTGCCTTTGTATTGTGATTTACCGAACGGCAGACTACCATAAAGACCTACATTAATGTCGTCTTTGCATAAGGATTGCTTAACGTACACTTCTTGCGGGTTATCGCCTATACGAACTTGATACCAACCATTTTCTTCTCCTATAACGTCAAGTTCGGTTCCTTTGTCTACCTGCCATTTCTCGTTGTTGTTGGTAGCGAATTCGTAATCGGTTCCTGGACCAGTCCGAAGATTGGCTGTCTTGGCAGTCACTTTTACCTTTTTATATACAGGAGCCAATGGCTGCTCTACTACGGTTTCTACTTTGCGGTCGAATGGGTCAATAAACCAATCAACTCCCATAGATATAACAGTGACTATTAAAACGAGAACGGCCATACCTCCCAATAAACCTGCTCCTGTCTCATTTTTTGAGAATCTTGCTTTTAATAGTATCTTAATTCGTTTATATTTTGGTATGATCTTGGCTATAGAGTATACTATACCCGTCCAAAGTACTGCTTTGGGAAAGAAAAATACCGCTCCGATGCTAAGTCCTGTTAGATAGGTTCCCATTACGTCGCCCAATTTTTCTATCTTCTTGTCAGCAATAGCCTGATATGGCGTTTGTCCAGGTTTTATTTCTGATGCTTGATTTAATCCCATAATAAATTCTTGCTGTGATTTGCCAAGTGAGTTCCATTGGGCCATTTGTTTGTCAATAGGGAAAGTAGAGAATAATACCATATCACTGCATAGTGTGTTTATGCAGATCGAAAGCATTATCAAGAAAATAAACAATCCTGCTATCCAGAAGTTGTTTTCATGGACAAACATGGATGGATCTGTTATAAACGACTCTACGTTTGGGATTCCATAGGCTTTGATAGCATATAAATCTTCAAGGCGTCCACTGGAGAAATACATAGCGCAACCTGCAGCAGAGAAGGAATACAATCCACTGATTATTATATTAAAGAACCACGTAAGGAAGTTTCGTATTTTGATTGATGGTATGATGATTTTGAGAATACGAGTAGTTATCCATCTTATGCAGAAAATAAGCACAAACACCAATGCAATTCCCCATATCCAAGATCCCAGATATTTATTTCCATAAGAGATACACATATATACAGGCTTGGCAACAAGTGTACCATAGAAATTCTTGCTGGGCGAACCAAACCAATCAATTACATTGTTTATAGCAAGTGCTACGCCTGATAGTTGTCCTCGTTGCCACCAACTAAGATTATTTCTCTCAACAATATTTTGACATGCTCTATTAAGCATTTCTGTCAATGCTGCATCTTTCTTATCTTCAGTAAACTGTAGTTGTAGTTGTAAATAATCTTGACCTGAAGTAATTCCGCATAGGTTGCCAAAGGTGGAATAATGATCACCTAACCTTAGTTGCATCAAACGTGGTTCTTTTGTAATGTATACAAGTAATCCGAAATCCTCATAATTGTCAGATTCTAGTTCGTTGCTTAACTCGTCAAAAATATCGTCGGCTCGTGCACTGGTTTTTATTGGTTCATCAATGCTATTTTCTAAGACCAAAACAGGTATTAATCCCGCAGGGTAATCAGTGTTGTAGAATATTCTCTTAAGCGAAGGCGTTAATAAACTATCCTTATCAATAATCTTTGGTTCAAACTTACTTTCGCTAGGAGATGAGCAACTTGTAGTGAATAGAGCAAAGAGTACAAAAGGTGCCAACAAAAGATACCAATTACGGGGCCTCGTATATTGTTTCATAAGCAAGGATACGTTTTAAGTTCTTAATTATCGGTACAAATATAGTGAAATATTAGGAGAAAAACAAGTAATAAGAAAAAAACTTTTAAAAAAGTGTGCTGTGTTTTTAATTTATTTGCTATATTTGCAGCATGTAATAACTAAAAAATGACTATAGATGGACAACGAGTTCGATATATTTATAAGCTATTCTCGAAAAGATTCCGAGCAAGTTCATGAGATTGCTAATGTGCTCTCTGGAGATGGCTATCGTGTATGGATAGACAAGGATGGTATTGAGAGTGGTGATGCTTTCAAATCTGTCATTGTTAAGGCTATCAAAAAGTCTAAGGTTTTCTTGTTCTTTTCTTCGCTTACAGCCAACGAGTCTCAATGGACGGTAAAGGAAGTTAATATGGCCGTATATCTAAAGAAGATTGTTATTCCTGTAAAACTTGACGACGCAGATTACAATGACTCGATCTTGTTTGATCTTGTCGGGCTCGACTATGTTAGTTATAATATCGACCCCATACAGGGATTGAAAGATTTGCGTAGATCACTCAAGAAACATTTGGGTGATGCAGGTGTGGATGTCAAAAAAATCAAAGAAGAAATTGCTACTTTTGAAACTGATGGCCAAAAACTCTATGCAGACCAAAGAAGAGTACTTGATGAAATTTATGCGAGAAAGAAACTGATTGGTGAGACCACTCAGAAATGTCCTGTATGCGGCGCGTTGAATGAAATCAACGCACTGTTCTGCCCAACGTGCGGATGGACTTATGTTCCATTCCAATCTAAGAAGATGGATGAAAGAAGGTTGAATACTGCTAAAAAACTCTGGAATAGTAGGGGCAAAGCTATAACTGCTGTTGATGAGGCTCCAACTCAGTCTCTGCCTCAAGCCATTATGGAGTTAATACACGATATGGTGAGAGTAGAAGGTGGTACCTTTGAGATGGGAGGTACTCGCGAACAAGGCGAAGATGCTTTCGAAGATGAAAAGCCTACTCACAAGGTCACGTTGTCAACCTTTTCTATTGGAAGATACCCTATTACCCAAGATCAATGGGAGGCTGTGATGGGTAGTAATCCTTCTCATTTCAAGGGCGAGAAGCTTCCCGTTGAAAGTGTTAGTTGGTTTGACTGCCAGGAGTTTGTTAAGAAACTGAACGAGATGACGGGACGACATTTTCGCTTACCAACCGAGGCTGAATGGGAGTATGCCGCTAGGGGTGGTAAGAAAGGCAAAAGATATAAGTATAGTGGAGGTAACATCTTAATGCAGGTGGGATGGTTTAACGAGAATAGTGGAGGCACTTCTCATGATGTAGGCCAGAAATCGCCGAACGAGCTAGGTTTGTACGACATGAGTGGCAACATCTGGGAGTGGGTGCAAGATTGGAAAGGTGACTTTACAAGTGAAGAGCAAATCAATCCAACAGGTCCAGAAACAGGACTTGAACGTGTCTGTCGTGGTGGTGGTTGGAATAGAGAAATCGATCGTGCTAGAGTTTCCTACCGAGGTGACGACCAACCCGATCTTCGTTATTGCAGCCTCGGTTTACGCATTGCGTTAGAGGATGATTAACTTTTAGCTGTTTAAGATATAAACAAATGAATATGAAAGAACCTAAGTATATACCGCAGCCTATTGATACTTCAGATATCGAACTGCCAGAGGAGTTAAATCCTCTACTCGAGGCAATGGCTAAAAACGTCCACGAAGTGTGGGCTCAAACTCGCATTGCTCAAGGCTGGCAATATGGCCCCGAGCGCAATGATGCCGAAAAGCGTCATCCAATGCTTATTCCTTACGAAGACCTTCCTGAAGAGGAAAAGGTATACGACAGAAATACATCGGTGGAGACGCTGAAACTGATTATGAAATTAGGATTTGTTATAAAGACATACTTATAAGTGAGTAATAATAAACGTTAATTTAAAGTAATATGGATAATTGGAAATATATAAAGGTATTTGTAAGTAGTACTTTTCTAGATATGGATATTGAGCGTGATGCGCTTAAAAACATTGTCGAACCTCGTCTAAATGAAACATTAAAGGACTATTCTTGTAGCTTGGAATTTGTGGATTTGCGTCATTCTGTAAAGACAAATACAACAATGTCCATATTAGAAAGAGAAAAACAAATTTTCAATGTGTGTTTAGAGGAGATTGACAATTGTAAACCATATTTTATGGGTGTGATAGGACACAGATATGGCTGGATTCCTGCAGAAGATGGAGTTCCTTGTCCACGGATAAGTCTTCCCGATGATTTCCCAATAAAGGAAGATAATTTAAGTGTTACAATGTATGAATTCCTTCATGGATTCCTATCTTCAAAAGTGCCAAGAGAAAGGACCATTGTCTTTATGAGGAGTTCAAAATCCTATTTAGGCTTAGATGAACGTGAAAGAGAAAAGTACATTGAATCATCAGATAAGAAACTTAATTATGTAAATTTAGTTAGAGAGTTTATTAAGTCAAAGGACTCTGATTATCAAGTTGTTGACTATTCATTACCAATAAGTTCATATAGTGATTCCGATATGCTTTCATGGGCAGACCTTGTATATAAAAATATAATAGATGTAATCAAGGATGAATTTAATGATGTTGATGAATATGATAAGTTCGCGAATGCACAGGAGTATTATGTACAGAAACATATAGAGAATTTTCGGGGGAGACTTAAAGAGCAAAAGGAATGCCTAAAGAAGATAAACAGTAGAGGGTCGTGTATCATTGCATCAAAAGAAATGGGACTGGGCTTAACCTCTTTCTTTTGTAAAATGTACGATAATCTCCGCCAAGATAAGAATCATATTTGTCTTATCTATTGTGATGATGCGAACTATTCTTTTTCAAGAGAAGATGTCCTTACAAGTTGGCTGCTACTTTTAGACAATGCAGATGGTGGTGGTAGACGTGAACAAATTTTGTCATCAAAAGATAATAAAGAAAGAGTATTAGAAATATGGGGCAAAATAACCAGTTCACTTTCAGATAAGGGGTATGACATATATGTTTTTTGTGAATCATATTCTTCTTGTACTTTTTTTATGTCATATGGTTTGAGTTGTTATATTTCTGTTACAACAATATATTATGCTGATTATATGTTCCATATGCGTCCTTTGATGTATATGATTGAACCATACGACAAAGAAACAATAAAGATAATCACCAAAGACCTTCGTCCTCAACTAGTAGATGCACTGCTTAGTAGAGGATGTTCTTCTCACGCAAACTGGTTGCAACTGTCCATGACTATAATAGGAAAGATGAACAAACAGGATTACGTAGCGATAAGGAGTAGAGAGGAGAAAGACAATGAGGAGCGAATTATTCAGCATCAGATTAAACTTATTAAAGAGTTGCCTGATGGTGCTGATGATGCGATTTTGTTCTGGGTAGACCGTTTAAAGCATATATTTGGACAAGACTTGATGGATAAGTATTTATTCTTGATGAGTCTAAACACTTTAGGATGGAAAGAAAGTATTCTGTCTGATATTTTAGGTATTGCCCCAACTCTATTGGTTACTTTACGTCAAATGATTGGTATAACTATTATCGCGCAAACAAGTGAGGGATTGTGGGCCTTTAAAGATCCTGGAATAGAAGATATTCTGACTCAGAATTATAAATTGAAAGATTATAAGAAGCTTATTGACGATGCATATAACAACCTCAAATCTATCCCCGTTGATCAACCTGCATATGAGCAACTTATTTTTAAGTTGGCAATGATGAATGGAGATGTTGATTTCTGTTCTGAGTTCATAAAATGTCATGTAAAAGGAAATTCTTCCATTTCATTGTGCGCAAGAGATGCTTATGTATGGTATGCAACCCAGCATAAATACGATTTCCTTTCCTTTATTTCAACAATAACTTCCAGATCTAACAATGCGTCTTACCAGTTTTTCTACAATCTATTACAGTGGTCTAAGATGCTTTTTTATAATGATGATACATTGGATGAACATCTTGCGGCTGTAGAACGCATAATATCAAATCTTAGAATGCTATGGCAGAAGCATGAAATTGATCTTAAAACATATTCTGTAACTTGTGATGCTTTGGCATGTAGAGGAGATTATTATCGAAAGAAGAGAGATTATAAGAATTTGTTTGATACTATTGATTATGGTTTGTTGTTCTGTAAAGACTATTATCAAAGAGAGCCCCTTTTCCTTACAGGATACCTTTATTGGGTAATGGTAAAAAAAGATTTTATTCAGAATAAAGGTGACCAATATTTATGGTTAGAAAAAATGTTTTTAATACCAGAAAGAAAAAATCAATTTAATTATTCTTCTAATTCAGATATTTCAATATATGCTCTTCTTATGCGTGACACGGTTGAATCTATGCTTGAAACTGATCATGCGACAGGAGCGCAGCAATTATGTCTCAAATCGCTTGAATTACTTGTGGATTTTTTAAATAAACAAGAGATCAAATTAGTAGATACAATGCTTGTTCCAGCTGATACAAAACGAAATCTTGTTGCTACTATTTTGACTTATATTAAGTTGTATTTTCATTATGATTTTATGTCGGGAGACGCATTTTATCCCAGATGCGAGGAAATATTGAAGATATGTAAAGATTGCTGTTTGCTTAAAGACAAGGACTTGGCTTACGAATTCTATCATAAGGCAATGGCTGCGTTTATTTTTATTCAAGAAGATGATGAAGAAAGCAAATTTAAGAAGCTTATGATGTTTGCAAATGACATCCTCCGAAACTATGATGATGCGAACAATTCTTGGAAATTTGTTTTTATGGTTACAGAAAGAAATAAAAAAGAGGTGGAACCGATGTTTGAAGTATGGTTATACACTAACTCTTTAGCATTGTATCTAATTTCTGACATACCAGATGGAGAAATTGATTTTATAGATAATGAGGGATTGGGCATAATGACGTCAATAATAAAGAGTGATGGAGATTTTTTGTTTGAGAATCGTCTAAAACTTCTCCTTCCCTTTATTGGAGCAAAATCATTTGAAGAGAACGGATTACCGCCAAGAAAAATATGGGATTCAATGCTAATATTGTATGTCTCTATGTTGTATAATGAGGCAACAAAAGATACAATCGACCTTCAATACATGATAGAATTGTATAACAGTTCTATTGATTTGGCAAATGCGATAATAGAACATGATGTAACTATTCCAATGATTGTCTTTATGTCAGATCTTGAGAACATAAAAGACTTTATTAATGACAATATAACAGATGATATTAGGGATAATATTGATTTTCAAGCAAGATATAACAACTTTAGAGATTGCTTTGGTATAGAAGGTGATGTCTATACTTCTGAAGATGGATTGTGGGCTAATGGAGATCCTGAACTTAATGATATTGACAATGATTTATGAGTATATCTACAAGATTCTTGTAAGTTTTAAGGAAGCCTCCATTTGAAGTGGCTTATGATATATTTACAATGTATAGTAGAAGCTTATGCATAAAACCGTAGTATTGATAGTGCTGATGATGTGGATGGTCATTGGCGTGGTGCCGGCAAGGGGCGAGGATAGGCTCCCTGCGGTGTATGTTACTACGACTAATCTTAATGTTAGGGAGTATGCTACTAAAAAATCGCATAAGCTGGAGACGTTGCCTCAGGGCACAAGGGTGAAGGTGCAAAGAATGACTGATGATGGGTGGGCGGTGATAGATTATAATGGTGGCATTGCTTATTGTTATGCTAAATATCTTAGGTATCGTGAACCGATAGAGTCAGCTCCAGTTGCAAATCTCAAGAGTGATAGTAGTGGCAGTAGTCTTTTGTCTGTGGCGCTCTACTTGGGCATTGCGTGTATAGTGCTTGCTATATTGCGAAAGGTGTTAGTTACTATTCTAGGGCTGGTTAGTATCTTATTCTATAAATTGTATCGGCTGATCTCATTCCCGTTTTTCTGTTTGAATTGGTTGCAGCGTAGGTTGGCTAGGCCTTGGATGCAGAACTATAAACGTAACACCAGGTCAGATAATAAGAATGCAGAACTGCGCGAGCAATTGGCGTATTGGGCTATACCTCTGTATATACTGCTTACACCTCTACGCTTTGTTAATGCGTTATATTATAATATGGTGGTGCATTGCAGTTTCGAAATGTTCAACTACATAGTAGAGGTTATTGTGCCAGAGGGCAGGCGCGAAGGATCTGATAACTTTCTCTTGTGGCTTGTGCTTATACCATGGCGTATTGTAAAATATGTCATATGGCATGGTGCGTTGACTGTTATTGAGAGCGGTGTCTGGACAGCTGTTGATACATTTGTACCTGCGCTAACGGTTTATCACGGAACCACATGCGCGGCAGCCGAAGGTATCTGCCAAGGACCTGGACGAGTTGGAGCAAAAAACTGGTTGAGTGCAGTATGGAATGTTGGCGGAGGTAATTATGCAGGCAATGGTATCTACTTTGCGCCCGTTAAGAGTACTGCGCTGCATTATTCATCTGGCTCGATGATAGTTTGTCGTGTATCTTTTGGCAAAACCTTGGATTTAGGGCTTGCTCCAAGATGGGTTTACGATCAATGTGGCAAACCAAATGCTCTTGGAGTAACAAAATGGGGACTTGATAATGGCTATGTTACTGGCGAATGGTGGCGTGGCGATGCTGGCTGGTGGGAGTACTGTATGTACGACTGGCAGAATCGTTACAATGCCAGTTGGCGTATCCGTCCTTTATATGTATTGAACATTCATGACGAGTGTATGCAGCGTATACCAGGAGGTATGTATCATTGGCTATTCAACTCAATGGTAATCAAAGATTTATTTATCTAAAGATAATTGCTGATGAATATAATTATAATGTTAATCGCTTCGCTTCTTCCTGCAGTACTATTGCTGCTATACATCTGGAAGAAGGATACTCAGAAAGAACCTACATACATGCTGATGAAGGCTGTTTCGTGGGGAATAGGGATTATTATTCCTGTAGTTGTGGTCGAAAATTTAATGGAACTGATGTTGTTTGGTGAGAATGGGAAGCCAACTACACTTGTGGATACCACGGCATTGGCATTTCTTGTAGCAGCTATACCAGAGGAGGGCTTTAAGTTGCTTGCGCTTTGGATGGTTTTGAAGAAGAACTCTTTCTTTGATGAGCACTTTGACGGTATTGTCTATGCCGTCTGTATAGGCTTAGGTTTTGCTGCGGTTGAAAATATCTCGTATGTGTTCAGTCATGAGGATTGGGCATCTGTAGCAGTTACTCGTGCGTTTTTAGCTGTACCAGGGCATTATGCTTTTGCTGTACTGATGGGATATTACTACTCGATATATCACTTCGTTAATCGCTCGCCAAAGGTTGCAATATGTGTGTTACTAGCACCAGTTATGGCTCATGGTATTTATGATGCCCTCGCTATGGCGAGTCTGGTCAATCCATGCGTTGGAGGCATTGGCTTTGTGGTTCTGATTTATTTCTGTATTAAGATGCACAAGCGTGCTCAAGCTAAAGTGGTTGCACTTGTGAAAAAAAACAAGATGTAATGCTTTAATTTCTCGAATCTTCCATTTTTTTTAAGAAATCGGTAGAAAAAAGCAATAAAAGTTTGTTGGTTCGGAAAAAGTGTTTATCTTTGCAGTTGACACCTAAAAGTCCTGGGGACTTGTATTACTACATAAAAAGATAAAAAATGATATGAAACAACTAAAAACGCTTATACTCTTATTGTCTCTGATACTGTCTGTATCAGTGTTAGCTCAGCGTGAGCGTAATTATATTTATGTTTTGGATTGTACCAAGTCTATGACCGGTTTTAAAGGTAGCCCAGATATTTGGAATACCACAAAACAATATCTGCATAAGGAACTTAATAAACATGTTCCAGGGACAACGTTACATATCATCCCCTTTCAGGATAACATCCTTGCACCCTATAGTTTTGATGCAAATAATTTAGCATGGAATAAAATCTCGGTGGATTTGGACAAATATGTTGAGAAACCAACTAATACTAATATTTGTGCAGCATGGGATGCTACAGATCAGTACATTGACCCACATAAGGATAATTATATTATTTTGTTAACTGATGGTAGGGATAATGTAAACCCTCATGGGGCTGTAGCGAGGAAACTAAGTGAGTGGTGTGGAAAGTATACCAATACATATGCGTTCTATGTTCTTTTGACAAAAAATGCTGTTGATGAAGATGTAGTAAAGGTAATAGATGTTTGTAAAAATGAGTTCATTGTTGATGCTACAAAGGAAATCCCTGTGTTTGGAGCTTTTGACAAAGATCTTATCATCTATGCAAACACTTTAAATTTGAGTAGAGTTCATAAAATAGGCTTCTCGTCTGCAGGGAAATACGCAGCTAAGGCCGTATGTTCCGACCCATATTTTGATGTTAAGGTTATTAATAATAAGATAGAGGGTGGGGTGGTTCCTGTGCAGATTGTTGCAAGAAAACCAATCGCCCAGATTAATTCTGCACTCCCTGGAATATATAATTTTACTTTTGATGTCCAATCAAGTGATGTAAGTGTTATAAATCCAACAGTTAAGGTTCAGATGACTAATAAGCCAGAACGTGCTTTGGAATTAGTGTCTGAGGAAACTGAGATGGGTAAGGCTGCTTGGTATGATAGCTTCTTATTCTGGGGAGCCAGTAATCCTGATACACTTAGTATAGATCTTAAGGCTACATTTAATGATGAGGCGAAAAAAGATGGTTCGGTCGTTCAGTTGCAAATTAAAGATGAAAAAGAAGCAAAGGATTTCCTACTATTCTATAATGGGCTGCCTTTAAGTAACAACTTGATAACGCTGAATGCTAACGACAACGCCCCAAGTATTCTTTCTGTTGTATTCAATCCAGATGCAAAAGAGGGAAAACGTTTTTTGAAGGTTAAAGCCACAACCAAACAAGAGTTGGATAATATTAACGATCAACCAGTAGAGAAATATGAGTTGACTTTACGTTCTAAATATGTTGTTAATTGGAATCCTTTGAAGACGATTTTGATGTGGTTGGGTATTATGCTTCTTGCAGCATTACTATTGTGGTTCTTGATTGTTAAGCATTTTATTTATCCTACAATCGGTGTTAAAACTATTCAAATTAACGATCCATATTTTGCTAAGGTGAATGTAAAAGGTAAGCGTAGAGTAGTGTTTACGAATAAAGTCATGACTCAAAGCTTGCTCAGCAGAATCTTTACAGGCGAGATTCTGTACAAGAAGAATGATATTTGGATTTCGCCATTAGCATTTGAGGCAGGTGCCAAGAAAAAGACACTTAGAGTTCTGCGTACAAAAGATTATGTTTTTGATCCATACACCTCTATGCTGAATGCTCAGAGTGAATATATAGTGGAGAATACAAGTAATAATACAAAGATAAATTTGACAATCAATTAGTAAAAACTAAAAACATAAATATTATGGCAACAAAAATCAAAAGATGCCTCTATGTAGGCCTTGGTGGCACGGGTATGAACGCCCTTCTGCATACAAAGAAAATGTTTGTTGAAACTTATGGTGAAGTACCGCCAATGATTGGTTTTTTAGGAATAGATACAGATGGTGATGCTTATAAGAAAGAACTGCCAAGTTCTCATGGACCAATATCATTAGCCCCCAACGAGCAAACTCCTATTCAGGTAGAGGATGCTCAGGCAGCTTATATAACAAGTAGGCAACATTTTGGATGGGTGCATCCTAATAATGTCTTTGCTCTTACGGCAATGACGAAAGGAGCTGGACAAATACGAAGCAACGGACGTTTTGCCCTTACTTGTAATTTCGAGGCTCTTACTAATAAGGTAAAAGATGCTGTAGGTCGTATCACTGCTGCCAATATCAAAACAAATCCTAAGTACGACGCTGATTTTGTTGGAGATGTTGAGGTACATATGGTTTTCTCTATGAGTGGTGGTACTGGTGCTGGTACATTTATTAATATGGCTTATGTAATACGACAAGCTCTTGGTAAATGTAAGGTGACAGGATATGCCGTTTTGCCTGACATCTTCGAATGTATGTCGCAATATGGGATGGATCGTGTGAAACCCAATACATATGGAAGTATTATTGATCTTGATTATTTCATGCATCTCAATGGTACTGAAGGCTTGCAGTTTGATTATGTTACCAGTATTCAGGATGTAAAGAGCCGACCGTTCTCTGCCTTCTTCTTCATTGATAATCGTAACAAGGGGGGTGACTCTTACAGTAATGTTGATCAACTTGCCGAAATGATCTCTTTGGCGCTTGTAACATCATCCGGCGAATTATCAGGTTCCGTTGATTCCGTAACAGACAATGTTGAGAAGAGTATTATGAATGGTGACGGAATGGTTGGAAACAAACGTGCATGGGTTAGTGGAATGGGAGCATGCGAGATTCTGTTCCGAGGTAAGGACATGTGCGAGATTAATGCATTAAAGAATGCCCAGCGCATTATTCAGCGTATGATTAGTAGCTGTCAGGATGCAAACATGATAGTTAATAACTGGATTGATTCTCCAGAAGTAAATATTCGTGAGAATGGTGGAGCCGAGAATGATAATGTTATTGATTTCTTGTTGCCGAAAAATCCAAAATATCCTCTTGATGACATTGATGACGACCAGACAGCAGAGAATTCTGTCAAAGCGTTCATTGAGGCAGTTAGACCAAAGGACGAAGAAGTTCAGAATAAGGTGTTGGAACTGAAGGGACGTGTTTTGAGAGAACTACATAATCTTCTCGTAAAGAGTCTTAATCAAGAGTGTGGCGTAGGCCTTGCTAATGATGTACTTGATGGATTAAAGAGCCAAGTAGGTTTGTTCCTCAATGAGATGAATGATGAGAAAGATAAACTTTCTGAAGCACAGCCTCGTATTGAAAACGCCATTAAGGTGAGTTGTGCTGACTTGAAAGAGTATAGCGGTCATTTCTTCAAGAGTAAGGGTAGACTTGAGGATTTGCGACAGGGGGTTCGCGAAGCAGGCATGTCACTTGCCATCAATATTCGTGAGCTTAAGCGTAGAGATGGTGCCATCACATTCTTTAGTGCTTTGATGCAGGCGATAAATGAAGAGAAGCTCAAAATTAATGATATTGAGAATAAACTAAAGGCTGTTAATACCTCGTTTACAAACAGAATCACAGCTCTACAAAATAATGTGAGCAGAAACAATGCTGCTTCGTTCCAGATTGACCTGGCTAAGCAGGCTATTAATACGATTGGTATTAATGATGATGAAATCCAGATTGTTGACTTCTTGGGTAAGTTACCATACACCGAGAAGTTCTACGAGATTGATTCCAAACCAACAGAAGAAATTGAAAATGCATTGCTTGGCTATACGCGCCTACTGCCTACTGCAAAGAAGTGGGCAAATACCACTATCGACGATGTTATGAAGAAGATGGATAAGGAAAATCCTGAGGGACTTGATAGAATCCTTCGTATGGCCCTTGGTAAGGCTTCTCCACTTCTTAATATCAATACTCGTGGCGAGGTAGGTTATCGTGTTGCACACTTTACATACGTGGGGGTGCCGATGAACAGTACAATCCTCAGTGATAATGGTAGATTAGAGTGCCTTGCAGGTGGAGAGAAGATTAACTTTACCCGTTTAGGTATGAATGATCGTATCATTATCTATAACCAAATTGGTGTTGTGCCTGCTTACTTTATTGGGTCACTCGAGAGCTATCGACAGAAGTATATTAATAGTAACATTTTCTCCCACTTCGATTATAATCTTTATAATAGGATGCAAAAGGAAAACTTCCAATTAGAGCCTGTTAAAGAAGATGGTTCGAGAGACATAGAATTGTGGGTTCGTGGCTTTGTGTTTGGACTTATCAAAAACGATAATGGCAAGTATTATGTGAAAAACAAAAAAACGGGTAAGGCTCTGCTTGATTATTGGGTAGAATTGGCAACATATCGTAATGATGCTTTCAACGCTTTCGTTGCTGATATCTTTACATTACGTCCGCAATTTAAGGATTATATCGTAAATTGGCATAAGGATCACGGTCAGGATGCTATTAAACAGTTGCGTGCTGATGTAAAGGCAAACTATCGTGAAAAGTATTCTCAGTTGTTTATGGACAACGAGGAATTGCTGTCGAGAGGCAATGAGCAGATTGCCGACCTTATGGAGAAGGAATTAAAATTTATTGAGACCCTAGAATAGAAAGCAAACTCATGCTGCTTGATTGCTTATGAGACATACCGCGACGATTCTGATCGGCCAGGACTTGAAGCTGTATGCTGCCCGTCTTGGCAAGTATATACTAAAGTATGGAGAGGCTGATGCTTCTTCATACTTTACCTCGATGACTTGGTGTTACGAGGATGGGAAAACCGAGATTAAAAAGGCTGTTAGAGATGAAAGCACTTCATTCGACTTTGTCTCTACGATGCAGGATTTGTATAATACGAAACTGGAAGAAGTTAAAACTCTCACGGGTAGTGATAGAGAGTTAGACTTGCAACATTTTTTCCATGATCTTCATCAAAGCACTGTTACCATCAATAATCCTGGTGACAGTAATAGCCTTTTACTGTCTTTGGTAGTACCTTTGTATGATACCAAAGCGTGTGAAGAAGCAATGCACATAGTTATGGCTACAAGCAATATCCAATCTCACTATACAATCATGATATTAGGTTTGTGTGAGAATTTGGGTGGTATTCTTTCTCCTGAGGAGTTCCGTGATATTACTGCAGAGGAAGAGGAGAAAAAGAAGGATGCACAGAAGCAGATGCTCAAGAAGTTTTCTGACTTGAAATTAGAGCAAAATACACTCGAACAGATTGTTGTTATGCAGAATACCAATAGTGATGGGTATGCGCTGAATCTTGATCAGGACTCATTGTTGCGTATTTTGGGCGAACTGGCTCTGGTGTGTGTGGAGAAGTACAATACTGTTTTTACTCAAGCTGGAATTTTCGATAGAGAACATTTGGCAACAGCTTTAGGCTTGTCTGTGATGAATCTCGATAAGTATTATTTTGAGAACTATCTTTTGCGCCGTGCTTACCTTAGGATAATGGAACGAGAGGATGTTACAGCAGAAGAGGTAGACTTGAATAAAGTTGCTATAATTGCTAATGCATGTTTGGCTAAGCATAAAAATTTCTTCTCTGATTTCTATCAGCAATCTATAACTCCATTATGGAGGAGGAATACGGATCAGGAAACTATAATATCCCAAACTGCGGCACCATTGGATGAAAAGTTCAATGAGATATCCAACGACTTAACTTCGTATATACAAGACCCTCGGTATTCTCTTCCAGAGAAACAGGGTATATTGGCTATGGTTTTAGGATATGATGACGCTTTGTTGAAGGGTAATCTGTTTTCCGACCACCAGTTAACCATAGATAATTTGGACGAAGAAGTTGCCAATTATTTTATCGAGGCAAATAACGCATGTGTGTCTAAGATCCCGTCAGATGATCCCGAAGAGAAAGATACTGTGATATATGGTCCTTTAGGGGCATTATGTGCTGATGAGGATGGTTATGTTTCGCTACCAATCGAGAAACTTCAGAAACTTCGTAACGAAATACGTCAATCAACAAACTATATTCGCGAGAAGAGTAAAGAACTTGACGAAATTGGTGCGATGACTCACGCTGCTGAGGATAGTGGTAAACGTTTAACGGAGAATGGATTTATTTTTGAAGACACCGTTTATCATTTCGATATACAGCACGAAGAACTGAAATTTAACGAGACATACGAAGCAAAAGAGGTTAGAGAAAAAAGCGTAAATCTTAAAGAATACTTCACCCCAGTAAAGAATCAGGGGCAGATAGGCGCATGTACAGTATTTGCGGTCTCTTCTATTTATGAGTATATCCTCAAAAGATTCCAAAAAGAAGAAACAGATTTGTCTGAGGCGTTTGTTTATTATAATGTTCGCCATTTAGACGGCAAAGAACTTGAAGATACAGGAAGTAGTTATCAAGATGTCATTGCTAATATTGGTGTGCAAGGAATTTGTGCTGAATCTTTACATCCATATTCCCATTCTTTGAGTGATGTCCCATCTGATGCAGCATATCTTGATGGCGAGAAGCGTCGTATTACCAAAGCTCTTAATGTAAATGTCGAGGAAAAGGATATCAAGTCTGCCATTCAAGATGGCTATCCTGTGGCCATCTCGCTAAAGATATATAATTCATTTCATGCTACGTCAGGATTCGTAAAACGTCCTACAGATGCAGAAATAGAGTCTGCCGACTATGGTTATCATGCAATGGTAGTAGTTGGCTATTCAGATGATACTAAGTTTTTCTTGGTTCGTAACTCGTGGGGAACACGTTTTGGTGTTGATGGCTATTGCTATATACCTTATTCATATATATGCGATCCCGAATTAAATCGTATGGCTTGTATTGTTACCGATGTTAGCTATCCAAATAATATTAAAATCACAGTTAGTGGTGGCGGCACTGGTAGCAAGCAAACCGTTCAGTTTAATATGTCCGATGCTGTTATAAAGCGTTTTGTTATAAGCAACCTCGTAGACGAGGAGCAGGTTCATCTCAGAAAAATGCAAGAGGAAGATGCTCAAGTAAAGATGGACTACGAGATGCTTATGCAAACATTGGGTAAGCAGTCAATGCGTACTCAGATACTTGATGGTCATATGGGCGTATTAGGAGAGCAGATTAATAATCTTAAAAAGAAAAGGGATAATATTAATAATACAGAGCGAGGAGTTGCACTCCAAGAGTTTGACTCTACTTCGTGGAAAGCTAGGCTGTATATGCTTGGTGCTATGCTGACTCTTGCCGTACTTTGGGGAGTAGCGGCATCTTTTTACGACAGCATTGTTGATTGGCTCCAAAATGATTGGTGTTATATCCTGGCAGGTATTTTTGGTTTCATTACTATTATACTGTTGTACTATTGGTGGTGGACTAAAGGCCAACGTCGTAAGTTGGAGATTGAGTACGAAGAAATGTCTGCAGACTTATCTCAAAAGATGCGGGCAATCGAAAATCGAGTCAGTGAACAGAAGATGAGAATGCATGTAGCAGGTATGGTTATCGATAAATTGCTTACATTAAAGGCCTCTATTGATAAAACGTATCAGGGTATGAAGGCATATGTTGGCAATCTTGCTACTTGGTATGATGAAGAGCAAAAGGGACTTGATGTGATGGAACCTTTGGTTAAGGATCCATTCATTCCTATTCTTTCCAACAAGAAACTTAGCCAATACTTTGAAGATAATAGAGACGAGATGACTAAGGACATGCATCTATACGAGTATTTCAAGGGATTTAAATTGAATGATGATGCTATTATTGCTTATAAGCGCAATTTGAAGCAACAAGTACTCGTTCATATCGAGGCTTTTCTGAATGACTTTACCGTTTTCCGTCATATCTTCGAAACAAAGGATTATCCTTATTTGGATAAAGAATATGCATCTGCAAAGAATCTGCTACCTGTACTTGATACAAAGTCGGTGCCATTCTGTCAGATTAAGAAAACTGCACTAATGAAACCGCAGGCAAGGTTCTTGTTTATTCATACGGATACTGGAGAGCAACAGGCATGGAATGCTACATATCCCCAGTATTTCACCACTACTCCAATTTCCGAGAACATAGTATCGGTATTTAAGATTGTCGGTCTGCGACTACAGAATTTGACTGTTGATGAAGTAATATTAGACTAGTAATGAATCCTCGGCGACGAAAGAAAACACGCTTTAGTAGTGCTTTCCTAGTAGGCATTGCCTTCTTGGCTTTTATAGTCATTGGCTTTACTATCTGTATTTCTCTTCGAGCATGTGCTTATGGTAGAGCTCATAGTGTAAGTGATGTCCAGCACATCACACCGCATTACACCATGTCAGATACCATCAGATGGATATGTACACCCAAACCTCTTGAAGGAGTTCCAGAACAAATACTCCGCAAGTCATCCTACATTACTTCATATAATAAGGATACAAAACTTCCCAACTGGGTTGCATGGAATTTATCTGGTAGTCATACTGATGGCCCTTATAAAAGGATGAGCAACTTTTATGAGGATGAAGATGTCCCGTATCCCAAGGCTACGCTAGATGATTATCGAGGTAGCGGATGGTCGCGTGGTCATATGTGTCCAGCGGGAGATAATAAATGGAACGAGGATGCAATGTATGATACCTTTTCTCTTACTAATGTTTGTCCTCAAAATGCTAATCTTAATAGTGGACTATGGAATAGTATAGAGATGGATTGTAGAAGGTGGGCGCGCAGATTTAACGATATATATATAGTTTGCGGCCCGATTTTTATGAATAGGGAGCATGAGGCAATAGGTGCCAATAATGTTTTGGTTCCTGAAGCATTCTTTAAAGTTGTGCTGTGTTTAAACGGGAAACCAAAGGGAATCGGCTTTATTGTTAGAAACACTGATGGCACCAAGAAACGTGACCTATATTATAACTCAATAGATCAAGTAGAGCGCATTACCGGCATGGATTTTTTCCCTGCTTTGCCTGATGATATTGAGAATGTTGTTGAGGCTACAGCTGATATTAATGATTGGAATTAAATATCTATAGTGTTATGTAAGTTTAGCCAGGTATTCATCAAGAAACTCCTCGGCAGTTATATGTCGAATATCAAACTCATTAAATCCTTTGCTGTCTCGTGTAATAATTATATCCGCATCTATGCTACGCGCAGAAAAGTATTGAACTGTATCTTCAAAATCTAATCCTTCCCTTGATAATGCTTTCTTAATAATTAGTGAGTCAACAGCAGAAACCTGACACAATTTGAATAGCGATTTCATGCTGTTATAGAGTTCTTCTTTCTTATATACTTTACGCAAAAGATAGAATGCTGTAATAAAACTCTGAGAACAAACTGCTAATTGTATTTTGCCTTTTATTGCTAAATCAAAAATAATAGCCGAAGGCATATAATGTCCTCTGCTACTATCATAAAAGTCAAGAATGATATTTGTATCAAGAAAAACCTTCATTTATATTTTTCCTCCAAAATGTCTGCTAGTTCTGATTTATAGTTACCATAGATTTCTTTTCGCTCAGCAGGAGCCATAGAAATCACTTCTTTTGAAAGTTTGTAATTATCCCATGTATGAGTTGATTGGGTTGTTGCTCTCTTTTTTTTCGCGGTTGCTAACTTATCAACAAGGAACTTAACTGCCACAGGTATATCATCTATGCTTATTGACGACAGCATAGAAAACAGATTGTTATTAGGACTATCAAATGAGGAATCCGCCTGTAAAGACGGTGTCATCATTGGTTCGTTTACCATGTTAGGACTTTCTTTTTCCATATCATCATAATAATACCGCTGCAAAGATAAATAAAAAGTTTTGAAATATCAGCATTTTTTTTGAAAAACGTGTTATGTTATTAAAATAATTGTTATCTTTGCGGCATAGTAACAACTAAGGACCTATGGCAATACTGAATAATAAACAGCATATTGGTAAATACGAGGTGGTACGTCTCATCAAGGAGAATAGTTATTGTGAGACTTATCGTGTAGAAGATGAAAAGGAAGAACCGTTCTTCCTGAAGTTATTCGTCCTTAAGAATACGCCAGCAAAGATGTTGGACGATAATCACAAGGTTGCATGCATTGATTATATGTCTAAGTTACGTCACAAGAATATTGTTTCATACGTTGAGCGTGGGATATATAGTGATGAGCAAGTAGGAGAGTGCGAGTATGTGATTACTAACCTATAAGCGTATTATACAGAAAGGCTTAAACGTAAATGGTACGTGCAAATATGCCGATGCCGAGTTACTTATAGCCGATCTGCAGAATCCTAACAGGGTTAATGAGCTGGAGAAGCCCAAAGAGCCTGAGCAGCTTGGGCGACAGTCTGGTCCAGGCAATAACCTTGCTGACGAAGAGAAGCAGGAAACCGAAGCTAAGGTTGAAATCCAGAAAGGTAAAGGTAATGGCTTTAAGGATATCGCAGGCATGAATCAGTTGAAACAGATGCTGACTCAGAAGGTGATATTTATCCTAAAGGACAAAGAGAAAGCTGCAAAGTATAAGCTGCTTCCCCCAAATGGCATGTTGTTCTATGGTCCTCCAGGATGTGGTAAAAGTTTCTTTGCAGAGAAGTTTGCTGAAGAGACGGGCTTCAACTTTATGTTGGTTAAAGCTAGTGACTTGGGTAGTATCTATGTGCATGGTTCTCAGGGGAAGATTGCCGACCTTTTCAAAAAGGCAGAGGAAAACAAACCAACCATCATCTGCTTTGATGAGTTTGATGCCTTTGTTCCCAATCGCTCCAACAAGGGGGCCGAAAACCAGGCAGGTGAGGTAAACGAGTTTCTTAGTCAACTTAACAATTGTTCTCAGCGTGGCATTTTCGTCATAGCTACCAGTAACCGTCCAGATATGATTGATCCTGCTGTACTCCGAACAGGCCGTATAGACAAGTTGGTGTATATCCCCATGCCCGACAAGGAGGCACGTCAAGAGATGTTTAAACTACATTTAGATGGTCGTCCATGTGGTGATATCAATGCTGAACGTCTGGCAGAATTAACTGATGGATATATAGCTAGTGATATCGCTTATATCGTTAACGATGCTGCTATGGGCGCAGCTTTCAATGACCAACCCATCACGCAGCAATTGCTCGAAGAAATTATTAGTAGTGTACATCCGTCAATCAGCAAGGATGTTATCACTAGTTACGAGAATCTCCATCAGAAGATGGAAGATACTGATACCAGGAATAAGCGACCTAAGATTGGATTTATACAATAATTGTTATATCAATAACTAAAAGAAAGAGATTATGAATTTAAAAGATTTGATGTTTCAGTATCTTAAGGAAGAAGGCTATTGTCCTAAAGAAACTGAGTATGGCTTAGATTTCAAGTGCGAAGGCATTAATTTTATTTTCTTCTACGATGAGGATGATGACCAGTATTTCCGTTTGATGATGCCTGGTATCTTTGACGTTACCGAGGAGAACTTGCCTGCGGTCTTGATTGCAATGAACACTGTTAATTCTGAACTCAAAGTAGTAAAGGCCTATACTCCTTTCCCTGATTCTGTTTGGATTGGTTTCGAGGTTTTGGTAGATAGTACACCAGTTTTGGCCGACTTTGTTCCCCGCGGAATCAATATGCTTCGTGCTGCTCAGAGGAAATTCTACGAAACAATTCAACAAAGTTGATTGTTTAAAGAGTGAATGTCATTAGCCCTGTTTCGAAAAAGAAACAGGGCATAACAAAAAAACGTATGTTCAAGGTATTTATAGAGGAGAAAATCTTGAGGAATATTATCCAGGCAGAAAGTCAACGGCCTAATAATACGAGGTCTAACCTGTTCAAGATTCTAAAGATGTCAAAGAATCTATATGTGGCTATGGATGCTTCTGATTTGGCGTGGATTAAACAGCTGGAAGATGATTATGGTCTTGTGGCGGATACTACAAGAACTGATTATATTAAGAGTATCCCTACCAAGCCAGAAACGGTACTTAAGAATCCTTCCTCATTATTTATCCTTGACATTCCGCTTGCTGAGGCCAAAAAGATTCAGGTTGAATATGGGGTTGTTTGTCGGAGTGGGGTAGATGCCAACGTGTCGATATTGATTGACGTAAACGACGAACATACTACAGACAAAAATAAAACGTTAGGAAGAGGGTGGAACACCGTATTAGATAGTGTGGAGACTATAGTTTTTGATAAAGATAGTATCCGTGAATTCTCTAATTCTCTTTCGTCTCCTCGTACCAAACACGATAGCTATTATTATGCTGTTAATGGTCAGTGGATGGAAAAGTGCATTGCCATCAGAAATAGATTGATAAAATAATCGTATGCCTGTCTTCTTTATTTGGATTGTTTGAAGTACTCTTTTATTCGCTCCCAATTGGTATGTATTACTTCAATTGTGTCGTTATTATATACCGGAGTCACTTTCTGGCTATCAAGGTCGAAGTAGATAACTAAGTCGGGATTGATATTTGCTTTAATGGCACATATCGAGTCTATACGTGTAAAGGTTCCTTTACCGCTATATATATCATTACCGCATGGCTCCACATGGTGCTGATTACTCCCCTTGTCATATTCGTAATAATAGGTGTTGTCTGGCTTCATCCACCACTCCGTTTCAAATCGGCAGTTTCTATCTTCCTCAACTAACCGGATGCCAACCATCGCTTCTGATTCGTTTGATGAATCTTCACATCCACGACACATCGCAAATAAGATTCCCGAAAGGATCATAAGTACGATGAACGTGAAGAATTGCGAGATACAACCAAGCCATTTTCTCTTAGAATTAAAGAACACAAACAGCGAGATGCTGAACGATACCATCATCGCTACCAATATCCACATATATTCATTATCTGGTTCCATATCTCAATTATTTCAATTATGTAGCAAAAATACAACGAAAATTCGAAAGTTGCAAGATTTTCTTTAAAAAGTGTGCTGTGTTATTAAAATTATTGCTATCTTTGCGCCATATAGTAAAATATAAATAAAAGGAGTTCTATCTTCATTCCATTAGAATAAGGATTAAGACAGATGTATGAGCAAAAGTTGTAGCAGGAACGTTCGTTCTATCTTCATTCCATTAGAATAAGGTTCATTTGTAGGTGCTTTTATTGTAGAAATGGGCTTTTACGAAGGAATGGTATAGCTTAACAGGTGGAGGAGAACTGAAAGGATAGGATGATTTTTCTTGGATTTTATTTTGCTTATTGGATTTAATTTCGTATATTTGCCCCAAATATAACTAAAAATCGAAAAAATGATTAAGAATGCCTATCGCCTTGTATCGTATCTGTTGCTATCATTCATGGCAATAACCATCATTGGTTGTGGAGAAGATGAAGAGCCTTCGTTATTATTAGATGCTAGGAGGCCCCACCTTTATAAATCACCAACGATATCATGTAAGTTAACGGAAAGATTCGCTGAGACGAGTGTTGGTCCTGATGGGACTCTTTCATGCATAGTGATAGATTCTATTTGCAATCCTGGCGAAGCGGCGAAAAAAGCAGATGATTATTTTGATGAGATAGCTAATCTCTACAGAAAAAATGCGAAAACAGAACTGTTTGCAGAACAGGGCGTCTTAATTTATGCTACTTTAGACAATTCTTTAATTCAAATACGTGTTGGTGATGAACTCAATACCTACATGACTATGCGAGGTGTTACTGCTGGAGCCAAATACATGCAGTTACAGAAAGAAGGCATAGATAAGGGTGTCGACGATGTCTGTCCGGTAATGATGAAAGAGGTGTGGAATGAAATCGAGCATTTGCACAATCTTGGATTCTGGGAAAAGCTAAAGCTAAAAATCAGCATTACGTGGATAGGTGATGCGCTTTACTCTATAGGTAAACCGTCGGAATCGGTTATGGGTAAAATACCAACCTTAGCTGCTGCTGTAATAGGGCGAATTATGGGTAAGACCAATAGCCTGTTGATTACGATATGTATCATCTCCTTATTTGTATGGCTACTTAATTCGTTGTGCGACAAGTATTTGGATAAAACGCCAGATGCTGATAAAGATACGATGCTGATAGGGCATGTAAAGATGGGTAAACTGGTGTTCTGGGTAAAACTATTGATCAACATGATAATCATTACCCCTGCTCTTGGAACATTCAGCTATTTCTCAAATATGCGAACTGAAGACATCCAGTATCTGGAGGCACATAACATGCCGTTTGTAAAAGTTATAGATTGGGGAAGTCTGACATCTTCATCTGAAAACTTTCCTTATTATATTTTTATTTTTGGCATATTCTTCTTCTTAAATTATATCATGACTCCCCGACGATTATTAGCTTATTATTTTCATTCTGAAGGGAAAAAAGATTTGATGCTATTAAACCGTAACCACACATTAAGAGACCAATGCGTTGATATTACCCGAAAAGGCAAGTGGGAGTTCCGCCTATTTTTAGGCACACTGGCGCTTGTTGTTGTTTGGGAGTTGTTGCGGATGTTGGTACTTGCTATATTAGCCCTTTTTGCATGGCTATCTCAATTCTTGGGCGATGATGACTCATCAAGCGACTCTGTAGATGTTAGTGGTTCTGAATCTTCGTCTACCGGTATGGGTGGTGGCGGTGGAATACCGTCAGCAGGAGGTGGTGGAGGAGTCGCCAGATCTATGCTACGCAGTACTCAATCAGGCTCGCATAATCACCAACTTCAAAGCAATACGAATACTAACCTTTTTAGCCATGGTAGCGGAAGATCAGGGTCTGGCTATCAATATGATAATAGTGAGCACTTGAATTATGGCGACGAAGATAATATCGGGAAATCGTTAGCAGGAATGGGACTTTCACAATCTATAGCAGCGAAACTTCCTCCCGAATTTTTCAAAAAGCCATTTACTTGTACTATGAAGAGAGTTGTTATCGAGGGAATCATACTGTCTTGTGTTTTAATCATTTCAGCGCCTCTATTGTTGAATGTTGCTCTTGCTATGTTCTTTGCAATTTACTTAGGTGTACGCTTCCCAGTATCTTTGGCTATGGAGGTTATTTATGATAGGCATCTTGATAATCATCCTGATATCTATAAAAGATACTCTTCTAATGACAAGCAAACAATCAAAAGTTACATACCTTCTATTACTAAAAGTGATTTCTGGGGACTATCAGCCTTATATGGTTTAATAGTGTTATTTGGTTATTTTCTCACTTTCTTCTCTTCTGTCATTATTGTATCTTGCCTCAGTTGGTTTGGAGAGCAAAAGCAGAGTGTAGCTTCTGAAAAAATAGAAGTTTTCATGAACCCCGACAGTACATACGACTATAAAGACGGTGAACGCGTGATTACTTTCGGTCATTACAATGAAGCCTATAGTTTTAAGCGCACTCAACTTGGCAAAGTGTTCTATGCTGACCAAGGATATGGGTTTGTTGACTCTTTAGGCAATGAGGTTATCCCATGCCAATATCCCTACGCTACCGAGTTCTTTAATGAGCGAGCATTAGTTAAAATAAAGGATGGTTACCCATTATACGGAATCGACCGCGATGGGAATACTATATTTAAGACAGAATACCAATATGGAGAATGCTTCAGTGGTGGCAAAGCATTTGTTACCAACGATCCAGATAAAGATGTTGGTGGCTTTATTGATACCGAAGGTAATATTGCAATTGCACCTATTTATGGACTATGGAAGGAAGAAAACGGAGATGTTAGCTTTCCTCTCTTTTCTGGTAGCCAAGCTAAAGTCTCTAAAAAAGGACAAAATGGCTTTGTTAATTCCTTTGGTGTTTTCACCATTGCAGATGAGGCCTCGAATTAGACATTTTAATGCAAACTTTATATAACTTAAAACAATGGGAATAGTAGATTGGTTTACGAATGATTTCTCTTTGGTTGAGACGATGGATTGGTTATCATCAACAATTTTGTAAAACATTATATCACTATCGGATTGGAATGAGTATCATTACTAGATTTCTGAGCGCAGTAACTGAGCCGGAATTTAAATTGGCTCGCGATTTAACTGCTATGGCCATAGCTGATGGTGAGGTTACTCCTGAGGAAAAAGAGGCCATGAGCACCATCTGTCATTTGGAGGGTATCGACGAAACGAAACTTCTCGAATCTCTACAAGGTGGATACGAGCGTGCAAATGCAGAAATACCTCAAGACCAGCCGGGCAAGGAGGCATATCTGCGCAAGATTATCATGTTGATAGGTGCCGATGGCTATGCAGCTCCACAAGAGGCTTTCCTATTTCAGATTATTGCCAGTAAGCTGGGGCTGAACCAGATGGATGTGATGAGCATGTTTCTGACGACTGCCAATAAAACCTATTTCATGGGCGACATCGGTAACAGGGTGATGACATCGTTCCTGCGAAACTATATAGATCCGAAGGGCAAAACGGAGTTGGTAAATCGTCAGAATCTTAGCATCATCTATCAAACTGTTGTACATTATTCGGAGATAGGTGAGAATGACGAGGCTACAAGGGATATCATACGAAAGAATCTGGCTCGCGCCACAGAGGTATTTATGGAGAACAAGATCCTCATCAAAGAGTTTCATGATATGCGCCTCGACTTTGTTAAGATGGCAAAAGAGGAGGAAATGAAAACTCTAAAGAGGTACACCCAAATTATGATTTCTTAGACAGATCGATTGGTGGAAGAAATTCCGATGTATAGCAGGGCAGGCAATTTTCTATGTTTGCCCTATTTAGTCTGTCAACAAAATCGTTGATATACTCGGCAAGTGGCGTGAGATTGTTGCTACGATAGGCTCTCAATAATGCTAAGGAACTGATTTGGAGTGATTCGATGTCGATATTCAACTCGATAAACGAAATATAGAATAATTGGAGGTCTTGGTCCTTAATCTCCTCACATATGTTTAGCATCTTTTCGTCACAATCCAAGCATTCCATGATCTTTTGGTGTATCACTGGATCGACATCTTTGACAGACAGTAAAGCTCTGAAACCTTGAAATCTTAACATTGTTAAGTCGCATACGCTGATGTATGGGTACAATTCTATGGAATCCAAAGAATAGATCTCATAGGCCTTAATCCCATGTACTTTGCAGATTTTGGAATAAGACGAAGTGAGGTTGGTGATGCATTGGATCAATTCTCTTTCATCCTGCCCCAACAAATAAGTGTCGTTTGCCTCTAGTATTGCCTTATATAACTTGGCATTACTTGTTATTGGTGCATACAGTTGGTGCAGAAGCTTGTCTTGCAACTCCAGATATATTTCTGATCTGTTGTCGCCAGTACTTAACGTGAAAAGAATGTCCGCATCTGTGCTACTCTGTTCGCTCAGGATGTCGGAGATGGCCTTTTCTTGATTATACTCGGGGTAAAACAATAGCAGGTTCTGACGTATTCTGGCAAGATTACCGAAGTTTCCTGCCATGCGTTCTTTCTCTATTCTCACCTTTAATTTTGCAATCATTTCCTGTGAGAGGTCATTAGAAACTCCAATGATTGTGTTAATCTCATCACCGAAATCTTTTATACCTGATTCATATCCCAGCTCTAAATACTCCTCGGCTTCTTCATACCCCATGTCGAGTGCTTTCTTTATGAAATACTGAGCAAGTATATCGTCTTGTGCGGTACCATTGCCTTGGGTGTACAGTATGCCAAGGCGAAGGAAATCAGTTGGGGATTTCCTTTGCCAAATAGCTTTTAATGCATTATCAAATGATGGTGTCAGCTTCATTATATCAGAATTAAATTAGAAATTGAAACCAACCTGGCGGCGAGGCTTAAGCTCGATTACGCGAGGATTAAATTTCTGGTATCCTTCCTCTACATCCGTGGTTTGGATGTGTTGGTAATCTTTGATGGATTGGAGCGTAACGCGGTTGGCCATAGCTGGGATGATGCCATTACGGATAAACTGCTCAACCCAGCGGGCATTGCCAAAGTTCTTGGTGCGCTGAGCCAAGGTGTCGCTAATCTTCTGCTGAAGCATTGCTTGGGCGTCATCGCTAAGAATATAGTCGTCTTTAGCAAACAAGTGCAGTGCAATCTCCATCAGTTGGGTGGCGTCGTAGTCGCTAAACCGATACTTGTAGGGGAAACGTCCCATCAATCCAGGATTTGAATTAAGCATGGCATCCATCTCCTTCTCGTAGCCTGCAAAGATAATCACCATATCGGGATTCGGCTGCGATAGCACGGTAAGCAGACTGTCGATAACCTTGGCACCAAAGTCTCTTCTATCTGGGGTGCCTTCGTATAGGTTATATGCCTCGTCTACAAACAGTACGTTACCTCTCGCTTCTTCCAGAACTGCCTTCATGTTCTCTTCGGTTTCGCCGATAAAGCGGCCTACAAGCCTTGTGCGGTCGGCGCAAATCACATCGCCTTTCGAAAGCAGACCGATGGAGTGGTATATTTTGCCCAGCATCCTTGCAACGGTGGTTTTGCCTGTACCTGGATTGCCTGTAAAGATGGCATGATGCGCTGCTATGGCAGATGTGTGGAACCCAGCTTTGCTGCGCTCTATGAAAAAACGGCTTTGGTTTGCCATCGTTGTAATGCTCTTCTTGATGTCATCGAGCCCCACCATTTGGTTGAGTTCTCTGATGCTGTCCTCGAACTCTGAGGTTGAGTTGGGGAGGAGGTCGAGTGGTATATCCTCGATGGGCAGCTGGGGCAATATCTCCTGCTCCGTAAGGATACTTTTTATGGCACGAGAGAGATAACGCGGTGATACCTGCTCGGCAACATATCGGCGGATACTACTTAACGACCATGTGGCGAAACAGCCATGTTCGTGATGCTCCAGTATGGCTCTGGCAAGCGCATCCGTTGTGGCTTCCGAAGGATCAAGATGCTCATTGCCCAGCTCCTGGATGAAAGCCTGAACAAGTTCGAAACCGCTGTATGGGCGTTGGCTAAGTGTGTTTCCACTCAGAAACATGTCTTTTAGCGATGGGTATATATCCAGTACGCTCTCTATTTCCTGCTTACTGCCGCACAACCATAGCTTGTATTTACTTTTGTCTTCGCAGATTTTATCAACAATCTGGCGTGTTACAACCTTTCCGCCTGTACTGAGAAGGGCTCCTGGGTTTACCAGACAAAACACCTGATTGGTGCTGTCGTTCAGTTTATCATTCAGTGGCTCAAAAGGGTTTGGCAGAGCTGCGTTGTAGAGCGTGTTGCAGTCAATGAGTTTAAAATAGTAGCCCGGCACAGCGAGTTTCTGGAAAGCCTGTAGGATTTCGGCATTCCAATCCTTATTGATGGTGTAAACCAGGATATTCTGACTTACTTTTAATTCTCGCCCTCTCAGTCCTTTCCTAAACTCATTGTATATTTTCAACTGTCTGCACTCTAAGGCGTACTGCCGCAATTCTGAAGTACCAGGTGTAGTAGAGAGTACATCCCAATTCGACTCTGTATTCTCGATACTGGTGGTAAGGATGTCTTCGATACTGCAGATGGGGCAAAGGGCTAATGGCTGCTGCACGATTTTCATCAACTTGTTTATCTCGAAGTCTATACGTGCAAGCGAACCATCATTTTTGTCGCGGAGCAGCAGCAAGTACTTGCCCGGCAACCAAATATGGAAGGAATGCATGGTGATACTTGCATTCATGATGTTTTCGTGTTTGATATTACCAGTAACATCGCTGTTGCACATTGGGAAATAGTGGTTAGTGTAGATAAAGCAAGTAAAACGCCCATCCTTAATCAATGAACCTTTTCTTGCCTGGATGTTCACAATAATGTCGCCGTCAGTATATACTGCCGAGCTGCTGGTTGATAGCGATACCTCAATTTTACAAATGTCCTTCATAAATAACAAACTAAATACAAAAAGAAAGAGCCACCTTAGTAGCCCTTTCTATCATGTACCCTCAAAAAAAGTTTCAGAATGTTCGAACCATATAAAACCTCGACTCCTTCCAGGCATCCATAAACTCTGGCAGGGGGATGCTGATAATCTCTGGTTTCTTATATGGATCGAAGATGGTAACGCCATCGCTGTTGATGGCTGTTACTACAACGGCATGATTGGTCAGGTCCTCAGGATCGTTCTCGTCGGCATATAACTTTTCCCGGTCAACTCCTACCACAACATCGTCATCATTCTCAATGGCAAGGCGTAAATCGCTGATAGTTGTGTCGTACTTTCGTTCTACCTTTAATCCCTTCAGCTCCAGCAGATTGCCTATACAATAGAGTGGGGTGCCTTGGGGCTTTAGCCATCCCTCTTGCTTGGCGGTGTTCACCAACTCCTCTTCGTTGTAATGTATATGATGGCGCTGCAGGATGAATAGCTCGCATAGTACGGCACAGATATTCTCGCCACTTAGCGCTGCCATCTGTAGCATAGGTAATACCTCATTTTGTAATGGTATTAGCGATGCTTTATCTTCTGTTTGAAGAGCGACGTTTAGAATCTCTTGCAACTGCTTGTCGTGCTTTAAAGCCCGGAGCACTTGCTTAGTTTCCTCTTCGCTGGTATTGCCATCCAGATAGGCAGCCAACAATTCGTCGGATAACAGGTATTTATTTGCCATATTGTTTGATGTCTTTAAGGGCGATGTGGGTAAGTTGAGCCATAGAGCGCCGTTTTATATTGTATAGGTTCGCGGTTGTGATGTTCATCTCCCGCGCCAATTCTTCTGGTTCGCAGCCTTCAAGTATCAGCCTACGTATTACATATACATATCTTTTAGTAGGCATTGCCTCGAAAAGCTGTTCCATATCATATCCTACAGCTGTGTCCGATACCGTTACAGCTTCTTGTTCTTGATTATCATAAGTAGGCTCACTGCTGGCATTAGCTATTATCCTGTTACGTTTCTTAATGAAGAAGCGGGTTGCCAGAATCTTAAGCCATTGGTAAACTGAACTGCGATATTCAAAGTTTCGTAATTTGATAGCATCGTCCTCCATCAGATATAGGTAGAGCTCGTTAACCATCTCATCGTATTCCACTTCGTAGTCGAAAACGATGTTCATGATGCTGCAGAACAAAGGCTTGCATTTAACAAAGAAGAAATCCCTTGTTACGCTGGCATCACGTTCTATGAGCCCTTTTACTATCTCTTGGTCAGTCATAAACCCTATTTATAATTTGGCTACAAAAGTAAGAAAAAATAGGAATAAAAACAAAAAGTGATATACTTACATCTTATCCTTCTCCACCAGTGCCAGGATTTTGGCGTGGGCGCGCTTGTGCATTTTGATGCAGAAGTAGATTAAAAGCAAATAACATTAATATCATATTCTCTGTTTATTGATGGTGTTATTTTATGCGGATCAGGGATGTGATGGTTGGCTATAGATTTTTGCGGCGAGGGCGCCGCTGATGTTGTGCCACACGCTGAAGATGGCACCGGGGATGGTGGCCAGGGGGTAGGCGGCAAAATGGAGTACGGCCAGAGATGAGGCCAGACCACTGTTTTGCATGCCTACCTCGATGCTGAGGGCTACGCGCTTGGGATAGGGGAGGTGCAACAGACGGCCGATGGCATAGCCTACACTCAGGCCTAACAGGTTATGCAGTACCACTGCTGCCACCACGATGGCGCCTCCTAACAGCAAACGGTCGGCATTATGGCTAACGATGATGCCTACTACCACAGCGATGACTATCGACGAGAAGGCTGGCAGATAGGGCGTAACACAGCGGGTGGCACTGGGCAGGAATCGCTGGCACAACAGACCTGCCACAATGGGGGCAATGACTACATATACAATACTGGTAAGCATGCCGATGGTATCTACATCTACCATGGTGCCTGCCATGAGCCATACCAGCAACGGGGTGAGTACGGGGGCCAAAAGGGTGGAGCAGGCGGTCATGCCTACCGAAAGGGCCAAATCGCCTTTAGCCAGATAGGTGATGACATTTGAGGCCGTGCCGCCAGGACAGCAGCCCACCAGGATAACACCCAGCGCTAACTCCTTGGGCAACTGCAGCGCCCACGAGATCAAAAAAGCCAGTAACGGCATCACCGTGAACTGTGCTAAACAGCCTAACAGAATGTCCTTGGGGCGACTGAGCACGATACGGAAGTCAGTGGGCGAGAGTGTAAGACCCATGCCGAACATGATAATACCCAACATTGGATTAATCGTATAGGTATTAACCCAATTAAGACTTTGGGGCACTAACAAAGCTACCAATGCCACTACTACTACCAAAGCGCCCATCCAACGGGCAATAAAGTCACAAATACGTTTCATCGCCGCAAAGATACAATATTTTTAGCAATTGTACAACAAAACTTGTTAAAATCTATTAAAACGTATTTGTTTTCGGATTAAAATATGTACTTTTGCCCATGAAATAATAGGTAAATAAATTTTTGTAAGGAAGATGAATAATCATTCAGTAGTAGGCGCAAAAATCAAGGGCCTCAGAGAAACCAAAAATCTCAGCATCGATGTAATTGCTGAGCGCAGCGGACTGACCGTGGAGCAGATACAGAGTATTGAGAACGATGTGAATCTGCCATCGCTAGGACCGCTGATTAAGATTGCCCGTGCCTTAGGTGTTCGCCTGGGTACATTTATGGACGATAACGATGCCCTTGGACCTATTGTTTGTCGCGCCAAAGATCGTGAGAAGGATAGCAGCATCAGCTTCAGCAACGGAGCTATCGATGCACGTAAGCACATGGAGTATCACCCACTGGCACAGCAGAAAGCTGGTCGCCATATGGAGCCATTCGTAATCGACATTAACCCCGAGGAGAATCCCAACTTTCAGTTGAGCGACCACGAGGGCGAAGAGTTTATCTACGTGATGCAGGGTGAGGTAGAACTGGTGTACGGTAAGGAGACTTACCACCTCGGCGAGGGCGACACCATTTACTACGACTCAATCGTGAAGCACCATCTACATGGGGCTCCCGGAAAGAGTGCTAAAATCTTGGCAGTAGTTTACATACCTTTCTAATTGACAATTGAAAATTATGAGTGATGTAAAATACGATATGGCGGGACGTCCGTTGCCCAATAGAACTTATCCGGCCGAGACTGGCTCGGAGGGCTATAAGTTGTGGGAAAGAACTCTGGGCGAATGGCTGGAGTATTGGGCCGAGACTACTCCTGATAAGGAATACATTGTATATTCGGATAGAGACCTGCGTTTTACTTGGAGCAAGTTTAACGAGCGTGTAGATAATCTGGCCAAGGG
>OCTX012232700.1_pt1 | contig 38689 bp, 33 predicted proteins | sample 1539691 | NCBI WGS metagenome assembly OCTX01 (sample SAMN02144231, study PRJEB22623) | gut metagenome | biome: sheep rumen | host: Ovis aries | place: New Zealand
CATGCCCGTGGCCACGCTCACCGTGGGATGGCCCGCCGAGGAGCCGCCGCTATCAGACAGGCTCCCCGTGGACAGCTTCATCCACCAGGAGACCTACCACGACTATACGCCCGACGACATCGACCGATACTACACCCCCAAGGAGCAGCTGCCCGAGAACCGACACTTCTGCGAGCTCAACCACAAGGAGACACTCGCACAGGTATTCACCGACCTGCGCTACACACGCGCCGACAACGAGGCCATGAGCCAGACGCTACTCGACACCCTCCGCCGGCAGCACTTCCTGCAATAAGTCACGTTTCTTACGCTGCCATTCCATCGCAGCAAAAACCCCAACATCAGCATGAAGACAACAAGACTATGGATGCTCGCCGCCATCCTCACGCTCTGCGGCGCAACCGGCACACAGGCGCAGGTGATGAAGGCCGCCGACCTGGAGAAGTATGCCAAGCAGCGCTACGGCGACAAGTGGCTCGACGCAGCCGCCAACCTGGCCAGCACACTCACACTCGACAAAAACGAGAGCCTCACCTACCAACAGGTCATCGAGGCACCGGGAAAGACGAAGACCCAGCTCTACGTAGCACTCAACTACTGGGCCACAGCAACCTTCAAGGACAAACAGGCCATCACACTCAACGACAAGGAAGCCGGATGCATCATCATCTCGTCGACCATCGACGGCATTGCCGACCACACCGGAACACTCAACCGATACGTAGTAAGCATCACGCCCATCATCAGAATCGACATCAAGGAGGGACGCGTGCGAGTCACCTACACCGTGCAGAACTACGACATCCTGAAAGCCGAGGACGCCGGATGGCTGGGCGGACTGCTTGACAACAGCGACAACCGACAGAACAACCAGAACATACACAGCGACGGAAAGCGCATGAAGGACGACAAGACCGACCGACGACTCTACGACGAGCAGTGGGAGATAGCCCGACACTACCCCTTCGTGGAGAAAGACAACAAGAAGCGCACCTGCTCGAAGGCACTCGTCATGACCCACGCCTACAGCAACGCCATCATCGACAAGGTGGAGGAGGCGCTCAAAAACGGCATCGTGGGCAACGAAGACGATAACTGGTAAAAACAACAAAAGACCCCAGGAAAGGTCGCCTTTGCCCGTACATCAAACGGGCAAAGAGCAGCGACAATCTTGAAACGCTGTCAGTGTTTGTACAAACACTGACAGCGTTTATACAAACGCCGACATGGTTTGTACAAACCATGTCGACGTTTTTACTTTTCCGAATAATGCTCATGCCGGACAAAAAAACACCTGCAACCGAATAACATCGGATGCAGGTGCTCTTATTTTTGCCTTTACCCCAGCGTCATTATAGACTCCCCTCCCTGGGGAGGGACTGGGGGTGGGTTTCACTTAGAACGGAATCTTATAGCCCAGGGTGAGCATGATGACGCTGTTCTTGTTGCTGTAGTCGCTGTGGTCAACATCAAGCATGTTGCTCAGACCGAGGTTGTAGCGAGCATCGATGACGAAGTTCGAGATTTCATAGGAGAGGCCGAGTGGGATGGAGAAGTCAAACGACTTCAGACCATCCTTGTCAGTGTTCTCATGCTCGTGACCGTTGCGTGTGTACTTGTTCTTGCGTGAGAGCAGGAATCCGGGCTGCACACCAGCCTTCAGAGCCAGACCGGGAGCAACGTAGTAGTTAGCCATGACGGGAATATTCAGATAGGTCAGCGTCTCAGAACCATCGGTATAGCCATCGTGGTCCTTCATACCTGCACCCTGCATTGACACCAGTGCACCAGCGGTGATGGCCAGGGGCTCCATGACATAATAGCCAAACTCTGCTCCGGCAGCCAGGCCGAGCTTCATCTTTGCGTTGTCGGTACCGTCACCAGTAATGGTAGACAGCGTTCCACCAACCATGGGCTTCAGGAACATCTGCTGAGCATTTGCACTAATAGTAACCATAAAAGCGGCTACTGCAATCATCAATAATTTCTTCATACTTTTTCTGTTTTTTTAATGTTAAACAATAAGTTTATCGGTGCAAAGATAATGTTTTTATCAATACCCTCCAAATATTTTTTCGATAAATGTCTTATAATCTGCATTTTTTCTCATTTCCAAGAATCTTTTCTTAAAACGGTCGTCATCTTTTCGCCATGATGTCGATAATCGATGCGATGTCGGCCACGTCGACCGAGCCGTCGGCGTTGACGTCGGCACTGGCATCGCTGCCGCTGTGGGCCATCACATCGATGACGCTGGCGATGTCGGCCACGTCGATAGAGCCGTCGCCGTTGACGTCGCCGCCCTTTGTGGCTTCCTTATAGGTGAAGTAGCCCGGGGAGGACGTTCCGCCGTCGATGCGGGCGTAAGCCTTGCCGATGGTGTTGATGTCAAACTTGTATTTCGTTCCTGCACCGCCTACGAGCTTGTTGCAGTCGACGAACATTAAGGCGCCGTCGGTGGTCTTGCTGGTGTTCCAGGAGTTGGAGGCGTAAATGGTCTGCAACACCGAACACCCGGAGAACATCTCCTCTATCAGCTCCACATTGTCGGTAGTGAAACTACTGAGGTCGAGGCTCTCCAGCTTGGTGCAATGATTGAACATTTTGACCATGTTGGTGACGCTGGACGTGTTGAAGGAACTGACGTTGAGCTCCGACAGGCTTACGCAATTGCTGAACATCAGTTCCATCGTTGTGACACTGGAGGTGTTGAACGGGGAGAGGTCGAGGGTTTTCAGGCTTATACATTCTTCGAACATCGACTTCATGGTCGTCACCTTCTTTGTGTTGAACTTGCTGCCAAAGACAACGCCGTTAAGCCTGCCGCACCTGAAGAACATTCTGCTCATGTTCGTGACATTCTGGGTGTCGAAGGAGGTGAGGTTGATGACGCTTAGTCCGCAATCGTCGAACATGGCTTCCATGTCTTTCACCTTCGATGTGTTGAATTTCGACAGGTCGATGTATTGCAGGTTCTTACATCCAAAGAGGAAGAAGCTCATGTCGGTCACGTTGCTCGTGTCGAAGGAAGTGACGTCGATGCTTATAAGTGCAAAGCAGTTATCGAACATGGCCTTCATGTCGGTCACCTTCGACGTGTTGAATTTCGACAGTCCGAGGCCCTTCACCGACTGACAGCCGAAGAACATCCAGCTCATGTCGGTCACGTTTCGGGTGTCGAACTGGCTGACCTCGATGGTAGTGAGCTGCTGGCAATTATAGAACATTCCCTTCATGTTGGTCACCTTCGACGTGTTGAACTTCGACACATCGAGGCTCTTCAGCGAGGTGCAGCCGTAGAACATCCAGCTCATGTCGGTCACGTTGCGCGTGTCGAACTTGCTGACGTCGATGCTGGTCAGGGCAGAGCTCTCGTAGAACATAGAGCGCATGAAGGTGGTCTCCGAGGTGTTGAGGTTGTCCATTCCCTCGATGCTGGTGAGGTTGATGTAGTGCTCAAACCAGTGGGCGGTGGAGGCGGGGCTGTAGGCCACGAAGGAGCTGTCGATGACGGCCTTCTTGATGTTGTCCCTTTCGGCCGACCAGCCTGGGAAGTCGTCGCCCGTGTTCATGCCGTACTTCTTGCCCTGTCGTCTGTCCTTCTTGCCGTCATAATAGAAGGTGAGGGTGGTGCCGTCGACCACGGCGTAGGCCTCCGCTATTTCGGGCGGCGTGCTGCTGAAGTTGACGGAATAGTTGTCGCTGCTGGAGATTATGACTATCTCGCCGCTGCTCTTATACACCGAGATGACGGCATAGGTTTCGCCGTCCTCCAGCTCGCGGAGCACGTAGTTGCATTTCTTCTTGGCTCCCTTCGACAGCTTCAGGCGGTCGGTCGTCGTCGACACCAAATCCCAGGAGTTGCTCGTGCCTTCGCGCTTCATCAGGTTAATCAGTACTTCGTTGTCGTAGTCGTTGTTTCCGGTATTCTGAAATTCGATGGTTATCTCCATCTGGTCAGAATTAATCTCTTGTGAGGCATTGGCATTGGTCACGCTGTAGGTGCAGTCCAGTTTCTGTGGCTTGGGTGCCGTAGGCGTGACGGGAATAGCAGCCGCGGGGTCCTCGACAGAATGACCGCCACAAATCACGTACGACCTCTGTTCGTTGAGCACGACCGACACATTGAGTATCTTGGTCTCACCCTTCTGCAGCTCCAGATGATCGCCGTAAAGGGGATGATCTTTATTCTTGTCTTCAAAAAGGAGGAAACTGCCATTATAATAGGGTCCGTCGTTGGTGAACGTCAATTTTAGGTCAGCGGGGCCTTTTACCTCTGGTGTGTTGACGAGTTCTATTTCAAATGCTATTTTTCTGGTAATAGGTATTATGCTGAGCGTATTTCCGTCAATGGTAGCCACCATATACATGCTCCATGCAGCGGCGCAAGGCTGCCACTGAGTGGCCGCCGACAGCTTGCTGATGGGCACGATGCAGTATTCACCGCTTGAGATACCGGCTCCGAAATCGAAGGTGGCTTTGGTGTAATCGTTTGGTATACCCTGATTAGCCAGCAGGTCGACATTTTCCTTGACTGTTATCACCTTCTTCAAATTCCTATCGCTGTCAAAGATGCCATAGCCAAGGTCGAACGTCGTAGTGATGCCTGTTTTATTATAGAAGCTGTAGGACACAGTTATACCTTTGAAGTCATCGCTTGTAGATGAGCGAGTAATCGACTTTTTCGATAAAACTCCATCTGTGACGGTCATAATGTCGGTTAGCGGATTGTCGTGGCCGGCATTCGGCTTCACGCCGATGAGTGCGCTCACACCTAAGTTATATCCTCCTTTTCCGACCCCTATACTCGATTCGTACCCGGGGTTCAGCACGCTGAGGAGGAAATAGCCGTTGTTCAGTCCGCCCCATCCCCAGTTCACGTGGTAATAGCCCTTGCCGTCGTAGCCGTCGACGATGAAGGTGTGTCCGCTTGTGATAGACTGTCCGCTGAAGAACACGGGGCGGTGGGCGCTCATCTCTGAATATACGAGCTCGTCCCACTGGTCGGCAGTATAGCTATTACGACTTGCATACCTCATGCTCTTATCATAGTCGAAGTAGCTGGTGAGTGCGTTCTTCAGGCTTTGTGCGTCGGCAGACGTGCCGCCCACTTTAGAGATGCCGAAATCGGCCTTGACAGATGTGGCGCAAGCCTGCAGCAGCGTGGCCACGGCCTTCTTCTGCGTGTCGGAGGCGCTGCCGTCGTAGCTGTTCAGCATGTTATCCCAGTCGAAGGTGGTGATACCCACCTCGGGAACGGTGATATATGCCCTCGTGCTGCTGCCGATGTAGCTGCTCCAGTCGCTTGTGCACGGATAGCCGGGGATGGTCTTCAGGGAAGTCTTCGGGTAGTTCCAGTACTTCATAATCTGTGCCAACGCCAACGCCACGCATCCCGTCACGGCACGTCCGTACTTACTCTCGTCGAAGAACACGGGGCACTGGTTGTTGTACGGCGCATCCTGATTCCACTTCGTCGTCAGCATCGTCGCAATGGCCGGGTGGGTGGCAATCTTTGCGGGCGCTGCGAGCCTGTTCTGCTGCAAATAGCTTATCTGGCGGGCATAGTCATCGAGCCAGGCCTTCATGTTATCCGGCATGGCGTCGGGCGAGAAACTGCCCTCGTCGGCATAGCCCAGCACAGACGGAGTGCGGTCGTCGCCGCTGATGATGACGAAGCCGTCGTCGGCTCCAGGGGTGAACACATAGAAGTAGTCGTTCTCCAGCTGCATGCTGACGTCGGTCTGACGGGCTACCTGCCTCAGCCTTCCGGCCTTCGATGACTGGCCGCGGCTGCTGTAGAACTGCTGGGCATTCTCCATAGCCTGCTCCTTGCCTACGGGCTCAGCCCACAAGGCTGGCAGACAGAGGAACAGACACCATAAAAGTGTAAAATGTCTATACATATTATTTATAGTTTTAGATAAATTTCGGCAAAGATAACAATTAATATCGAAAAACTGCCACAAAAATGAAAAAAATCGACTCTCATTTCGCGAATGAGAGTCGATTTACGTGAAATGAGAGTCGATTTATTGTTGAGATTGCCTCCGTCTGAGTTTCTTCAGATACCACAATAGTATGGGGATGGTGAAGGAGAAGGCGATGAAGTCGCTGACGGGCATGGATGCCCACACGCCGTCGAGGCCCCAGCGCAGGGGCAGGAGGTAGGCCAGCGGCAGGAGGAAGATGAGCTGGCGCGAGAGCGAGAGGAAGATGCTGATGCGCACGCGCCCTATGCACTGGAAGAAGTTGGTGATGACGGCCTGCGACGCCACGACGGGGAACACTATCATGTCGAACACCAGTCCGCGGGCGGCCAGCTCTATGAGCGCAGGGTCGGTGGTGAAGATGCGGGCTATCTGGCGGGGGAAGAGCATGGATAGCGTCCACCCCACGAGCAGGAAGACCGTGCCGGCGGCGATGGTCAGCCACAGGCAGCGCAGCATGCGGTCGTACTTCTCGGCGCCGTAGTTGTAGCCCACGATGGGCTGCATGCCCTGTGTCACGCCCATGACGAACATGAAGAACACCATGACCATAGAGTTGGCTATGGAGTAGGCCCCCACGCCCATGTCGCCGCCGTACTTGACGAACTGGTTGTTCATGAAGATGACGATGACGCACGACGTGGTCTGCATCAGGAATGGCGATATGCCTATCGAGATGATGTTCTTCACCAGCTGCCCCTTCAGCCGGTAGATGCCCCGGCGCAGGTGGAGCAGCTCCTTCTTGTCTGAGAATATCCACAGCTGCCAGGCGAGGGCCATCGTCTGCGACGTTACCGTGGCCAGGGCGGCACCGCGTATGCCCAGGCGCAGCCACCACACGAAGGCGACGACCAGCACGATGTTCATGCCCACGGTGAAGAGCGTGGCCCACATGGCGTGGCGCGGCTTGCCGGCGGCGCGCAGCACGGCGTTCATGCCGAAGTACGTATGGGTGATGATGTTGCCCAGGAGGATGACCACCATGAACTCGCGGGCGTAGGGCAGCGTCACGTCGCTGGCGCCGAAGAACCGGAGGATGGGGTCGAGGAATATCAGGCAGACGAGCATGAAGGCGAAGCCGATGACGAGGTTCAGCGTCACGGTGTTGCCCAGCAGGTGCTCGGCCGTCTCGTAGTCGCGCTGGCCCAGCTTCACGCTGATGCACGTCGAGGCGCCCACGCCGACGGCAGCGCCGAAGGCTGCGCTGAGGTTCATGAAGGGAAAGGTGATGCCCAGGCCGGCAATAGCGTCGGCACCCACCACCTGGCCTATCATCGCGCGATCAATAATATTATATAGCGAGGAGGCCGTCATGGCCACGATGGCCGGCAGGGCATACTGCCACAGCAGCCGCCCCACGGGCTTCTGGCCCAGCTCCAACGCTCTCTGTCTGTTGTCCATAGCGTGAAGAAATAGGCACTAAACACTCGTCACGCTTAGTGCTGAATGGTTACTTATAAGATTTCCGGCCTCAACTTTAGCGACTGTTAGGGATGAATCCTCATTTGCGGCTATAAGAATTAATTGTGACCATTAAAAGGTTCTATCGTGGCCGATGCGCCTGCTTCGTTGTTGATGTCTGCACGGGTTACCACTTTCATCAGCGTAATCCAGATGACCCGTACGTCAGTCCACAGCGTGCAGTGGTCCACATACCACACGTCCAGTCTGAATTTCTCCGCCCAGCTGATATTGTTCCTGCCATGACACTGAGCCCACCCGCTGATGCCCGGCCGCACCTCGTGGCGGCGCATCTGCTCCTTGGAGTAGAGCGGCAGGTATTTCACCAACAAGGGGCGTGGGCCTATTAGCGCCATGTCACCCTTGAGCACGTTGACGAGCTGAGGCAGTTCGTCGAGCGATGTAGAACGCACGAACTTGCCCACTTTCGTCAATCTCTGGGCGTCAGGAAGCAGATTGCCCTCGGCATCGCGCTCATCAGTCATGGTCTTAAACTTGATTACCTTGAATATCTTTGCATCCTTTCCAGGACGCTCCTGGAAAAAGAAGATTCCCGCCCCTTTGTTGGCAAAGTGCAGCCAGATGGTGACTACGAGCAAGATGGGCGAGATAATAATTAGCGCAATGAGCGAGATGCTGAAGTCCAGCACCCGCTTGAAAAAATGCTTATACATTTTCTCAGTTTATAGATTTACAGTGTCTTTTTTACACGGGAATCACGGAAATATTTATGTGGCTGCAGTGTGACCTCGTTCTTTCTGCGGTTTCTGTGATTTCCGTGTGAACTACAGATTTACCGTGTTCATCTTTCCCCAGTCGATAAGCTCGTCAGCCTCCTTTATATTCACAAAATCATGTTCTGCTAAGAGTCGCTGCAGTTTCTCGTAGGCGTCACCAGTTCCTATATTCATCTTCACATAGCGGACAATCCTATTCTTCAGTGTACCCGGTTCTTTGAAATTCTCCTCATATTCAGCCTTGCTCTTGAATTCAAACCTGTGATGTATCAAGTCGTTCAGATGGAAATAGCAGATATTATAGTCACGCTGCTTCATTGTCTTCGACACCAGCCAATAAGGCAACAATCTAAAGAATCCTCCACCCGAATAGGCCATTGTCTTTCCCAGAATTGACGTCAGACTGATTGGATATTCCTTTAATGTAGCCCCTTGGTGGCTGATGATGCAGGGTGAATCCTGCGGGAACCCCTTATATCCTCCAAACTCTCGGCTTGTTGGGAAGATGGATGCATCACTCTCTATGCCACAGTCTGCCAGCACATTGACAGCCCACTTGTTCTGATGAGTAATGGAAAAAGCCGGTGCGCGATAGCTCACCACTTTCTTGCCTGTCACGTCCTCTAAGGCTTTCAGAGCCTCTGTGGTATCTTTCAGCAGTTGCTCCTCAGTCATCTTGTTCAGCCAGACGTGTTCGTTTGAGTGGCAGCCCACCTCATGCCCGCGTCTTACTATTTCACGAACCACTTGCGGGAAGCCTGTTGCCAGTTCTCCCAAGCAGAAACACGTCGCCTTGATATTTAACCTGTCAAGTTCGTCTAAGACCTTTGCAAAGGTCTCGTCAAACTGTTGGTATCTGAAGGCCCTGCCGTCGTGCAGTATCTTCTCCAAATACCACTCCTCGATGTCAAATGTAAGTATGTTCACTTGTCTCTCGATTTATGAAAATCCTCATACAACTTTGCTGCTAATGTATCATCGACACCACAAACTTTGTCGAGTCCGAACTTCTTGCGGAAAGTATCTGAATAGGCTCTATGCTTTTCCACATATTCGTCAAAACTACAAATTCTGCGCACAGGAACGCCTGCATAAACGGAATTGTCGGGAATATCTTTGTTGACCAGACTATCAGCACCGACGATTACATTATTGCCAATGCGCGTATTATACAATACCCGTGTACCCGAACCGATAAAAACATTATTCATAATTTCTACGCAACCAACTTTCTCCACAAATTCTGCCCTCCCAAATTTCTTGTTGAGCAAGAAATGAATGCCATCATGGGTAACAAAATGGCACCGCGAACCAATTATGACATTATCATGAATGAAAACAAGATTTGAATAAAGAGGGAGTATTTTACAGTTTATAATACAGTCTTTCCCCAAACTCCCGAAAAGATGAAACCGTTTCATCATTTTCATCCTGACGCTGAGCCATGGTGTGGTCGTCAGGACCGCACTAAAAAAAAGTCTTTTAAATCTGTTCATATTATATTTCAAGTGCTGTAATTTTGTATATCGCTACGCTTCTTAATTTCTCTAACCACTTTGGCTGGCCTTCCAAAGGCTATAGTCCATGCAGGGATGTCTTTTGTCACTAATGATCCGGCACCTATGATTGCTCCCTCTCCGACTGTCACCCCTGGCATAATCAGGGTACCTGTTCCAGTGGAGCATCCTTTGCCTAAATGAATTTCGCCTTTCTTATAGGGTAGTTTTGCATAGTCATCACCTACATAGTAGTTATCCAGTACTTTTTTGTGACATAAAAGCACTGTCAATCCCGTTACATGAGCATGATCCTCAATATAAATTAGGTCCGCGTGTCCGGCGTCAACCCATACTTGCGAACCAATAAATACGTCCTTGCCTACATGGCATCCTATTGTCCTTAACACCCATGGACGAATTTTCCTTGGAGCCAATGGAGCCAAAAGCCAGGAGTTCATTACAAATTTCAACAGGAAACTGTCACGATAGGTCTTCAATACACGTTTTATGACAGCCCATAACGAGACCTGTCCATACTCTTCCTCAGGATAATTCAGACCTACCGCACGCAGCATGTGGAAAGTCCGGCTCAATCTGTCTTTTTTCTTTAACATATTTACGAAACGACTATCATCTCCGGTATAACCATCGGCTTTGTCTTGAGCAGCATGGTGCCCCAGCTGAGTCCGAGTCCGAAACTTGAGCCAAGAATGGTGGTTGGCTCTTTGCGCAGACGGTCGGCAATGCGCGTCACCATCAGCGAGGGTATACTGGCCCCACCAAGGTTGCCAAACTCTTCAAGATTATAGGGGCACTTCTCCACGGGGAGCTTCAACTTCTTCACGACCCTGTCCACAATCATCTTGTTGGCCTGGTGGATGAGGAAAAAGTCAATGTCATTGTTGCGGTCTATGTTGTAGTCGGCCATGAACTTCTCTACCGACTTAGGCGGGCGGCTTATGGCAAATGAGAAGACGTTCATACCATTGATCATCGTGTGGATGGGGGCGCGGACGATGCCGTTGCCGAAGTCCTCATATTCAAAACTCTCTGGAGTGGCCGGGTGACGGAATCCGCCGTGAGGGGTCATCAGGGCCTCATAGCCTTTACCAAGGGTGTGGAAGTCGATAACGATGTTGTTAGCCGTCTCGTCATATTCCAGCGCAAGGGCCGTTCCTCCGTCGCCAAACAAGGGCACGCGGCTCTTGTCCTTCATCGACCCCATGCGCAGGGCGGTATCGCCTACCAACACCAGTGCACGCTTGATCTGTCCCGCTGTCAGCAAGTTGCCAGCAACGGTGATGGCGTACATACAGCCACAGCAGCCCATAGGGATATCCACGCAGAAGCAGTCCTCGCTGAGTCCCATGCGATACTGCAAGAGGCAGGAGGTGGGCGGAGTGCGGTAGTCGCCTGTCACAGACTCGAAGACAAGGGCGTCAACACTCTCCTTCTCCCATCCCAACTCTGCCAGCAGTTTCTCGCCTGCCTCCTGACACATATCCGATGCACACATCGTGTCAGGGGCAATGTGGCGGCTTTTGATGCCGACCGTTTTGTCAAAGACATCGGCCTCTTCCTGTGTGAACAGGTCTATATCAGCCGTCTTCACCGTATGCTCTGGCACAGCCATAGCCACTCCAGCAATGTTCACATTCTTAATTTCCCACTTAGCCATATTATTCTCATTGTTACACAGAAATCACTTTATTCTTTTGTCACACAGAAATCACGGAAATTACAGAATTATTTACACCGTTGTGCAGTGGTAAAGAAACTTCTTTTCTGTGATTTCTGCGATTATTGCGTGATATCATAAAAATTGTGATTTCTGTGTGAGATTTATAGACTTACGTCGTATTTTGCGAGGATTTCCTTTCCCTTGGCGTAGGAAGTCATCTCCATGATGTCCTCGGGGTCGAACATGATATCGAAAGCCTCCTCCAGTTCTGAGACCAGGCTCAGCTGATGGACGCTGTCCCATTCCTCGACGGTTTCTTTACCATAGCCGTCGTTCAGGTCTTCAGCCTTAGCGCTGAACACCTCTGCAAATGCATTGTTGTACTTTTCTAAGTTATCCATTTTTTGATCCTTTTGTCACACAGAAATCACAGTAAACATAGAATTATACTTTACCATGCCTGTCTAAAATGAAATCCTTTCTGTGATTTCCGTGAGTTCCGTGTGAGATGGTTAATACCGTTTCTGTGAATTCTATGGTTTCTGTGTGTGATGATTTATTTGTTTTCTAATTTTGCGTATAATATCTTGCCTGCCTCGTTTTTCGGTATCTTTGGGATGATGCGTACCTCGAAAGACGAAGCTACGATTTTCAGACGAGAGACTAATTCTTCTTTCACCTGATCTTTGTATCTCTCGTCTGTGAGATAGACGAGCATTTTTTCATCAGTGCCCACACAGGCACACTCTATTCCTGGAAACCTACCCTTCACGATACGCTCGCACTCATCCAGTCCGACGCGCATGCCGAAGAGTTTCAGGAAGCGCCCCATGCGCCCTGCGATATAGTAGCAGCCATCCTCGTCGAAGTAGGCCAGGTCACCCGTTCGGATAAAGCCATGACGTTCGTCGCCAAGCATCAAATCCTCACGCTTACGGGCATAGCCCATCGTCACATTCTTGCCCCGGTAACACATCTCGCCCTCCGTGTTCGGGGTCTTTATGGGATTGCCATCCATGTCGATGAGCGACAACTCGCCATTAGGTACGGCGATACCGATACTGCCCACTTTCTCTATGGCCCACTTGGCAGGCAGCCATCCCATACGAGCCGTACATTCCGACTGTCCGTAAGTGGCAATCCACTGCCTACCGGTGTCACGGCACCACTCGGCAAACTTCAGGTTCAGTTCGCGCGGCATCCGTCCTCCTCCTTGCGTCAGCAGCTTCAGATCGGGCAGGTCCATGCGGAAGATACGCATCAAGTTAAGAATCTCAAAGCTATAGGGCACACCAGTAAAGCTCGTTGCCCGCTCTTCCTTCATAAACCGCCAGAAATTTCTGTCCGTCATGCTGAGGTTAGTAATCAGCACCGTGGCTCCCACATAGAAGTGGCTGAACACCATCGAGAGGCCCATCGTATAGTAAAGCGGCAGCACCATCAGCGGGCGGTCTTTCTCCGTCAGCTCAAAGAATGTGGAGATGTTCAGCCCTGCCGCCTCGATGTTCGCATACTTATGGCGTACGAGTTTCGGACTGCCCGTAGAACCCGATGTGGGCAGCAGGTGCGACAGTTCCTCACGCATCGGACAGGCCTCATGCCCCGTCCGCATCAGTGTGTAGCCGTAGATGGTGGCCACCTTCTCATAGCCATACTTACCAGCCATCGACTCTGGCACGCAGACGTACGGCGGCCGATACAGCTCATACAAGCTCTGATAAAGTGCTTCATCTAGATGAGCGTTCAGTATCAGCGGCACATTCTCTGCACATATATTACCTATCGTCCAGGAGATGCCACCACAGTTGTTCTCCACCAAAAGGAATAATAGCGACCGACGGGGCATCATGCCTTTGACCTTCTCAGCAAACTCCCTCAGTTCACCATACGCAAGGCTGTTGCCCTGCGAATCGATAGCAGCGACCGACTCTCTCGGCCACTTATCCAAATTCAATATCATCAAAAACTATGAACTAAATAGACGCGCATCCATTCACCCCAAGGATTTCCCCAGAAATATAGCTTGCCCTGTCTGAAGCCAAGAAAGCACAAGCATTTGCCACATCTTCTGGCGCGCCAAGCCGTCCAAGGCCTATGCGCGAGATACGATCGTCTATCTTAGCCCCGTCGCTCTCGTAGAGCTCGGCAAAGCGCTCTGTCTTCACAATGCCTGGAGCCACAGCGTTCACGCGGATGCCCTGCGGGGCCAGTTCCTTAGCAGCCGATTTCGTAAATGAAATAATAGCCCCTTTCGTGGCCGAATAGGCCGACTGGCCGGGTGAGCCTAATACCGCCGTCACCGAGGCGATGTTCACGATAGAGCCACCACCCGTGCGAGCCATCAGACGCGAGCACAGCTGTACCATCTCGATGACAGCAATCACGTTGATGCGGAACATCAGTTCCGTTTCCTGCCGCACAATCATGCCTATTTTCTTGTTGAACACCACACCTGCATTATTCACCAGCACGTCGATGCGCTTCTCCTGCTTGAAAATCGTCATAAAAACATTCTTCACCGCAGCACCATCCGTCACGTCGAAATACATCGGCACTATCCGCGTGTCGTTTTCAGCAGCACACGAGGCAGCCCACTCATCCATCGAGCCTTCCCGCAGGTCGCAGGCATAGATGATGGCACCATCGGCCGCAAACCGCTCGGCAATGCCCTTTCCAATGCCCTGGGCAGCGCCTGTTATCACACAGACTTTTTTATCTAATAAGCGTTCCATATTGTCAATTTTTTATCATACAGGAATCACATCTTTCTGCGCAGTAACGTATGGCAGGTATTTTTTCATTAGGGGGATAAGCAGCTGATAGCAGAACATCACTACGCCTAACACAATTAAAGCCATGATGGGTTTGGGCAATCCCACCATTCGCGACAGAGGCATGAATACCTGAAGAAGAAGAGCATGTGTACACAATATCATAAGGGAATAGCGCCCCCAATATGTGACAAAAGGCAAGTCACGCAATAGCTTGGCTGTAAAGAGAACCCCCATAGTACCAGCCATACCACACACATATACCAATATAGGATGAAGATGATAGCGATTTGACATATAACCGCTATGTCCACCAACATAGAAAGTAATGGCGAAACACAGAACGATGATGACAGGAAGGAATTTGTCCCACCGGTTTGGTGCGAGTATATCGGTGTAGTTATTAAGCAGATACCCCATAGCGAAAAAAGGCAGTGCCGACATGGCAGAGTCAGCAAAACCAGGAAGGTTGCAATGGTTACTGAAATATACAACCCCTAAAAAGCCTATTGAGAATGAGACGATGGTCAACGTGAGTGCCACATAGGTAGAATTGGAAGTCAACCATTTAGTGAGCACAAGTATGGCATAGAAATAGATATTAACCAGAAAAAGTGCGCATAGGAACCAAATAGGGTTGTTGGCAAATTGTTCCTCGGTGATAAAAGCCCAAAGTCCACTGATACCAAGCGACTGCGTAGCAGCGACAGTAAAGCCAAAGAGGTTCAGAATGTTGGGCAAAGCGAAGGAAGTAAACAAATAGAAGAAAGCAAATGGTATAAGTATCTTGTTCACTTTACGGAGGAAGAAGCCCCAAAAACTTTCATACTCCTTGAAGAACAGACCCGACAAGAAAAAGAATAGGGGCATCAAGAACACTGGTAGGGTTCTGACTACTTGAGGTACGTCATGTTGATGTCTGAAAACATGATAAAGCACCACTAATGTGATGCATAATCCTTTAGCCAGATCTAAGTATTGTATTCTTTTAGACATGTTCTATAAATTGAGAAGAGCGGCAGTCAGTCTCAGTGACTCATATAAATCACTTTTAATAGCCATAAAACCTAAATTATCTATCCAGCTATAAGCTATGAACTATCCCAGCGTCATGCCGCCATCTATTTTTAAAGCCGTTCCCGTAACAAAAGATGCTGCATCCGACAGCAGATAGGCAATGCCATTGGCAATATCGTCCGGTTGGGCAAATCGCCTCAATGGATAGTTCTGTTTTTCTTTCTCCTTTTGCTCCTCCGTAAACGAGCCAATAAGAGCAGTTTCGACCATGCCGGGATTTACGCTATTGCAGCGTATGCCCCTGGGACCGAACTCAATTGCCACAGTCCGCATAAAGGCATCGATACCGCATTTGGTCGTGGCATAGATACCGTTACCCGGCGAAACGCGAAAGACACCTGCCGCAGAGGCAGTAAACACAATGGAGCCACCTTTCTTGACTTTCTTTTTCTTCAAGAGAGAACGAGTCAGAAGGATGGGCGCATTCAGGTTGATTTTCTGAATACGTGTCAGTTCCTCCTCTGTGATAAACTGAGTCAGGGTCAGCTTCATCACTCCTGCATTGCAAACCACGCCATCTAATACCGGGCAAAAGTCAACCAATGCAGCCAACTGGTCTGCCTCCGTCAAGTCTGCCGTAAAACAGAGATTGGGTTCTGTCGTCTGCGACTCCGGCAATGATGACAGCGTGGCTGTAAGTGCATCCTGACGAATATCGGTCAAGATTACCCGTGCACCAAGCTTTATACATGTCCTTGCTGCGGCGGAGCCGATTCCCCCGGCTCCGCCTGTTATCAAGATCGTTTTATCCTCTAATGAGAACGGGTTATATTGCACCATTTACTCAGCCTTCTCTTTTACTGTATTAAACAAGTCTTCGATGGTGATAGCCGACGACATATCGTTGGCATTCAGCGTCACACCATATTCCTCATCGACCATGGCAATGATGCTCAGTGCAATCAGCGACGTGTACTCGTCCAGCTCATGAAACACCGTCTCTGGCTTGAACTCACTCAGCTCGGTGTCATCGAACTGCTCTGCAAAATTTCCAATAAACTCTTTAATTTCCATAATTCTTTATATATACTTACTATTGCTCGTTTTTGTCACACAGAAATCATTTCTTTGTCACACTGAAATCACATATAGTTGTTGCCCTTAAAAATGAAATCTGTGAGACAATTAAATTCTTTTTAAATAATATTTCTGTATTTTCAGTTGTTTCTGCGTTACACTATATTTCTGTGGGTTCCGTGATTTCTATGTGACCTCACATTAATTTTTTTGCCGGATTTCCCATGACGGTTGTCCCTGCCTTCACCTTCCTAATGACAAAGCTCAAGGCTCCGACATGCGCTCCTGTCTCCACCACCACCTTATGGCTGATTACTGCCGAGGTATGAATATTAACATCATCTTCCACCACAGTACCACCGACACAAGTAACATGCGTGTCGATGCGGTTCCAGTTGCCTATCCTTGCATCGTGGCCAATGACCGTGTATGACTGTATCATGTTGTAGTCACCAATAACCGCGTCATTACCGATGACCGTATAAGCGCCGACAAAGTTACCCTTGCCCAGTTTCGCATTCGTAAGAATGCGCGCCGTCTGGTGAATGAGTTCTATGAACTCCCCTCCCCGGCTGATAATCTCCTCCATGCATGTGCGACGGGCAGCCCCCCCAATCGACGACACAAACGCATCGTCCGGCTGTGGCTTATAATTCCTAATGGTGTCAATGACTGGGGGATAGTTCGGAAAGCCGTCCAGCGCCTGCAGGTTGTCATCGATAAATCCTTTTACGACAAACTCCTTGCCATAGCCCCTACTCTCCAGGGCATTGCTATACAGGGTACGGCCCATGCCACCCGCACCGATGATAATCAGATTCTTCATTTATTTAATAAAATGCTTGTATAATATACGTGCCAATTCCCTTGCCAAAGACGGCAAGCGCCCTTTTATTGTAGTTGGGGCATAGCCATTAGTTATAATGACAAAACCAAATTTTCTTTCTGGATTAAAAAACACAACACTATTTATCCCGTGAGCCCCACCTGTCATTCCAGTAAAGATTTCACCTTTCACGACTCTGTCATAGTGCGAAAATCCAAAGCCCTGGTTGGAATCCTCTCCTTGCTGTTCCCACATCGCCAATTCACTTTCTTTGCTGACAATGCGTTGGCCTTTCCAACTCCCATAATTCATGTGTACCAGCATCCATGTGGTCAGGTCTTTTATTGACATTTTCATCCCTCCCGAAGGAGAGAAAGAGGCTGTTGAAAAGCCCAACTGATAGTCCTGCAGTTTATTTCTGATATATTCGTAGTTATATACAGTCTTATCTTTTACGAATCGTTTTTTCTTCTTATCAAATCTTAGGCTGCGTACTAACTTTGTACTGTCAATGCTGGTGAGATCATAACTCGCGTTCATTTCGAGCGGCTTGCAGACATTCTCATTGATATACTTGTCGAACCGCATCTTCGTCACGTTCTCTATAATGGCACCAAGTAGTGAATAGTTCAAATTACAGTATGCAAATTTAGTCCCTGGCCTATAGTCATTGAACGACTCCACATATTCCTTCCCATTCTCCGACTGCATCATATCGAGATTCCAGCCATAATGCTTGTCATTGATGCTCGACCGATGACAGAGAAGCATACGAACGGTGATAGGAGTCTCAGGGAAGTTTGGATTCCTAACCTTAAATTTCAAGTATTTATTGATGTCATCGTCAAGCTCCATACTATTCTTCTCCATCAACTGCATAATCGCCGTGCTGACAAATGACTTAGAGACAGAAGCCAGCCAAAAGATGCCATCATCTGGAATAGGCTTGCGCAACGTCGTGTCATTGTAGTCTGGATTATACCCAAACGTATGATGGTAACATACCTTATTCTCCTTCACGGCGACAACCGATGCACCGATGGCCTGATAGTCGGCCATGGCCTGCAGGATGTCCTCTTCCAGACTTCTGCTATTATGAGCGCTGCACGGTAAGCACAAAACCATACAGAGACTTATCAAGAATAATCCCCTCATATCATTCAACAACTTCCTCGAATATCACTGTCAAATGTCTGGCAATTTCGGAAGGAGAAAACTTTCGCAGAGATTCTTCTGCTATTGCTGTCCTGTCGTAGTGCTCGTAAGTATCATGCATCTGTACCATAGCTTCTGCTAAAGCGTCAACGTCATCCACAGGTATTAAGATGCCATTGTTGTCATGAATAAATTCCTCGGGGCCTCCGCATTTAGTTGCGATAACTGGAAGGCCTTGCGACAGGGCTTCTATGCAAGCAACTCCGAATGTTTCCGCTTTAGACGACAAGACGAAAACATGGCTTTCTGAAAGGAGCCTGACAATGTCATTCTTTGATTTTCGTCCTAACAAGCAAACATTTTTCTCAAGGTGAAGCTCTCTGACAATATTTTCAAGATTAATTCGTTCCGTACCATCGCCAGCGATTGACAATGTGCAGCCCTCGTTACTAAGCCCTGTCTTAGCAAAGGCGCGAATCAAGAGATAGTAATTCTTAATAGGAAGTAAACTACCTACAGCAATAAATCTGAAAGTCTGCTTCGCTTCATCTCTGGCGCCCATTTCCGAATTAATGAACTCCGGGCCAAGCATATCATAAACGACTGTTGAGTCTATGCCAAAGTGCTTTCTGATGTGTGACTGCAGCGATTCGGACACCGCCAACACCTTATCCGACTTATGATAGGCGATATTTCCAAAAAAACGGACAAAGGGAGAAAGCTTCTCATGGGTGAGCTCGCTCCAGTGCTCAATGCCCACTAAAGGTAAATGGTATTTCTCCTTCAAGTGAGTGGCAAAGGCAATGTTATATAGATAATGTGCATAAATCACGTCGGGCATTCCTGTTCTTTTGACAAGACTGCGGAATGTCCAGTCGAGCATTTTACAAATGACATGGAAGTGAAACTGTCTGTTCACCCTGGCCAGTTTGGTAAAAGGAAACAGGAACACACCACATACGTCAATGCCATTGTCACGCATATAAGTGATTCCTATCTTTCGCCAATATGTGCGGAACCGCCTATCGACATAAATGACAGAGACCTGATGCCCCTGCTCTGAGAGTGCCAATGCCTGGTCACGCTCAAAGCACCCCCACTGCGGATCCCTTTCGTTGGGATAGCCATTCGCTATGATTACAATCTTCATTTTTGGCTACTCAACTTCTTTGTTAAAAGCCTGCCTTTAGGCTTACTGATTCCACTTTCTTGCCTATCTCTTAATGCAGCTACCATTCCCCAGAAAATCACCAGGTACAGGAAATATGAGCCGTACAATACTAGCTGGCTCACCATGGCCATAACGGCGAAAATGCAAACAGACATGGTGTAGGGCATGAAAAAGACGGTGTCGTTGCGGTAATGGAAATACCACTGCCTCAAGATGTACAACCAGAAGCCTATATAAACCAATAGTGTAATTATACCATAGTCGTAGATAATCTCTAGGAACTCATTATGCGCCGATATTTCCAAAACCGAGTCCCGTCGCACGGCATTATGTCCGTTGCCTAATATTTGATGCGCCACAGGAGAACTTTTTATCATCTCTGAGGTGGTAAGGTATATCGCCTCGCGCCCATTTGTAATATCTTCGTCTTCGTCATCACCGGTGTTTAAGCGCTCACTTAGGTGGCCTTCTGTAATGTCGTTGGCCACATTGAACGAACCGTATATGACAACAGCCATCACCACAGAAAGTATGACGGCATAAGTTTTCTTACCCTTGCTGAGCAAATATTTAATTTCTATGAATCCCCAAAACAGGCCGAAAGAAAGAATCATGGACCGCTTCATGGAAAGGAAGGCAACGAAAGTCGACAAGATAAGGAGGAAATATCTCTGACGCTTTTTGGGAGTAAGCAACAGGATCGGGAACGTAAGCAAGAAGAAATATACCATGTTGGTCTGGCTTTCGAAATCCTTGTATTGCAGTGAAAGTATAAGGTAGACACCTCCTAAAATGGCAAGCCCATAGAAAATTTTGCGAAAGCTCTTCACCAAACGGCTGTCCGTCCTAATGAACAGATAGGACGCCTGAAAGAACAGAGGCCATGCCAGGCACTTGTACCATTGGCTATAAGCCGTCTCATTGAATATCAGGACCACAAGCATCACCATCTCCCAAAGAAAACACAGGAGCGAAATGCGGCTATGCTGACACTTGAATTTTGGAGAAGTTGCCATCAGATAGAGCGACATTACCTCGACCATCACCAGCGAACCATACATTGATATGCCTCCGCTTGAAGCATCGTCGGAATATCTGCTACTATACCAGAATTTTGCAGTTTCCCAGAAAAAAAGGAGAAGGAAAATTACAAATATATTAAAATACAAACGAATGTTTCTCATATACAGAACGCCAATTTACCAGCCATTACTGTTTTAGCTGAAAATAGTCCTACTGCAATAATGCTGTGCATAAAAAGTCCTTGGACCTTCTGATTTCATCTTGTACACGTGTCGTTACCTTTGCATAGTCTATTTCAGAAGCAGGCATCTGTTGTGGCTTAGCCCTGAAATAGCGCTCCTTAATGCCGACGGACTCCAACAGAGAGACGACACGGTTGGACTTTTCTCCCATTCCTACGGCAAAGAACTGCTTTTCGAAAATCATGGAGAAGGCTACTCCGTGGAAAGAATTGCTCACCACGTAGGCTGCCTCCTCTATAAGTCCCAAGAATTCTTCTACGGAGGCACTGTCAATGAACCTAAATCCCTTCTTTCTCAAAACGGTCTTTTTTGTCACTTCCATGACAGGCAGTCCGGTCTTTGCGCTCAGCTCTCTTACAAAAGAAGTACTCTCCGACGTGTTCAAAAGATTATAGAAAAGGATATATGGGGAGTCAGACTTGGGGGCGACAGCCAGTTGGTGCCATTGCTCTTTGGCCAGCAAGAACACGGGGTCGATGACGAGCGTTGACGCTATGCTTTGCTGCTGCAGATAGTCCTGCAGGTCTTTCTCCCGCACAGCTATGCTTTTGAAATTACGCATTTGTGCCTTGACAAACTGAACATCCTCGGGGGCGGTCTCTAATTTTCCCATACTGCCGGCATAGACAATCTTCTTGTCAGCCTGCACGTTGTCGGAGCCAAAAAACCACTCGTCAAACCCTATGTCCCCTAAGTTCTGTTTCCGCCATATCTGGTCGCTGCCATAGACCGCCACATCATATCTTTCAGTTTTACAGTTCCTTTCCCTATATGATGGGACATCGGGCAACCGTAGCCGTTCATGTATGAACCGTTGCATAATCTTTTTCCGCCTGAGGAGCTTGTTGCCCATCAGAAGCAACCTCACAAGCGTATACAGCTTATTTTTCAACGGGTGTTTTGCAAAAGTTGTCCAAGAGAAAATCTTGAAATAGTCCGAATGATACTTCGGCCAATAGTCCACAAAAGACACCTCATGGCCCAGGCTGCCCAGAAACGTCAGCAGAGCGTAGGCCTGCAGCAGTGCACCGTAGTTCTCAGCACGGTGATATGTCAGTATTCCTATTTTCATTGCTTTTCTTCAATCTCGATGGTCAGGCGTTTAAAAACCTTTCCCATAAAATCCTTGTAGCGGACAAATTTTTCCTCCGCCCCGGCATCACGCCATACAAAAGTATTCAACTGCTTATCAGAGATATAGTTGTTCAAATCAGTATATCCATATAGATTGAGCAGTAATTGCTTATACACCCGCATCTCATAACCCAAACGGCTGACACCTGCAACCTTTGCAAAAAGGAAAGCTGCTATGTTTTTCACGTTCCGTTTGCTCTTGAGCGTTGAGAACACGCTCCCCAAATTCAGCTTGGGTCCTTCCTGCCTGTTCTTGCGGTAAGCCTTCGTTGCTTCCGACTTCCTTACTTCATCGTCTATGTCGGCTGCTTTTTCAATTTTCAGTTTGACAGACAGGACTATTCCCGTCCGCTCACCACGTTTGAAAACCGAAGAGCGCCTGGTGTAATGGAAATCATCCTTACTGATAGTCTCAACGCTTCCGTCTGAATTCAGTACATCTGCACTGACCAGCATTGATGATATAGAGCAATGAAAGCACCCGGCATTATTGACTGCTGCCGCTGCCACTGTCCCTGGCAGACCTACAAGGCCGTAGAATTCTGCATAACCCTGAGACAAGCAGTCCTTGGCCAATTTCATCACATTTGCCCCACAATCACATGTGATGATATTCCCTTCTATGCTATAGTTGTTCACGCGGACTGTAGAGACAACCACCTCCGGATTATAAGTTGAGTGAAAGAATATATTGGAGGTCTGCCCCACGATGTCGAACTTGATGCCGTTAGCCTGCAGGTATTTGCATACCTCTGTCAGCTGCCCGACACTGGTTGGCGTAATCCAGCAGCCGCAGATGCCGCCCGTCTTTATCCACGACTTCTTCGACAGAGCTACGTTCTCCTCGTATGCAATGTCTGCCTCGTTCAAGAAATCTAAAAGACCCATCTTTGCTATTTTTGAGAAAAAACCATCGCTCCCAAAGGGGCTGGTACTATGTAAACTTTCTATACAAATGACTTTATATATCTCAATAAAGAGTTCAACATAAAATGCCGATATGGGCTGGGGTCGTCAGAAGATGCTATCAAACGGCAGTCTGAACTCTTGCTCAGTTCGAAATACCTTTTCCAAGACATGTTTTTTTCTATCACTCCTGTAATGGCTATCTTCTCATTGAAATAGGAAACATCACGGTCCATAACAGTTGATAGGTTGTCAGAAGACGTACCTGTCATCATGCTAACACAAAGTGCAGGAAGGTTCACACCAGCATTCTGATAAGCAAAGCCAAAAGCAGCATAGCGGAAATTTGCTTCCAAGAAGTATAGATTACCATTATACTCTATAAAATCCAAATTACTTATACCTGTATAATCCATACTTAAAAGAAAAGTCTTCAAAGACTTTACTAAATTACAGTCTGGAGATAATGGAGTTATCTTTGAACACATTGTCACCCCATTTGCTGTTCCTTTTCCAACAGAAGTTTTAACGACTTTAGCAGGTATAATACATTCATTATTTGCAGTAACACCTATGAATCCAACTTCATTTTCTGCTGGAATATATTCCTCTACGATTAACGGGTAAGGGCTATTAACTCTAGCTTTTTTCAACAAATAAGATAAATCTTCGCTGTTGTTGCATTTTTTTTGATTGCTTTTGTCAACAATATAGCTTAAATTCCCTTTAACAAAGCATGGATATTCAATATCTTCCGGTATCTCAAAATCACCATTTGTATAAGGGACAATCCATCCTTTAGCTACTTTAAGCCCTGCTTTTCTTGCCAGTTCCTTTTGTTTGAACTTGTCCATCAGGGAAATAATACCTCTTTCCCTATGCCCGACATTGGCAATCAGGAACAAAACCTTTAATTGGTTGTATGCCTCATCTATCATGTACACTGACTTGTCATCCAAAGGAAACAGGACAGGCTTGCAAGAGCCACCTGAACACTTTTCGACCAACAAAGGAATCAAATCATCAGCCGTTGAAAAATAATAGTGACTGACATACTTGGAATAGTAGTCTATAGGTTTTACGCGCACTTTACTTGATGTAACAAGGTGTATGGAGATTACGTTGCATCCATATTCCCCTAAAGAACGTATAAGGCCTAATTTTATGCCATCAGCCTTTCCTATAACAATAGCGGTCTGTTTCATTTCTTTATCACGCGTATTATCCGTTTTACAATCCTTTTAGGGCTTATTATTTTGCGTAAGAATTCTTTCTGAAGCTGTTCTTGCGGTTTCGGGTCCTCTTCATCAGAAACAAAATAAATATCCGATGAATTGATTATTTTTTTGTATTCGCAAGTTGACCTCTTTCCTGACATCCAGTCATCCATGAGCATGCGCTCGTTAAGGTATGTCTTGGTGGTCTGCAGGTAGCATACATCATCCTGTATGCTTTTCCCGGTCATAGACTTCACATACATAGCTGGCAGATTGCATCCCATCTTTGAGACGGCATAAGCCGAGCCACCAATCCTCAAATTTAATTCTACAAAATAGATTTTATCTCCAGACTCTACGAAATCTATATCGAAAATCCCAATATATCCTATTTTCAGAATCAGCTGTTTGAACAGTCTGATGGTGTTCTCAAACCCTGTAATGGGTTTGATTTCTCCTTTCAGAGCAACACCTGGATGGCTTTTACTCCCCTCGACAAACTGAATAATCCCTGGAATAACGACATCGTTCCCGTCGGAAAAGCCTAATACGGCATATTCTTTCTCTATCTTGATATATTCTTCAATGAGAATCTTTTCGATATTGATTTTTTCAGCAAGTGTTAATACTTCAGAAAGGGTCTTTTCCGAATCGCATTTCTTCAAGCAGCGCTTTCCTCCCCCTATGGAGGCTAATGGCTTAGTGAAGCAAGGATAGTCAATGTTGGAAGGAATAGCAAAGTGCTTTTCGTCTTTATCCAATATGACTGCTTTAGCTACTCTCAAACCAATCTGCGAAGCAAGCTCTTTCTGTATCATCTTGTTCATCCAATGGCTGACAGCACCCTCTGTATGATGAACATGTGGAAAAAGAAAAAACTCCTTAAGCCTCTCTTGGTTTTCATCAATGGTAACGGCTGAGAAGTCGCTTGTAGGAATAAGAACGCCCTTTTGCGATTTGTCGGCACATTCCATTATCAGGAAATTAACCAAGCCTTCCCTTCCTTCGCTTCTTTCAAAGAGGAAGTATTTGTCAACGTATTTGCTGTAATAATCGATGGGGTATAAAGACTTCCCGCTTTTGCCTTTATGAAATCCTATATCCACGACATTGATTTCATAACCTTGATTCGCCAAAGACCGGATTACACCAAGCCTAGTGGCAAAACTATTTCCGATGATAACTACTTTTTGCGGCATCATTCGCTTGTATTATAATCCGAATCGTTTCACCCTTCCAGGCTTGAACCTCAATTTTTTGTATGCCTTTCGTAAGATAAATTGTAGGTTGCAATAAAAATTAGAATAAGGACATTCATTGAGCCACTTCACCATTACTATATTATAGTGATCTTTACAGATTTTCAAATCAACAAATTTATATCCTGCTTTTTTTGCTATATCAAGTCTATGCTTGTTGCTCTCATGTGTATCTCCAATCATACTAACCAGTCCCATGGACAAAGCTAACTCCTCCCTTCTAAGGTCTAAAGCTTTATATATGCCTTTGCCATTGTATTCAGGAAGAACAGAGGCAAAGCAGCAATAAGCATAGCTGCCTTTTCCACACCAAAGACTATACTGTTTTATTGCTAAAGCTGCTGTACCTACGACTTTTTCCCCATCCAGAGCAACAAGCATTTTCCCATGTCCTTCAATTTTTTCCCGTATTAAATTTCCAGGTAAAGTTGGTAGTGCCATTATGATGCCATTTTGTCTGTTCTTTTCATGAGCCTTCCAAAGTACATTGTGGATTTCATCCCACGACACCCATTCGGGTTTTTCTATAATCTGAATATTTTGATTCATATGCAAACCAAATTCTATTAAGTTTAGGTAGAAGAGATATTTTGAAACTTCTATTTATTCAACTGCTATTTCATTGTAGTTAATATATATTCCCAAATAGCTAACATATCCTCACGCAACCTATCACTTTTCACTGTATAAAGATTCAGGAGGACATGTCGTCTTGAAAAGGAATTGCGTAAATACTTCTCCAGTAAATGGGGAAAAAACTTACTCAGGATTCGTCTAAACGGATATAATCCTTTTGAGGCTGATATTTGTCTGAGCAAAATATCATTTACCTTAATCTTCGTGTACTCACCCATGATAAATTGCGAGTCATCAATCCGAGAACTACGTTCTTTGAAGGACGAAAAGTCTTGATTAGAGTCATATCGGAGAACATTGCCAACAATATTCACTATATGATGCTTTACCTTATAGTCATTTCCAGAAAAAATAATTTCGGTGACAAGTCCTTGTTTGGTCAGATGTGCAAATTTCTTTTGCCTAGCAAAGAGAAAGTTTCCCTGTCCATATAATAGATATGAACCATTATACCATTCTTCGCAACCGATGCAATGAGTATGTTGTGCGGTAATGAAATCAGCCCCACAATCTGCCATACGATGAAATCGCGTGCGGATGTTAGGTGTCGGGTATGGAAGATACTCTGCGCCTCCGTGATAAATAACAAAGAGAAAATCATGGTTCTCTTTCAATTTCTTGATTTCATTTAGCACAATCCATTCGTCATACAAATTGGCACCAGCGGTCTGTTCATCTGGAATAACGAAGAAAGTTTCTGACACATTATAAATACATATCTTTAAATCGCCAATGGCTACTGTCAGATATTTCTGTATATTAGAAACGCAATCGCCTGCACCTAAACACTTTATTCCGTTACTGCTTAAAGTTTCCATGGTGTCATAGCAACCTTGGTTTCCATAATCTGTTATATGATTATTTGCAAGAGTAACGGCATCAATGCCCAAACTCTTCATACCCTCAATGGCTTTTGGTGATACCTTCAAGGAAGGTCCTGCAGCTTTCTCTTGTTTTTTTCCAGAGTCAGTCAGGGCACCCTCTAAATTCACTATTGAGAAATCTGCCTCAGAAAATAATTGGCAGACTTCGGAGCCAAATAGACTTCTTGCATCCCCTTTTTCAAACAAGTCGATGTTGCCATCGGAAGGAAACAGGTCGCCTGCGATAATTATTTTATAAACAGTATTTTCGTTCATGAATCTTATAACCTCTTTTTGAGTCGATTAAGCATTGGCGCGATAATCGTTTTTGTATATGTAAATGCTTCCAGCCTAAAGACCAAAGCACATATTAAATATATGGTAAGGTATATGAAAAGTTTGACTAATCCGTCAACATATAACTGCAAATCAAAGAATGTCGAAATGTAGTAACTAGCCAATGCCGCGACAGTCGAAGCAATAAACACGGGAAGAATATCAAGCAGTTGGGTCGTCCATTTATATCCGATATGCTTAGAGACCAAACCAATGTTTACGAAGTAAGAGAACCACGTATTCAGCACCATTCCAATCAAAAGTCCTTTCATACCATATAGAAGCAAGCCAAGAACAACAAAGACAATACCTGCTAATCGCTTGACCATTGTCCAATAAAACAAAGTCTTGCTTTTCCCGATGGCTGATATAGACTGATAATTGACCGATTGCAGACAAAAGGCCAAGCCGGCTATGCATAGCACCTGAAAATATGGTACACTGCCCACCCATCTGTCTGAATACAACAAAACAAAGATTGGTTTTGCACAGAGTAAAAGAATAAACATCAACGGGAACGTCATGAACGAAAGAACCATGGTTATCCTTTTTATCATATTTCCCAAAGCTTTCTTGTCATCTTGAGCTTCTGCATATAGCGGATAAGTCACCTGAGTCAATACTTGGGATATGCTTTGAGATGATAACTTCTCCGTAGCTTGCGCTTTTGAATACAATCCCATGATAGAGGGATTATAAAACCTTCCAATCAATAATCCTTGAAACTGATTGCCAAACTGGTTGACCAGATGTGTCAGGAACATATAGAAGCCGAAGCTGAACAACTCACGGAAGGAATGCCAGGAGAAGGTCAGCCGGGGCCGCCACTTGATATAGAACCAGAAAACCAGTGCAGGAATAAGAGCGGTCAAAATATGTTGGGTAACCAACGACCATACGCCATATCCATGGTAAGCCATAAAAATAGTTACGGATAAAGCAATGAGAGAGGTTGATATGGTTACTATGGACAACACTTTAAAATTCAGCTTCTTCTGCAACTGATTGCGCTGGACAATATTGAAGGCATAAATGAAGAGAATGACACCCTGAACCCTCAGGACATCGCATAAGAGAGGAATCTTGTAAAAACTTGCAATGGCAGGGGCAGAGAAATATAGCACGGCATACAGCAATGCGGCCATGCCCAGGTTCCAAAAGAAGATGGTGGAATAGTCCTCCAGTGTAGGTTGCTTCTTCTGAATCAGTGCAGAGCCGAATCCGCCATCTATAAATGCTTCAGCCAGTACCATGAAAATCATCAGCATGCCTATGCAGCCATAATCGTAGGGGGTGAGCAGACGGGCAAGAATAATACCCGACACGAACTGGATGAACATTGTAGAATATCTCTGCAATGCGCTCCAAATCATGCCCGAAACGGCTTTTTTCTTCAGTTCACTTTGAACCATTTTTCCTTAATAGAAACTTACGGGATTCAAGAATATTAAAAAACTTAACCTTGACGCCTGTGATAACGACAACCGCCAAGTTAGCAGGCCTTTGGTGCTATACTGTGAATAACGGAGGTACTATAGCGGACACGTCACATTCCCCAGACCATGATGGGTTTTCCCTGATACTCGTAAGGCTTGTGCCAGATGCGCTCGTCCCACGTCTTTTCCTTCGTGCGGTCGAAGATGATGAGGTGACCCTCGTCTATGCTGCCGGCTGTGTCCATATAGTCTGACGTCTGCCGCAGTCCTTCGTCGATGACTGTCTCTATTGCGCCGCGCTTGATTTTAAGTTCCAGCACGATGCGCTGCACGGGGCCTCCGTAGCCGTCGGTCAGGGGCTTGCGGATGAGCAGGTCGGTGCGGCGGCGTCCCAGGCCGTACTCGCGGTCGATGTAGCCACCGCCGTTTACTATCCGTTGCAGGAAGGCCTGCAGGAGCAGTTGCGGACCGGCCTCGGCGTAGTCGAACTTCTGAATCCACGAGTCGGCGTTCTGGCGGAAGAACTGCTGGAAGTCCAGGAGCAGTTTTTCCATGTTGATGCTGTTGTCGGGATTCTGGTACCACTGCGGCTGCTGCAACAACCGCTGCTGGGTGCTGGCGGTTAGTTCGCGCGGGATAATCTCACGGTAAATAGCATTGGAGATGCGTATCGGCTTGCCGCGCTCCTTGACAACCAGTCCCATGTCCTTGACATAGAGGATGTCCTCGTCGCTCATATTGTCCTCGTCAACATCCTCGCTGTTGGCCAGTATGGGCTCTATAACGCGCTTTACGCGCGGTTCCTTCAGCTTGTCGATGAGGATGTCGATGTGGGTGTCGCGGCGATAGATAATCCGCTCCTGCGCACGGTAGATCATCTCGGGGATGATGCGCACCGAGCGGTCGCGGTTCTCTTTCATGTTTATAGTCACCTCATAGCCCAAAGCGTTCACCAGCCAGGGCTGGCCCTCGGTGGCCTCCCATATCATGGGGAAGCAGGCCTCGTCGAACTCCTGGCCTGTCTCGTCGGTATGCTGCTGGTAGAGCTGGCGTATCTCTTCAGGCGTGAAATTGCCTAATCGCAGCGACTCGGCCTTGATATTGAAGGCCGACCCTCCGGTGATGATGTCCTGGTTGGAGAGCACGATGCGGTAGTCGCGCACATCGCGCACGCCGCAGAGCACGATGCTGTTGGGGAAGGCCTGCGGACGGTTGGCGTAGCCGGAGCGTATCTGGCGCAGGACGCTCACCAGCGAGTCGCCCACGAGGGCGTCAATCTCGTCGATGAAGAGCACCAGCGGTTTGTCGAGCGACTCGCACAGCCTGCGCAGGAACGTAGCGAGCATGGCATCCTCGCCCTCGTCCTGCACGCTGTTGCGGGCGTTGCGTGCAAGGTCGTTTTTCAGAATCAGCCTCGCCTCTTCCGCCAGGGTGTCGACGGTGGACTTCACCACGCTCTTGACGTTGTTGCGCGAAGCCTGTCCACCCTCCACGTTGGCATAGACGGCGATGTAGTCGCCCTGCTTGTTCAGATAGTCGCGCAGGGCCAGCATACACGACGTCTTGCCCGTCTGGCGGGGGGCATGAAGCACGAAGTACTTCTCCTGCCGGATAAGCATGAGAACGTCTTCAAGGTCGAACCGGCTCAGCGGGTCGATGGTATAGTTCATGCTTGGGCGGTTGGGTCCTGCAGTATTGAAAAATCGTTCCATGCTATTTCTTCATTAACGGTCTGTTGATGCCATTTATCTCGACTTTTCGGCTGCAACAGTCCGGGTTGTTTCGCCCTCCTGCAACGCGCGGGCCTCGTCGTCGGTGAGGTAGCGCAGCTGGTTGCGGTGAACGTCGACAATGGCGGCAGCCTGGCTGTCGCTGATGGTCAGTACGACGCAACGCATTCCGTGGACGCGTTTGATGCGGCCCACCACACCGGCAAACTGGCCCTCGATAATCTGGACGGCCTGGCTTGGCTTGATGGCGTACTGCAGGTCGCGGAAGAAGATGATGTTTTCATTTTCCGATTCGGCGATACGACGATAGTCATCCATCACCTTGTCGGAGATGTAGACCACCTCATCGCGCCGGTTGTACTTCTCGTCGTAGGCGGGGTGCATGACAAAGCGGAGCGGCTCGAACAATTCCAGGTTGCTCTTGAGCTTCACGAGATGGCTGAAGGTGCTGCGCACGAAGATAAAGTTGAGCAGGTAAGGTGCGAAGTCCATCTTCGTCATGCTCACCTTGATAAAGCGTACGGGAGCGTATGCCTCCAACAGGATGTTGGCCTTGGCCAGTTGCTGCTTCTGTTCCTCCAGGCGCTCCAGCATCAGGGTAAGGCGCGAGAAGCTCGAGTGGCGGATTCGCATCGGAAACCAGTGTAGCTCGTTCTCGTCGATCATCTCGCGCAATCATGTTCCGTGGCAGCGGGCTTCCTGGTGATGCCACTTAGTTTCAGCAAGGCATACTTCTTGGGGTCACCACATTTAATTAATGCGGAGGCTATGGTGTGTGTTGGTCCTAATACCATCGCCATCAATGTACTGTGACCCAATGACATTTGCGGGCGATTCGTTCCGTTGTCCTATAAAGGACAAGAACGTTTCTTTTGGGGTGCAAAGGTACAAAAAAAAGTGGATAATATCCCTTTCGAACAATAAATTTCTATATCAATTACCTTATTAATGACATTTTTTGCTGATTTTGCAACATTTTTGCCGATTTTGTTACTCGCCCCCTTCGGTCTCCTTGAATCCCCACAGCCGCCCTGATGATGGGAAAGAGCCGTTGAAAGGTTGTTTTTGCCCGTATTTTAAATATGGAAAGGGCGGAGGCAATCTTGAAACACTGTCAGTGTTTTGACTTTTCCGGAAAATAATGGCCGACGCTCAATGACTACTGGTTAATGACGAAAGTACAGCCCCCTACTCCACTGCCGGGACTATGCGTATTTATTTGTCATAATAATGCACAATAGTATGACATTTGTTAAGAAAAACGCCCGAAATGTCTACTTTTTATTATATTATTTGGTAATTTAAGTACTTTTTCATACTTTTGCGGCCAAATTGCCTTCTTGGGTCAAGAATCTCGGAATAAGACGTACACAATAATTAATATATATAGAACTAACTTTTATAACTTAACTAACAACATTAACTAACAAAAACGAGAGAGTTTTATGGAAAGAAAACGAATCATGACTCTGGTTGCGATGCTCTTCCTGCTTGTGGGAGGAGTGTTCTCGCAGACTAAGGTGAATGGTATCGTGGTCTCGCAGGACGACGGGCAGCCCGTGGTGGGTGTGTCCGTCCTTGTTGTGGGCACCAACACCGGTACCGTGACAGGCTCTGACGGACGGTTCTCGCTGACCGTTCCCGAAGGCAGGAAGATGCTGCGCATCTCGTATGTGGGCATGGAGACCCTTGAGGTGAGCGCCCGTCCGCAGATGCGCATCGTGCTTCGCTCAGGCGACACCAGCCTGGACGAGATTGTGGTGACGGCCATGGGCATCAGCCGCCAGCAGAAGACGCTGGGCTACTCGGCCCAGACGCTCGACAACGACGAGCTGACGGTGGGCCGCGTGACCGACGTGACCTCGGCCCTGGCCGGAAAGGTGGCCGGTGTGCAGATTAACACCACGTCGACCGACCCGGGACAGGCCAACTCGGTCATCATCCGCGGTATCAGCTCTATCAACAACAGTAACCAGCCGCTCTACGTCGTCGACGGTGTTCCCCTGCAGCAGACCACCTTCTCGGGCACGCAGAAGGGGCAGGACGAGTTCCAGAACGCCGTGGGCGGTATCTCGAGCATCAACCCCAACGACATTGAGACCATGACCGTGCTCAAGGGTGCCGCCGCAACGGCCCTCTACGGCAGCCGCGCCGCCAACGGCGTCATCATGATCACCACCAAGAGCGGCAAGCGACAGGGGGTACGCAACTTCCAGATAAGCTACGACGGCAGCGTGCAGTGGCGCAGCGTCTCCACACTGCCCAAGTTCCAGAACCGCTTCGGACAGGGATGGAACGGCACGCAGACGTTCATCGAGAACGGCTCGTGGGGTCCTGAGTTCGACGGCTCTACGCAGGTCTACGGACCCATCTGGAACAACCAGCAGCTCATACACACATACGAGGCACTGGAGGACAACATCAAGGACTTCTACAAGACGGGCGTGTCAAACACCCACAGCGTGTCGCTCAACGGTGTGTCGGAGGACAACAAGATGACCTACTACCTGAGCTACGGCTACACCAACGACAACGGTATCATTCCCGGCGACAAGGACACCTACACGCGCAACACGCTGGCCTTCCGCGGCAGCTACCAGGCCACCGACTGGTTCAAGCTCTCGTCGAGCGTGAACTTCTCCACGTCGGAGACCAACACCGTGGGCACCTACCAGGGAACGTCGATGATCGACGGCATACTGGAGTTCCCCCGCGACCTCTCGCTCGTAGACCGACAGGACCTGAGCAGCCCCTTCAACACCCCCGAGGCATGGTACACGCCCTACGGCATCACCAACCCCTACTGGGCCATTGAGAACAACTACAACAAGAACGACGCCAAGCAGCTCTTCGGAAAGATTCAGGCCGACATCACGCCCATCAAGCAGCTCACGCTGACCTACCGCTTTGGCTTCGACTACACCGACTACGACCACAAGCTGGGCGTGCCCGAGATTGCACTCGACGACGCACTCATCAACGAGGACTACGGCTACGCACCCTCGAACATGAACCAGGCCGGATATGTCTCGACCACCTATCTGCGCAAGTACGAGCTGAACCACGACTTCCTGGCCAACTTCAAGGAGAAGTTCATCGACGGACGCCTCGACGTGAACCTCATGGCCGGCATCAACATGAACGAGCGCTACGAAACACGCACCCGCAACCAGACCGACGGACTGACCTTCGGCACTGGCTTCTGGGACCTCTCCAACGGCGCCACGAAGACCGAAATCTTCGAGCGCCAGTGGAAGCGCCGCCAGGTGGGACTCTTCGGCGACCTCACCCTGGGATGGGACGAGATGCTCTTCCTCGACCTCACGGCCCGCAACGACTGGTCGTCGACCCTGCCCCTGGAGAAGAACAGCTACTTCTACCCCGGAGCAACGCTCAGCTGGATCTTCACCAACGTCATTCCCAAGAACGACATCCTCACCTTCGGAAAGGTGCGCGTGGCCTACGGTAAGACGGGTAACGACGCCGACGTGTACCAGGTCTATCCCCGCTACGCGCAGGGCTACAGCAACGGCTACTATGCCGCCGACCTGACCACCTTCCCCCTCAAGGGCATCAACGCCTTCCAGACGGCTGCCACCGCCGGAAGCACCAGCCTGAAGCCCGAGATGACCACCGAGTTTGAGGTCGGTCTGAACCTGGCCTTCTTCAACAACCGCATCAACATCGACGCCGCCTACTACAACCGTAAGACCGACGACCAGATCTTCACCCTCCCCGTAGACCCCGCCACGGGCTACTACTACATGGTGACCAACTTCGGTAAGGTGCGCAACCGCGGTATCGAGTTGCTCGTCAACACCGTGCCCGTGCAGACCAAGGACTTCCGCTGGGAGCTGGGCTTCAACTTCTCGAAGAACAGCAACAAGATTCTCTCCATGCCCGAGAGCCTCGAGGGAGGAATGGTGAACATCAACTACTTCTCCGCCGGTAACGACGCCATCTACATGCGTGCCGTCGAGGGTCTGCCCATGGGCGAGCTTTTCACCTATCTGCCCCAGTACACCGAGGATGGTAAGCTCATCGTCGGCGACAGCGGACAGCCACTGCTCACCGACGAAGTGAAGGACACTGGCAAGAACGTGAACCCCGACTGGATAGGCGGCGTTAACACCAGCCTCTCGTGGAAGGGACTCACCCTGAGCGCAGCACTCGATATCCGTAAGGGCGGCTGGATGTTCACACGTACGAAGAACCTCATGCAGTTCACCGGAAACGGAGAGGCAACGCTCTACAACGAGCGCCGCCCGTTCATCATCCCCAACTCGGTCTATGCCGACGGAACGGAGAACACCTCACCCATCTACCTGGCCAATAGCAGCTACCAGGACTATTTCGACAAATTCGGCGCCGCCGAGGGCGGAGAGTTCTACCTCATAGACCGCTCGTTCGTCAAGCTGCGTAACATCACACTGGCCTACTCGCTGCCGAAGACGCTCGTCAACAGCATCTACCTTAGCGACATCACGCTCTCTGTCTTCGCCAACAACCTGTTCACCTGGACACACAAGTCCAACCGTTACATCGACCCCGAGACCTCGTCCTTCGGCAACGACCTGGAAGGTCTCTTCGGCGAACTCTACTCTAACCCTGCCTGCCGCAACTTCGGCTTCAACGTAGGTATCAAATTCTAAATGAAAGGAGGACATACCATTATGAAGAAAATAGCAATTATATCATCGTTTGCCCTGGCACTGCTCGCCACCACGTCGTGCGACAGCTATCTCGACATTAACCAGGACCCCAACTCGCCCGCCGAGAGCAACATGACGACCAGCATCATGCTGCCCGCCGCCGAGATGAACCTCGCCGGCAGCTACGGCGACTTCTTGCGCATCACTGGCGGATACTACGCACAGCACTACGCACAGACCTTCGGCACATCGAACTACCTGGACTTCTCGCAGTTCAAGATGTCGCCGACACGCTCCAGCGGCACCTACGGCCAGCTCATGGCCCGCACGCTGAAGAACCTGGAGACCATACGCTCGCTGGCCGAGCAGAAGGAGGAGTGGGGCAGCTACCTCGCCGCCACCACCCTGCGCGCCTTCACCTATCAGGCACTTGTAGACTGCTACGGAGAGGTGCCCTTCTCGGAGGCTTTCAACGTGAGCATCTCCTCGCCGAAGTATGACGACGGCAAGGACATCTACGCCGCACTCATCGCCGAGCTCAACACCGCCCTGGACAAGGCACAGCCGGCCGACCAGGTGGCCACCAACTTCCTCTTCCCCGGAGAGACGGCCGCCAACTGGATTAAGTTTGCCAACGCCGTGAAGCTGAAGCTGATGATGCGCGAAATCGACGCCGTCAGCGACGTCATGCCCGAGGTGGGCAAGCTCGTCGCCGAGGGCAACTTCCCCGAAGAGGACGTCGCCTACAAGGGCTGCTGGACCAACGAGGCAGGAGCCATGAGCCCCTACTACGCCGAGGAGTTCTCCTCAGCCTGGGGCTCCACGCAGATTAACGTCGTGGCCAACGTGGCCATCATAGGCACCATGCAGCAGAAGGATCAAAACGGCGACGTGGTCTACGAAGACCCGCGCCTGCCGGCATTCTTCGAGAAGAACGGCTCAGGAGAGTACACGGGCTGCATCTCGGGCTCGAACTTCTCCACGTCGAACAACTACAAGTCTACCTACTGGTGCCGCCCCGTGGCCAGCTATGACATGCCCGTCTACCTCATCACCCGCTCGGAGGTGGAGTTCTTCATTGCCGAGTACTATGCCCGCCAGAACAACAGCGCCGAGGCACAGGCCCACTACAACGCCGCCATCGAGGCATCGTGCGCCTCGGCCGGTGTCAGCGGAGCCGAAAAGGTCATCGCCAAGTTCCCCTACACCCAGGGCAAGTACAAGGAGTGCATCGGTATCTCGAAGTGGATTGCCCTTGCAGGCGTGAACAACTTCGAGGCCTGGTGCGAGGCACGCCGACTGGACTATCCCGCCTTCGGCACCGTCACCGGCTCGCAGATGTACGACGAGAAGAAGGACGATTCCTTCAAGCCCGAGCTCTACCAGCCCGGAACGCTCTACACCCCCATCAAGGTGGAGGACAAGCTCGGACAGAACCACATCCTCGAGCGCTGGCCCTACGCCGACAGCTCGCAGGCCCGCAACGGCAACTCGCCCGAGTTCCCCGGCTACACCACTCCCGTCTTCTGGGGAAAGTAAAACGTGAAGATTCACCCTAATGTTCAGTACACTGCGACACCGTCGCAGTCACCAAAATGTTCAGTACACTGCGACACCGTCGCAGTCACCAAAAACCAAACAACAATGAAAAAACAGATATTGCTTACAATGGCACTGGCCCTGGGCGCAACCTTCGCCCTGACCAGCTGCAGCGACCCGGAGTCGGAGGGCAAGAGCCGCATCACCTACTACCCCACCATCGAGCTCACGGGCGACAACCTCCTGGTCGTCGAGAAGGGTAAGGCATACGAGGACCCCGGCTACACATCGACGATGGCCGGCAATGACGTCACCGACCAGGTGGTGGTCACCGGCAGTGTTGACACCAGCAAGAGCGGCCTCTACACCCTTACCTACACCACTGTCAAGAACAGCGACGGTTTCGGTTCGAGCACCTCGCGCACGGTGTTCGTCTGCGACCCCAACGACCCCAAGGAGGGAATCTTCGCCAACCAGCCCACCGACTTCCGTGAATACAAAGGCAACAAGGTGGCCTTCGGCGGCTCCTACGATGTAATCATCTACAGCAACGGCGACGGCACCTACTACGTCGACGACCTCTTCGGCGGCTGGTACGCCCAGCGTGCCGGCTACGGCGATAAATACAAGATGAAGGGCACCGTAGCCATAGCCGACGACGGCACGCTCTCGCTCGTCAGCAGCCGCGTGGCAGGATGGGGCGACGGCCTCGACGACCTCAGCGGAAAGTTTGACGCCGAGACCGGCACCTACAACGTCGTGTCGGTGTACAACGGTAACACCATGTTTTTCAATATGACCTGGACAAAACAATAAACTAAGAACTCCACAATATGAAAAAGAAATTATTATATCTGTCAGCACTGCTCCTGGGCACGACGGCTTTCGTCGCGTGCCAGAAGGAGGACATCGAGAACACCGCCACCGTCAGCATGTCCGGACAGTGGTACTGCACCGTCGATGCTGTCGACCAGAACGACGTGCCCATACACGTGCCCGTCTACGACGATGAAGGCAACATCGAAAGATACAACGACGGTGAGGACTACTTCGGACTGGGAGGCCGCACACTCATATTGGCCTACAACACCGCCGGCAACACGTCCAACGAGATGTGGATCGACAACATGGGCATAGGAAACTTCTCGGCCGACTACCAGAGCTATTTATGGGAGTTTATCAATATGCTCGATGGCGACATCGCGGCAGCAAAATCCGCTTTCCGCTCCAACTTCCCCTGCTACACGCTCAAGACGAAGGTCGTCATCGACCAGAACACCATGACCTTCCGCAGCACCGAGTCCGAGAACCAGGGCGACGGCTACCAGTGGTGGGTGAAGGTGGTTGACCGCGACGAGAAGGGCGACACCATCTGGGCCGACGACGACAAGACAGAGCCCCAGATGGTCGACTCGCTGTTCCACGAGGTGAAGTCCATGCCCGTCACCATCGAGGGAAAAATCCTCAAGGGTGCCGGCCGGCAGAACAACGGCTCGGTGGCCGACAGCATCGTCTTCTTCGTCACCTACAAGGACGACCCCTGGTACCCCGCCGACGGCTACACCCGCTACAAGGTCTCGGGCATACGCTACAGCGGTCTTGTAGAGAACGAGTAAGCCCACCCCTCTCCAAAGAGAGAGGTACTCAAACAATTTCGGCGGCATCACCCACACACGAGGGCGGTGCCGCTGGTTTTTTCTGCCCTCTGCCTTACGTCGCCGCTCTCCGGTTTCAAAAAGTAAGACAAAACATTTGGCAGTATCAGGGAAAAGCACTACCTTTGCGGAAAATTGTAAAACTTCACATAAACACCTTATGGAAGACCTGGATATTCGCTGGCAACAGCGGTTTGAGAATTACAGCAAGGCGCTGGCCCTGCTGAATCAGGCTGCAGAAATCGTGACGCAAAATCTTGACTACGGACGCGATGTGTCCGACTTGCTCCGCGAAGGGCTTATACAGCGCTTTGAATACACCCACGAACTGGCATGGAACGTGATGAAAGACTATGCCGCCTATCAAGGCTTCGTAGATGTAAGAGGCTCGCGCGATGCCATCAGATATGCGCTCAGTGTAGACCTGATTGACGACAAGAAATGGATGAAGACGATAGAAGACCGCAACCAGTCGTCTCACCAATACGACAGCGCGACGGCAGAGTCAATCATGACAAGGGTCATAGGCGACTATCTGCCCCTGTTCAACCAATTTGAGGAAACAATGAAAGGACTGCTGCAATGAAGTACGGACTGGAAGATGACGAGCTGCGGCTAATCAACGAGACCCTTGCACAGACGGCCAACCTACAGCAGGCAATACTCTACGGCTCAC
>OCTX012270826.1_pt1 | contig 38689 bp, 40 predicted proteins | sample 1539691 | NCBI WGS metagenome assembly OCTX01 (sample SAMN02144231, study PRJEB22623) | gut metagenome | biome: sheep rumen | host: Ovis aries | place: New Zealand
CCTCCTTTCGCATTTGGTCGTGCTGATCAGCATGATACAAAGGGTGGAATTGGAATCTTGGTTTGTTTAGTTTCCCGTATCGATACTCTGTTTCCAGCCTTGGTCATTACCGAAATTGCAAGCACAATCAGTGTCTATCAATCTGACAACTATATTATACAAAACAGAACGTTTGTTTGTCAACTGTCAAACTGAAATAAGCCACAACATTTATAGAGCATCTATCCGAAGTCTTTTTTGATAATTCTAAAATAGGCACTTGCACCGTATAAAATCTTATGGTATCATTTTTCATGCACTTAAAAAGTGTGTGGTGACGCGGCCCTATGGTCAAGCGGTTAAGACGGCGCCCTCTCAAGGCGCAATCAGGAGTTCGATTCTCCTTAGGGTCACCACAAAAAGAGTTGCCTTCGTCTGGGCAACTCTTTTCTTTTATTTAAGTATTTTCAGGAACATAACTGAAATGACCTACTTGTCTCCGATTCCCGGAAGTTTCTCTTTCTGGGAAGAAATCTCCTTCATCTTCTGTTCGAGTTCTCTCTGGCGAAGTTCAATCTCATGAAGCTCGGGATCGATTTCCGTTGTACGAGGCGATGGATTTGCCGACGGTTTCTGTCTTTGCGACGTGGCCGAAGTAGTATTTGATCTGACCGGACGGACAGCACGGGCAGCAGCAACACCAACGGTCGGTTTCTGCAGATAGCCGTTCATGACTTCCGGCTGAGGACCATCCAGCTTATAGTTATCCTCTTTCTTCGAGGGTTTGAGCCTTGAGATCAGTGCTCCGACAGGTATAAAGTTCTTCATGATCTCCGGGAAGGACATCCCCTTCTTCGACAAATGCCTGTACCGGAGATAAATAATAACCAGCAGCAGGAGAAGGATAAATATCCAAAGATACGACTTCCCGGTTGTTTTTTCAGCAGGCTCAGCAGCCGTAACTGAAGGCTCTGACTGCATTTCTTCCCCGGAAACATCACCGGAAGGATCTGTATTTCCGGTCTCCGGATCAACCAAGCCCGGTGCAGCTGTTATCGTCTCAACGGTCGATGAACTATCCTGCACTTCAGGGATGGTTTCTTTCGAGGTTTCCGGAAGTGTAGTCTCTGACGGTCCAGTATCGGATGCAGCAGTCGTCTCTGTCTTTGCAGTAGTCTCCGCACTTGTAGCAGCAGGCGCTGCCGTTTCTTTCGGAACAGGCGTCACTGTCGCTGTCGGTGTTGCAGATGGTGTCGGAATTGGAGTTGCTGTCGAAACAGGTGTACTTGTCGGCACTGGAGCAGGTGTATTCGTCACAGTAGTTACCTGTGTCTCTTCCTGTTTTTTCGGGTCATCCTTGCCGGGGCCGGCCGGATCTGCACCCGGACCAGCAGGGCCACCTCCGGGCCCTTCTCCCGGACCAGCAGGACCGCCTCCAGGTCCTCCCGGACCACCTCCAGGGCCTTCTCCCGGAGCTCCGGGACCATCTCCGGGTTTTGCAGCAGCCATCTGAAGTCTGGCGCTGATCTCCTTGATCCCGGTTCCGGAAATAATAAAAGAATATGTTCCGTTAGGATTGCCGTTTTTTCCTTGGATACTTACAATAAGTCTTCCTGTCTGTGCATTATAATCTACAAGTTTTGCACCTTCCGAAACAGAAGCGGCATTGAGTTTCTCAGCAGTGTCCGGAAAAATGTTCAGCATAGCAATAATCATTGTCATCCCAATGAGAACACTAAGTATTCGGCCCCAACGTCCTTTTCTCATTTCCGTCACGCTCCTCAGATGTTAGGTTTTGGGTGTATCGTCGCCGAAAATATTCTTTTTCTCCGACGAAAGCTCTTTCATCTTCTGTTCCAGTTCTCTTTGGCGAAGCACCATCTCATGAAGTTCCGGATCCGTCGTATTTACTCGGGATGGTCTTGCCGTTTTCGCAGCGGCTGTAGCAGATGAAGCAGTTACAGTCTTTGCAGCGGGTGTCGATGTCCTTCGTTCAGAGGGTGTTACCGCAGAAGCTGTATTTGAGCGTACCGGACGATATGCCTGTGCGGCAGCCGCACCAACAGTAGGTTTCTGCAAATATCCGTTCATGACTTCCGGCTGAGGACCATCGAGTTTATAATTATCTGCTTTATTCGAGGGCTTAAACTTTGATATAACTGCTCCCACCGGAATAAAGTTCTTGCAGATATCAGGGAATTTCATCCCCTTCTTCGAAAGATGACGATACCTAAAATATGCCAGAAGCAGCAATACAGCAATTACACCAAGCCAGATAAAAGCTGAATAATCCGATGAATCGGACTTTTTCACTGTAGCAGCTGGCGACGCTTTTGATTCAGATGGTTCAACAGGTGAAGTGTCTTCCGGCCCGCTTGTCGGCTCGGTATCACTTGGTTCCGTATCGATAACGGCGGGAACAACAGCTGTCGTTTCTTCTGTCGTTGACTCCGTGGTGCTTTCTTCCGATGTTTCAGGGAGCGTAGTCTCTGTCGATTCCGGTGTCGGTGTCTTCGTCGGCTTCGGAGTAGGTGTCGCCGTAGGAACAGGAGTCGGTGTATCCGTAGGAGCCGGAGTCGGACTAGGTGTTGGCGACGGAGTCGGACTCGGAGTCGGTGTCGGTGTTGGCGTCGGAGTTGGGCTTGGTGTAGGAGTCGGCGTTGGTGTCGGCTCGATATACCCATAGTTTATGCCGGCGTATTTAAGCTTGAAGCTTGCCTTTCCTCTTACGGTCACCTCCACTTCATGGTTATTTATTGGAGAAAGATCCGACGTGGTCATAGTAATGATGCAGTTATTTCCGCTGCACTCGACTTTGATACTTGCAGGTTTTCCATTTACTTCACGCGCACTTACCAGTTGAAGATCTGCGGACGTACCTGTCACATAAGAAAACCTTACCGTATTGCTTTTTCCGTCTCCGGGAAGCGCCATGCTGACAGTATCCGTGTATTCATCGGCAGAGGTGATAACAGCAGATGATACTACCGCATCAGTATTTACAGATACGGTGAATACCACTTCTTTTTCTCCCCTCAGAAACTGTGCATCCGTTGTGGTAATGGTAATCGATGATGCACTGACGGAGTGCGCCTGATTACCGCGTCCGCCACCGGTGGGATTTACATAATTCGCAGCACCATGATGCCCGGGTGTAGAGTTTATGCCGTTTTTATTCAGCGAAACATCGATCGTAGCTTTTTTACAATATTCACATCCTGTAAGTTTCAGGCCAAAGCGCAAACTGCCATTAGCATTTTTATTGGTAGAAACACTGACAGACATCCCCTCTTTAGGCGGCGCAGCAAGTTTTTCGCGGGACGAAGCAGAGACCTTTCTTCCTAAAAAAGCAAGATCAAGTCCCATAATAACAATGGAGCAAATCAGAAGCGAGCATAAGATGCCACACCAACGACTTCTTCTCATAACAATTTACCCTCCGAAGAAATGCTTCGGGGCAAGCATTTCTTTTTTCTCCCACATCACGATAATAGCAGAAAAACCGCCTGAATTCAACGTCAGGCGGTTTTTCAACTGCGTTTTATATGATAATACGGCAAAAGCACTTACTCGATCTCTTCCATGACACTCTTATATGCCGGGCGGATGATCTTGTTCATACCGATCAGTTCCTCAATACGGTGCGAGCTCCAGCCGACGATTCGTGCCGTGGCAAACAGCGGCGTATAGAGTTCAGGCGGAATATTCAGCATCTTATATACCAGGCCGCTATAGAAGTCAACATTCGGACTTACGCCCTTAAAGATCCTTCTGGTCTCGGCGATCGCTTCAGGAGCCAGTTCCTCAACATTCTTGTAGAGGATATAATCCCTCTCCATATCTTTCTCTTTCGCCAGTTTCTCAACAAAAGAGTTCAGCACTTCCTCACGCGGATCGCTCATGGAATAGACCGCATGACCCATACCATAGATCAGGCCGCTTCTGTCAAAAGCATCCTTCTTGAGGATCTTCATGAGATACTCCTTGATCGCCACGCGGTCTTCCCAGTTATCGACGTGCTCCTTCAGATCGTCCATCATCTCCACGACTTTGATATTTGCACCGCCATGCTTCGGGCCTTTCAGCGATGACATTGCTGCCGCCATGGCAGAGTATGTATCTGAACCGGAAGATGTTACGACACGTGTAGTAAAAGTAGAGTTATTGCCGCCGCCGTGCTCCATGTGAAGCATCAGGGCAACGTCGAGTACTTTTGCCTCCAGAGCCGTGTACTTCTGATCCGGACGAAGCATCGCCAGGAAATTCTCCGCAGTGGATCTTCCTTTTCTCGGACGATGGATATACATGCTCTCATCGTTATCATAGTGGTTATACGCATGATAACTATATACCGAGAGCATCGGATACTGCGCGATCAGCTGGATGCACTGCTTGATACTGTTCTCCAGCTGGGAATCTGTGGAAGATTCGTCATAAGAAGCGAGCGTAAGCACACTTCTCGTTATAGAGTTCATGATGTCTTTACTGGGAGCTTTCATGATGACATCTCGAGTAAAGTTCGTCGGCAGACTTCTGCTCTCGTCGAGGATGTCCTGGAATTCGATCAGCTGGCTCTCTGTCGGCTTCTCACCGAAAAGCAGAAGATACGCAGTTTTTTCAAATCCGAATTCATTCTCACCCAGTTCCTTGATGAGGGTTTTGATGTTATAACCGCGATACCACAGTTCACCCGGGCAGGGTACCTGCTTCCCATCGGGGCCGGAAGTAAAGGAAACGATCTTGGATATTCTCGTAAGGCCGGTCAGAACACCCTTACCGTTAATGTCACGAAGACCTCGGTTTACACCGTACTTTTCAAAAAGTGCATCATCGATCGTATCATTCTTCACACAAACAGATTGCTGTTTCGAAGAAAATTCAGCGATTTTTTTCATGTCCATATAAGTATTTCCTCCCATCCTTTTGATTATGCTTTTTCACTTATGGAAAAAACACAAAAGGTCTATTTATTATACCACAGAGGAGGAAAAATCCAAAATCTTCAGTGTTCCAGTGCCTTATACCGCCACTTCCCGCCACGGTAACGCATGACACAGACGATCGCGGTCACTGCCCATGTCAGGCCCGTCGTGATCCAGATCCCCCAGTAACCGAGCACCGGGATCCTGGTGAGCACATTGGCAAAAACGATACGGCAGACAACTTCCGTAAGACCATTGATCATGGCAAATCCCGTATCACCGCAGCCATTTAGTACCGCACGCGGAACATAGATCATACCGAGTCCGAAGTAAAAAGGACTCGTGATTTTCAGCGCGCGGCTGCCAAGGCTTATAACAGCCGCTGCATCTTTTTCCGTAACAAATATGCTGCAGATGTATTTACCAAAGAAAAAGAATAACGGAAGTGTGATTATACTGAAGCCAAGTACGATAAATGTTGCTTTTCGAAAGCCTTCCATTACCCGCTCCTGTTTCTTCGCACCGATATTCTGTCCGGAATAAGAAGTCAGCGCCATACCGAGTGAACTATACGGTTGCTGCACGAGCTGCTCGATACGTCCGCTGATGGTATATGCCGAGGCCACATCCGGTCCAAAGCCATTTACTACAGCCTGAAGCGCGATGCAGGAAACAGCGATCATGGAATTCTGCATCGCCACCGGAGATCCGAGACGGAATGAGTCCTTGATCATCGAACGATCCGGCTTAAGGTCATTCTTACTTAACTTGAAATAGCTGACTTTGTGATACGCATAGATCATCGATGCAATCGCAGAAACAGCCTGCGCTATAATCGTCGCTAAAGCCACTCCGACAACGCCCATGTCAAATGCCAGAACAAATACCAGATCGAGGCAGACATTGACGATACTGCTAAGGATCAGGAAATAAAGCGGAGTTTTCGAATCTCCAATTGCTCGGAGAAGTGCAGCCACACCGTTATAGAAGGCAACTCCGATAATACCGATACTGGTCACCCGGAAGTAATCAATTGAATCCGCGATATATACATCCGGCGTATTCAGAAGCCGAAGGATCGGTCCGGCAAAGATCAAACCGATCAGTGTCACCAGAATCGCCGATGAGGAAAGAACATAGATCGAGTTGGCGATCGTCTTCTTCAACTGTTTTTCATCACCGGCACCAAAGTACTGCGACGCAATGACACCGATACCAACGGCTAGTCCGGAACTGAGTGAAAAGAACAGGAAATTCAGGGAACCACAGGCACCGACTGCTGCGAGTGCATGCGCACTAACGAATCGTCCAACAACGATCGAGTCCACCATATTATAGAGCTGCTGAAAGAGATTGCCGATCAGAAGCGGGATCGTAAACTTCAGAATATGTCGAGTAGGATTACCGACCGTCATGTCCGTTACATTCTTATTCGCCATACTTATAACATCTCATCAAATCATTGCACCGGAAGATCACCCCGGGCAAGCAGGTCTTCTCACATATAAAAAGGCACACCTTCTTTTGGTGTGCCAGTAAATTATAAGTGAACATCCGGAAAAACGATATCGTTTTTTTGTCCTGTTTTTGCACTAAAGTATTTTCTGTTCTATAAGATAGGTTAGTAAACCTTCACAACCCATGACGCACTCATCGTACACTTCTGAGAAACGTCCCGTGTACCAGGGATCACTCACATCCTTATCCGACCCGCAAAACTCCAAAAGTTTCCAGATCTTCCCGTCTCCTCTCTCATGTCCCGTCATGCGCTCGATATTTCTCATATTCATCGAATCCATACCGATCAGGAAGTCATACTCATCATATTCCGATCGTCTTAACTGTTGCGCACGCTTCTTCGAAAAGTCAGTATAAGGAGTCTTCCCGATCCCTCTCCTCTTCAGTTCATCCCTTGCCGGCGGATACACGGGGTTCCCCACACCGCCCCAGATCTCCTCTGTACTCGTCGCACGGGACTCAATATGGAACCGGTCAGAAATGCCCAATTCCTCAGTCATATCCTTAAAAACAAACTCGGCCATCGGCGATCTGCAAATATTGCCGTGACATATAAACAACACTTTAATCATATCCAAAAACCCTTTATTTAAGCACCTTTCGAAGATTCACCTCTTGGCAATATTTCAGTTATTCATTTTGTAATCAATAAACGCTGGTCTCATATTTTCTATCTGTCCTCGTGTTAATCCATACCCTTTGGCTATACGTTCCCAGTTATTCTTTACTACCTGTTGAATCCCCTCAGCAAGTTCTTTTGCTTTTGTCTCTGTTATTCCAAATTTTGGGGCAACACTTATTGCAAGCGGAATCGAAATGCTGTTATCTTCATCGTCAACCAACAGCGAAAGTTCGTCACCATAAGGAACCGGATTTACATCATATAATGGTGATAGCTTCCATCCATTCTCAGACAGAATAAAAGCATGATTTCTAAGATGATCGTCTGAATTGGTTACCGCCATGCTGAACACTATTCTTTTCCATAGTTCAACCAAATCATTTTTAGGATCAGAGCCATAAGACTTAATAAAACCTACGATATCAAGGTAGCCGGTTCCGTCTGCAGCAGAAGCTCCATCAGACTTTCCAAGCAGAGTCATTGCTGACGCAAAGTGAATTCTTCGCTCCCCATCTCTATCAAATCTCTTTACTAAATAAGTACTTCCATACTTCGAAAACTTTTCAAGTTTAGATTCGGGAACATTCAGTCCACAAAGCTTTGCCAGATCGTGAACAACCATTTCCCATGCCCCGGTATCATTCTCATCATTTTTCGACGGAAACTTTGCTATCCAAAGATCTCCCTTGGTATCAACTACAGTTGCTTTCGGTCTTGCACCGCCAAGAGAAGATCCCGGTCTGATTAACTGGTTAAGCCACTTTTCTGTGATTCCTGTTTCATCCTTTTCGAAGTTTCTCGATGCTTCTTCCAGAGTTCTAAGTGATGTCCATGGAGGCGCATCTGTTTCTCTATCATCTGAAAGAAATGCTCCATCACACTCAAGTTTAAAGCGTATTCCTCCCATTCGAGTTTCGTCATACACGCCAAGAAGATAATCACTATCAAACAGTTTTCTTGGCTTACGGCCTTCCTTTTCTGCAAGCAATCTCTCTCGCTTGTTCATAAGAACACGTCCCCATCTATCCGGAGATGAATCAGCGAACAGTCCAAATATACTCTTGCCAGAAGGAATCTGTCGTCCGGCAAAAGGACGAAGCTCTGGATCTATATTAATCGATAGCTTATTCTTCATAAGCCATTCCTTGTCATATTCAAACGAATACGATTCCCCACCCTTTATTACTCCAACATACAGTTTTCCCATAAGGATCGGTGCATCAGATGAAAAATCATCATAAACAAGAATTGCTTTATCTACTCCCGCCATTAATTCTTTCTCCTTGAAGCACGCTTTCTTGTCATAAGGCTTAAATCCTGCATCTGTCTTCCAAATTCATCATCCTTGGCAACAAGTAGCAAATCCTTGTCCATATTATTCAGGGCATGTAAAACAGCAGCATATATTCCCATAGCAACAGCGGGATTGCCGGATTCCACCTTCCAAAGAGAAGCTCTGCTGATTCCTGCACGCTCTGCAACCAATTCCGCAGACAAGTCTCTACGCAGTCTTGCCAACTTTATCTGTTCTCCCAAGATTTTTAATATTTCTTCTGTTGCCGGTACAATATTATACGCTGCTTTTTTCATAATATACGTCCTCTTGCATCATTTTATGTTTTCTATTATAAACATAATTAAATATTAGTGTCAACAATAGAGAACGTTACACACGTTGCGTATCGATACCTTAGTTTATTCTGAACAATATAAATCGTAGTATAGCCTTTCTTCAACTCCGTTCTACGTTCTAGAAATTTACACCCATTTCATACGCCTTGGAAAGATGTCGTGGCATATTCTCATTTCGTGCTTCTTCATTCCAATGCGATATACTATCAAAAATAACCATTTCTTTCTCTTTTGCTCTATTACGAATTCTATCGCCCAACATTACTGTTTCCATAGCACTCTTTTCCCCTGTTTCAATGAGAGATTGCATGGTTTTTCCTGCACAAACAATAAATAATGCTTTTTCAAGAACCTTCATCGCAGGATCTGGTCTATAAGCAAATCCTGTTGTCCAAACCCGGTCAAACCAACCCACAAGCTTCGCGGGTGCTTCCGTCCAAAATACAGGATATATAAACACAATTGCATCACTGTCCTGTATTTTTTCCTGTTCAATCAAGACATCTTTTGATTTTATTCCATCCGCTTTGTAATAGGTCTCTCGTATATATTCTTCTTCACTCATGTCCGTTTTAAAATCCATATCATATAAATCAGATATTAAAATCTCATGACCTGCATCTCTTAAACCTCGTTCAAAAGATTTATATACTTCATTCGTAAAACTATCTTTTGAAGGATGGCAATATACAATTAACACTTTCATATCATTGCCTCTTTAAATTCTTTTGGTTTCGTAATCTGTAATTATTTGCTCTCATCCAAGCATTTCTGCATGACAATGGCATCGCTATAGTTATTGTTCGTAAACCAGTAGTTCTTGTATACTCCGATATCGGTAAATCCCATTTTATGGTAAAGCGCAATGGCTGCCTTATTATCAACTACTACTTCCAGATCAATATTCCGAAGATTCATCTTTTTCGCACAGTCAATGATTTCCGTCATCAGACTGGTGCCGATTTTCATATTCCAGTAGTCTTTTCGGACAGAAATGGAAAACGTGGCATTATGATGCAATTTTGCAGCCGGATAACCGGCCAGTTCAGCCCGGGCTATGATCTTCCCGTCAGCCACTGCAATCATAATCACGCTGTTATCCGATTCATGAGAAGCCTGGATGCGCCGTTTTACCGCTTCGACCGGCGCTTTAAAACCGTCTGCTCCATGCATGAGATTATCGGATTCTCCCCCAACGATGTTCAGATAGGAAATCATTTCCTCTGCATCATCCATTGTTGCTTCTCTATAAACAATGTTTTCCATTTATTCGCTCTCCTTTTCGATTCTTTCAATCGTATCCTTAAGGATCTCTTCTCGAAGTGCTGTGAGCCATTTCGAGAATGAGACCGTTTCAAAAGCATACGTCTTATTCAGCTCGTACTCGTTTTCCGACCATGTGGAGAGCGGAGACTCATTGTGCTGGATCAAGGCTTCCAGTTTATCTAATGCTTTATACAATTTCGCTTCAGCCGTCTCCTGTGCATCCATTTCCTTATATAGGGCGGAGATATCGGCAGATAATTCTTCCGGGAGCGACTTCACCCATTGATCTAATAATGCATCTTCTGTTTTTCTGTCAGCATCAGTCTTCACAAAAGCAGGTATGTCGCCGGTAAAGCACTCTCCAAGATCGTGAATCAGACACATGTTCACGACCCTATCCATATCCAGATCAGGAAACTCATGTCTCAGAAGTAAAGCCATGAGCGATACTCTCCAGCTATGTTCCGCCACGCTCTCCGTTCTTCCGCTGGTGGTCGTACAATGTCTGGGCGTATCTTTGAGTCTTTCGGCTAAATGTAATATCTCAAGGTATTCTCTCGCGTTCATGCTTATCCCCCACTTCTATGCCGTGTATTGGTTAATCAAACAGTGATCTCGATCACATCATCGCGACAAAGCTTACTATTAAGGATACAATACAAACACTTGATTGTGATACCCAAATGATGCCTCCATCTTTTTCACCTCGTCATAATTCGATTTACGCATGGGATAGATTTAGGCCTGAGCAATCTCTATTCCAGATGTGTTTTCAATTTATCAATTGACTGCTTCAAATCCGACTGATCGATTTCAACCGAGAATGACAGCTTAAAATCTTCATCTGAATTAAACTGTTGCAATTCCCCGCAGATCTTGATATGACCTGTTTTTGATGCAATAAAAACAAGTTTCTGTCCGCCAAGCCCTTTTAGTACAGCTTCACCTCGGAGATTATCGTAAACATCAACGATCTGCTCTTTAAACGATTCAATCTGAAGTGTTCCTGAATCAATAACGGACTTCGCAGAAAAACTCTTACTTTCAACACTTACATAAATGATTGCATTATAAGCAGAAGGACCATCATAGACCCGCGTGTATATTTCGAGTTTAAGACCATTTGTTAAGATTTTAATCATGTTTTCAACCTCTAAATACCCCACCAAGTGCTTTTCCCGTATTATAGAAATATTATTCGATCGGCACTCCTTCCGGTTCAATCAATTTATTATCTAGATTATACCATTGGCAGTGGGGCTCCATAGATACCGGTAGTATATTCATTTCTTAGATGAAAAACTGTACTTCAATACATCTTTGGGACATGCATCGGCGCAAGCCCCGCATGATATACACTCGCTGTACACTGCTGTCTTATTCTCGGCAACAAGCTGCCTGACATCCAGACCCATAGGACAGGACTGGTTGCATTTACCGCACGAGACACACTTCTCTTTATCGGCGCTTATATGTAACTGAGGGATGTGAAGCACTCTTCCAAGCTTACTTCCAAGGATCATGAAAGGTGCCATCCAGCAGATATAGTGACAGGTTGCCCTCTTCCCGTGAATGATATTCGATATCACAAATAGGAATACCACACCATAGTAGATCACATAACAGTAAATATTCGAGACAGAGATGCCGTGGTCAGTCTGGTAGAACGGATTGATCTTCACGTCATTCTTGCCGAGGATAAATGTCAAGATAACAGCTAATACCCAGATGATCCAGATCACGAATTTGATTTTGTCTCTTCTTCCCTGCTTCGCCGGGTTGGGATTTATGGAAGACAAACATTCCTGAAGCCCGCCGGACGGACAGAAATAACCACACCAGATCCTTCCGAAAAACATGGACAATACAAACATCGATACAAATACGATAAAACTTCCGTTGATAATGTGTTGCGATGCTCCGTCAATAATAAGATAGGGAGAAAAGTACCAGATCGTTATTGGAAAGAGCAGAAAGGAGATGATAATAATTGCTTTTCGTATCTTCTGTCTCATTTTTTTGCCCTCCTATTCAGCAGTTTCTTTGCCTTGGAACACCATTTAAGATAGGCTTCGTAAGAGTCGATTCCGAATGAAACCGTAAGATAGTAATGCAGGTGGTCCTCGTTCTCAAGATCCTTCTCCAGGACCTTTCCATATGTGCGGAGCATTTCAAGATCACCTCTTATCTTATTCTCGAAAACTTCGATATTACGGTACGTAACATTCTTTTCCTCAACTCCGCCGAAAAACAGTTTCAGGAGTGTCTCGTACTTCAGTTCGTTACTTGCCTGTTCATCCCGAAGCCACTTTCTCAGTTCATCCTTACCTGATGCCGTGATCTTATAACTGATCTTCTCTCTGCCATCTGAAGTTACTTCGCATCTCGTGATAGACCCCTTGTTCTCAAGTTCCTTAAGTGACGGATAGATATTTCCGAAGCTTCCATTCCAGAAGAAACGGATCGCTCCGTCTATACGTTTCTTCATGTCATATCCGGTAAGCGGTTCGTGACTTAATAGTCCTAAGATAACCATATCGATCTTCTTTTCTCTAGGCATGGCATACTCTCCTTATATATCAGCTTGATATATCATTTTGATACACAATACCACCATTAAACGATTTTGTCCAGCCCATGATTTCTCTTGACTTTGTCCTTGGGACAAGGTTTACGCTTAAGCCAGAAAGAGTTAAGGAGGTCATGATATGAGCGTTCTCGGAAGGATACTTAAGGCAAACCGGGGATGGGTCACATTCGCTTTATTAATCTCTCTGCTGGCGAATGTTTCCCAGCTCGTCTATGCCCATTTTGTCGGGATCCTGGTCAACCGGATCGTGGCGGGGAGCGGGATCATTGCGGAACTTGTCCTTCTGCTGCTTCTTCTGATTCTGACTTTAGCCAGTCTCAATTATCTCGACCAGATGGTTGGAAACTATACTGCCGAGAAAACTTCCCACACGCTTCGTATGGGCTATATGCGTTTCCTTCTGGAAAGCCCTAAGGGTGCGACGATGTCTGCTGACCAGGCTATGTCCACTGTGCAGGGGGAGCTGGCCCTCTCTTCAGACTTCTTCAGCAATTCTTTCTTCTTCAATATCAGCATGGTCATCACCTGTATTCTGGTACTGATCTTTCTCTTTATCGAAAATGCACTTCTTTCCCTGGCGTTTCTGATCCCGACCCTTCTGATCCTGATCTATGTTGCTTTCTCGGGATCAAAACTTGCTAAGATCACGAAGGCTACGCTTGCTGCCAAGCGCCGCATGAACCGCACGGTCTTCAGCGCAGTCACGAATCACCCTGTCATCTCGGTATTCGACGCAGGTGCTTTTCTAGAAGAAAAATACGATCAGGATATCAAAGCGTGGGAGAAAAGTTTCCGGAAGGATGAACAGCTTCATGCGGTGCTGAATTCTATCTCCGGCCTTCTCTCCAAAGTACCTTTACTCTGCCTTTTCCTGGTTGGAGGATACATGGTCATCTCCGGAACGATCACACTTGGAACCTTTATCGTATTTTTGAACCTTCAGAATAATGTCACCGGACTTCTCATGAACACCCCGACATTTCTTGCACATTTTCGGACGTTCACATCGAACCTGAAGCGGATCGATATCATCTTAGAAGGAGGACCTCATGCCTAATTCCGATAGAAAACAGATACTTGCAGATATTTCCCACATCTCTTTTTCCTATGATACCAAGCCTATCCTTCAGGATATTTCCCTTACGATCCAAATCGGGGAACGCATCGGTATTGTAGGTGAAAGCGGATGCGGAAAAAGCACTCTTCTCAAGATCCTGGCGGGTCTTCTTCCGCCTTCTTCCGGTTCGGTAAACATTCTCGGGAAATCCGTTCCTTCGGACATCCGAAAGCACGTTTCGGTCGTCATGCAGTCGGCGATGCTGCTGCCGATGACGATCTTTGAAAATATCACGCTGGGACATGACTATAGTGAAGATTCAGTGCGAAAAGTACTGGAGCAGGTCAGTTTGCTTGAGTGGGCCGATTCTCTGCCGGACGGGATCCACACCTATCTCGGTGACCGGGCAGATGAGCTTTCCGGCGGACAGGCCCAGCGTCTGGCGATTGCACGGGCCATGTGCAAGAAAGCTCCTCTTCTTCTCCTGGACGAACCCACTGCATCTCTGGATGCATCCACAGCCTCTTCTGTTATGGCCTCTCTAGACGCCTGCACAGCAGGTTCTTCCCGGAATCTGACCATCGTGCATGTCACGCATCAGGTCGAGTATCTGAATGGCTACGACCGGATCCTTCGTATGGAAGGAGGAAAGCTCTATGTTTAGGAGGCTGTGTCAGCTTTTACGTGAACTCGGGGTCCTTCGTCTGTTCATCGTATCCCTTCTTCTTCGTGCGCCCTTTGACTTTCTCAGCACCGTGCTTTCCGCAAATCTGATCTCCCGGTTTATCCGTCTGATGGAGCAGGGGCAGAGGGATTCCCTTCTGCCCACATTCTGGATTTTCCTTCTTCTTTCGCTCCTTCTGTTCGCCTATAACATGACGATCTGGGCAACCATCTCCATGAAACTGAATCTGCTTCTGCTTTCTAGGCTTCGGAAAAAGCTCCTCTCCCATATAATTTCCTCGGAATATGCCGATATCCAGTGCTTTTCGAGCGGCGAATGGATCAACCGGATGAACTACGACGTGGACCGCCTGCACGCTTATATGATGGGTCCGGTCACGTTTATGCATCTATTCATCGCGCTGGTGAATCTGATCCTGTCGTCCATTATCCTGGCCTTCCTGAACCTGCCATTACTCGCCGTATCTATTGCGATCACGGTTCCCTTCATGCTTCTAAGCTGCATCGTCGTGGTCAGAAAGATCCCTCATTTCAAGAAACACGCCCAGGAGAAGTTCGGCGAATATACCAACTGGGCAGAGCCGATCCTGAGAGCGCATCACGCGATCTCTATCTTTGATGGAAAAGAACTTGTCATGAAGAAAGTCGAAGATACGAGCCTGAGTATGCTTCAGGAGAACATGAAGGCACACCGGGCGATGGCCAGATCCAGCTTTCTCAATACTCTTTCCGGCGGATCCGGGTATATCCTGTTACTGGTATTGGGCGGCACCATGATGGGCGAGGCCATCGACAGCCTGGCCACGCTCATGAAGATCACCCAGTACCGGGCGGGCGTCATGCAGAGTGTCTTTGTCATCAACCGCTCCGTGAATAACATGAAGAATAACCGGGCCGGTGCGGAGCGGGCTTTAGAAGTACTTGACCAGGGACATACAGAAGCCTGAAGTATCTATTTAACAGAAAAATGGTGTCAATAAGGATTCACAGCCAGATGGCTTCGCTTAAGATCTGACGGACATTATTCGGATTCACGCGGACCATTTTCGCCAGATACCAGGCGCGTTCCTCGTCACTCATTTCAAGGAACGGCTTCGAAAGTGAAGATTCCTCCGCCGTCGGATCTTCCATATCCGCCATCTCCGAAGAACCGGGCTTCTTTCCTAAGAGGCTTCCTTCCAGCGAATCTATCTCTTCGATCTGGGCCTGAACCTTCCAGATCGTTTCCTGAAGCGCCTGTCTTTTCTTTGTGAAAAGCTCTTGCAGTTCCTCCTTTGAAGCAGGTTCCTGCAGAAGCATCCTGATCTCATTTAACGAAAAACCCATATCCTGTAGCGCGACCAGCGCTTCCACAATCTCGCACTGCTCCGCGGAGTAGAACCGGTAACCGGTCTCCGGATCGACCTTCACCGGCTTGATGATATCTTTACTTTCATAGAGCCGCAAAGCCTTCGATGAGACCCCGGCCAGACTGGCCAGCTCTCCGATCTTCAGAAGAGCCATCTCTTTCTTTTCCTCTTCCGGATATACATGTTCGCTCATAAGAAACTCCCGTTCTTTCGAAACACCAGATGGTGGAAAAACGCTACTCTCTTGAATTCATCCATCGTGCTCGCTTTAATTTCCAGCTCGAGCATCGGCTGGTACCATTCCTTCTTCGACTTGATCTCATTATTGGAAGAAAGCCCGAAGAATGCTCTTATTCCATAGGTTTCAGAGAGTGTCATATCTTGAGACAATGCTTCGATAAGCAGTTCATCGCTATATACGCTTCTGTTTCCGAACATGCTGTCCTCGGGAACTTCATTCAGAAGATCCAGTGCTGCTTGGGGATCGTCAGCAAGCACCGCACTTCCCATAACTCTGCCATAAAGATTATGTTTAATTACAGAAAGGACTCCTTCCGGTTTTACTACCCGCGCCAGCTGTTTGAGAATTTCTTCTCTATTATCAACATATTCCAGAACATTATGGCAAAATACAACATCGAATGAATCATCTGGAACTGTCTTTAAATAATCCAGTCCTTGCGTGATCAGAGTATACTCATTTTCCTTGACCCGCAGGCTGTACATCTCTTCATTCGGCTCTACAGCAATCACTTCATGATCCTTGGCATAGTGATCCGCAGTAATGCAGAATCCTGCTCCGAAATCCAGAATCCTGAGCCTCTTATCCCCTGAAAAGTCCAGCTGATTATATATCATCTCGTAGAACATCCTGCCCCAAGGCTGCTCCACCATTTTTCTGTAATCCAGAATTGTTCCCATGTTTTACTTCCTTTTTGTTACACCTCTAATGACTATATGTTAGCACAGATTCTTTTTCACCGCCGCTCAAAAAAACTATTGACATCTCTGGTCTATGGTTGTAGACTAAAGTCAGTCTATAGTTATAGACCGAAGGAGTGAAAAAAATGAAAGACCTTATGCTAAGCGAAAGCGAATACCGCCTTATGGACGTGATCTGGGAGCATGCGCCGATTGAATCCGGAAAGCTCGTTAAAGTATGCGAAACGGAGCTGAACTGGAAGAAATCGACGACGTATACCATGCTTCATAAGCTTATCGTCAAGCAGATGGTTGCCAACACCGATAGTCTTGTTACTGTCCTGATTCCGCGTGATCAGGTGCAGATGTTCGAAAGCAGACGAGTCGTAAAGAGAACTTTTGGAGGTTCACTCCCCTCCTTCGTTCTCTCTTTCCTGGAGGACCGTTCTCTGTCTGACAGTGAAGCAGACGAACTTATCAGGATTATCGAAGAGTACAAGAAAGGAAAATGAGGGAAATATGCTTGGTCTGTTTGAGACAGTTCTGAATCTCAGCATGATGGGTTCGATCATGATTCTTTTGATCATGCTGGTCCGCCGGTTATTGCGCCGGATACCTACGAAGTACATCTATGGTCTTTGGGCTTTAGCGGTTTATAGACTTCTATGCCCGAAGTCTCCTGCATCGATCTTGTCTCTATTCAATTTTCTTCCGAAAAAGAAGATTTCGTTCGTCTCCTCATCCGGAGCGATCGGGCAGACTACTGCCACGGCCTCTTCTAATGTAAAAGCACTCGAGCGCAGCATACGGCAAGTCACCCCACAGGCAACTTCCGCGGTTTCTTCCTCTGCGAAGGCCTCGGGAGGTACCATGCCCGATATCTGGCAGGTCCTGATGGTCCTCTGGATTCTGGGCATGGCCGTATTTGCTATCGCGATCCTTATCAAAACCATTACCATGTACCGGTCCCTTCGGGACACCCGGAAGATCGAAGGAAATGTTTACTCCTCTCCATCGGTCCCGTCACCGTTCGTTATCGGAATCATAAAGCCACGCATCTTTATGCCACAGGGGCTTTCAGAGAAAGAATACAGTTATCTTCTGCATCACGAACAGACACATATTCGGAGACACGATATGGTATTTAAGTCCATCTGGATCGCTACGCTCCTCGTACACTGGTTCAATCCTATTGTCTGGATTGCTTTCCGGATGTTCGAGTCCGATATGGAGATGAGCTGCGATGAAGAAGTCATCAAGAACATCAGCAGCGATCTTCGCGCTGATTACTGCATGTCCCTCGTATCTTACGCCAGAAAGAGCAGCGCGCCGAAATATCTGGTTTCGTCTCTCGGTTTTGGCAAGGAAAATGTGAAAGCGAGGATAAAAAACATTATGAATTATAAGAAACTCTCCCTATGGCTCTCTATCGTCAGTGTGTTAGCTGTAGCCGCCATTTTCACCTGTGGATTCCTGAATCCTGTCGAGAAAAAAATTGTTGCCCAGGAAGAATCATCAGTAACTGAAGTATCTGCCCAGGTCGCCGCCAAGCAGTCTCCTGTCAAAGAGACTTCCGAATCAACCGAAGCAACAGAAACTGTAGAAACAGAGTCTGAAACAAACGAAACGCTTCAGGCAGATCCCACATCGGTCATACCCTCTTCTGAAGCCTTTTCGGAAGACGAGGAAGATTACGAATCCTTTTCCAAAAGAATGGAGAATGAACCTTTATGGGGCTCTCCGGAATGGATCGAAAAGCACCAGAATAAAACTATTCCGGAAATTCCTGATGTATCTATGTCTGACGGAGCGCTCTTCGATCTTTATCTTCCCAAGCCTGAAAAAGAGATCCTGTTCTGCTGCAACTTAGAAAAAGGTGCTACTTTCGCTCCCGATTCGCTTGGTGACTTCACCCGTTCTTATGCGGTAGTTGGAGAAACAAATCCTTCTGACCTCATCTTCATAGCAACTGAGGAGCTTTCCGGCGCTGAGCTGGAGTCGTATGTCCAAGCCCTCCACGAAATCGGCTTCATCGATGCGGTAAGCGGAGAGCACACATACATCGGATACACCGAAGAAGGATGCCAAGTAATCGTCGAATCCTGTGGCGATATCGAAAAATACACCACGATCCGTTTCAGTCCATCTACTTCAACAGATAACGACACAATGGGCGTCGGCTAAGAGTTAAAATCAAGTATTACATCCAAGCAGATGCAAAAAGAGACTGGAGATACGGTATCTTCAGTCTCTACTTAGTTTAAATATTAGAACAGTCACCTTTCCATCTACTTCTTCTCCCACGATATCGAAACCGAACCGCTTGGTGTAAAACCGGATATTCCTCTCATTATCTTTGGGCGTGACCAACGTGAGCTCCTGCCATTCCGGATGTTCACTCATAAAATGCAGAATTATAGATTTCCACCAGAAGCTTCGCATCACTTGTATCTGCACATCTAAATACCAAATCGTTTACAAACATCTCGTTTATTCCTTCTATCTATCGCTTATGCACGATCCTGAAGCAAATACCGCTCCTCGTCGTGAATCAGGCACAATACAGTCAGTTCAGTTGTTTCTGTTCTACTCATCTCTTCTCCTTATTCTCAACGAGACACTTCTTAGGTTGCATCAGGATAGTCATAGAATCCGCCCTTATGGAAATTCTCATTTCCAAGGGGTTTCGCTGTGAGCTTGAAGATCACGCAGCCATCGGGGCATACCACGGTTTTGGAATACTTTCCATCACCGCCGAGATTCTCAAGGTCACCGCCACTTCTGACTGCTTCCATCAAGGGATACAGCATCATCATGGTCTTCGAGCAGATGCCATATCCATCCTGATTTACCGGACAGCCATAGGTGCATGTATATTTATCACCGATTTCTTCCCCGTTACGGCAGTATCTTTCCGTATGGTCTCCATGAAGGAACCCGGTCACTTCCACAGTAAATTCATATTCTTCGTCATACCACTTTTTCATACTTTTCCTCCGCTTTATTGAAACGTATCCGTTCAGTCGATCGAAAAGTTCTCTGTCTTTTGGTCTGTCAGCACTTCCATTTTACCTTATCCACAGAGCAGATAAACGCCACTTTCTGTTTTCTGATAAAAGCTTCGATCTTACTTTTTTCCATATCTATCTCCTACACGTGGAACCGGACTTCCCGGATATAAAATTCAAGGTCTTCAGTGTTTTGACCCACTCGTTACTCATCGCCGCCAGCTATTCTCCTTTTTACGCTTCAAGATCGATCCACAATGCCGGGCGGACCGCGCTACTGCTGGCAAAAACACTTCTGCCGCCGTAGTTTACGGTGCCGTCACCACTGACATATGCACCGGGTGTCCTCAGCCACCATCTTCCTGGGGCAGAAGAACCTCTGGCCTGGCAATACTCTGTTTCATGACAAGTCCGGGCACTTCTGGTATTCAGATACAGATTTACTTCTGCACCGTCCAGAAGGAAGATCTTGTCGATGGTATCGTTTACGGGTCCTGTACCGAGGGTGTGGGTCTTATCCGCGGCGACAGATACATTCAGGATCATATTCTTTTCTTCCGCAGTAAAAGCACTGGTAATGAACGTTTCGTTCAGCCATCTGCGAAGTGAGCATGTCTCCCATGTAGCCAGCGTACCGTTCTCGCTGTATTTCAGGCATTCGAGGGCATCTTTGCTGATAAGAAGGACTCTGTTTCCATCCTTTTTGAGAACCAGCCACTCGATGTCGGAGGTCGCACCATTTGAAAACTGAGGATAGCGGCCGAACGGGATCGTCACATACCCATTATAAAGGGAGACCTGCTTTAGATTCTTTTCGCAAACGATCTGAATAACACGTGGATTGGAAAGAAGCGCATTCACCGCCTGACCAAAACTCAGTTTCTGTTTCGGCGCATCGGATGACTGTCCTTTTGCCATAAACGTGGCAATGACTTTCTCCGCGGTCTCCTGAGCAGCCTGCTCTTCCCGCTTTTTTCTTTCCTCTTCCGCCTTTTGGCGCATTCTCTCTGCGGATTTATGCGATTCGATAAATCCGAGGATATCGTTTCTCAGGGCGTCGCTTCCGTAGCGAAGTGCTTTTTGCGTATTAGGATTATTCTCGAAGCAGGTTACATTCGTCAATGTCACAAGATTCGGGATACGAAGGTCCGCCATCGCTTTCGCCAGATAGGCCTCACCGTTCTCCGGATCGATATCCAGGATCTTCTCGGCATATCTGTCGGCATTGCTCCAGTCACCATCTTCGATGAACATAAAAGTGCGCCTCATAAGGCCGAGCTTGGTCAGATCGCCTTCTTTCAGGGCAGAAGGCACAGGTGCAGTGACGGTACTTCTGCTCTTTGATCCCAGGATCTTCTCAATTCCACGAAGAAGATCCTGAATAGCGCCGACTTTTCCCATATCCTGGGCCTGAAGCCTTGCGAATTCTTTTGGCATATCATAGGCATCGATTCCCTTATAACAAGGGATCAGGGTCTTATTTGCGCCCTTTTCGATCAGGCTCAGAAAACGGCTCCATTCATTTTTGACCCAGACGGCATTATAGTATTCGTAATCCGTACCGAATGCGAGCATGATCTTCGCGGAGTTAAGTGCCGCAAAAATGTATGGTTCATATTCCTGACCCAGCTTATCTTCGAGTGTGATCCTTGAGAAAAAGACTTTATAGCCTTTCTGCACCAGAGCCTGGTACACATCCTGCGCGATCACACTGTCGATCGTGCGATTGCCGGAATCATCCGTTTCTTTATAGCAGATGAAAATATCATACGGATCTTCTTTGGAAGAAACTTCGTTGATTCTGATACGCAGGGATTCGATGGCTTTCGCTTCTTCTCGATAGACAGCACGGGAAGCCGGATCCGAGCATTCCATGACCATCTCGAAATCCTCATCTTCCATGATGCTGTCAAAAGAAGAACGGTGACATGTCGGAACCTTTTTTCCGGTTCCCGGATCATCTACATATTCGATACCGAACTTACACAGAAGCAGTCCCCAGTAGGCTTCCGCCTCTTCCGGATAATCCGATACCAGCGTCTCATACACGCCGGAAGCTTTATCGAATTCGCCGGCACTTCTTAGTCTGTTGGCTCGCGAAAAGAGATTGATCTTTTTCTCGTCATCGAGCTGTGGGACAGTCTGCACCGATCCGCAGTATTCACATTCACATACGGTCATACCTTCAGTAATATTGAGGCCCCCGCCGCACATTTTGCACTTGAATACTGCCATCGATTCTTACACCTTAACGATTACTTGTTGAGCTTGCAGGCCTGATTTCTCTCGGACAGTCCGTTCATCAGAGCTCCGCAGAAGGATTTTGCAGTAGCATAGTCGCCGCTCGCAAGCGCATTTCTCAGCTGCTGAAGCTGAGCGCCCAGATTGGACTCCATCGCAGCTGTCGCCGCAGAAGAAACCGGATCACTGAACTTGAACTCATCGGCAAGTTTCTGCAAGTCTTTCTTGAGGGCTTCATCCTGACAAAGTCCGGGAAGTCCTGCTGCCATCGCAGAAAGTGTCTTCATATTAGAGATATCCTGCTTGACCTGTACATCCTGACGGACGACCTCATTACGGACAACATCGGCAGCAATGCAGCCGATTGCCGCAACAGCGAAGACTATCACATTGATGATGATCGCAGCCCATGCCGGGAACTTATTGGAAAGAGTCATTTCGATGAAGCTCAGTACCAGCTGGACCAGAAGATAAGTAACGCCGATCCTTGCGATCGGGAATCCATAGAACTTACTTCTCGCACCCTTCCCCTTGGAAAAGGAGATGGAAAAGACAACGAACTGAAAAGCGATCGCGATCATTCCGCAGATATATGCGACCCAGAAAGTCGTTGTCATGCAAAAGGGTGCCACAAACGCGATCACGCTGAACACTGCCAAAAGTATTGCTAATACAATACAACCACGCACTCCGTTTTTACTCATGATCACTCACCCCTCTTCTTTCCACAATTATTGCAGAAATTACCGACGATTCCTTTTAATCCGCAGCTGCAGTCCCAGGCATCACCGGATACGGTGACCGGTCTTCTGCTGCCGCAGTTATTGCAGAAGTTTCCGATGATATTCTTCTGTCCGCAGGAGCAGTCCCACATATCCGCAGAAGGAGCTGCCGGTGCTGGAGCTGCCGGTGCAGGTGCCGCCGGTGCCGCAGTATTCGCGGGCTGCTGCTGTGTGTTCATGCCCTGCATCATGTTGCTGATCTGCGGCATGATCGCATTGGCCGCGGCCATACCGACGCCGAGTCCCATCATGTCGCCCACGATGGAGCTTCCGCCGCCTCCGTTGGAAACGTCCGGTCCCATATTTCCGATACCCTCGGCGTAAGCCTTCTGGACTTCCGCCTGCAGTACATCTTTCTGATTGTAGCCTTTGGCTCTCATGATCTCGGCTTCCGTCATGCCGGCCAATCTCTGTGCCTCGGCATCCGCCTGTGCGGCAATGACCTTTCTCTCCGCTTCTCTTCTGGCGACTTCCGTCTCGGTCAGCTGTCTCTGGAGCTCTGCCTCTCTGTGCGCCGCTTCGATCGCCGCTTTGCTCTGTTCCTGTGCAGTGCGGTACTGTGTCTCGCTCTGCGCCTGCGCGGTCTTGACTGTCGCTTCTGCCTGGATGATCCTGGTCTGCAGCGTAATCGTGTGGAGTTCTCTGATCCGCTTGAAGTTCGGGTCATTTTCCGGAAGAACGATGCTGGTTACATAGAACTGCGGGATCGTAAGACCATACTCCTCAAATCCCGGAAGGATCTTATCTTTCAGGCTGTCGGAAATAAGACCGAGATTCTCATCGATCTCGAGAATATCGATCGCTTCGGACTTAATAACTGTCGGAAGATTCGTCTTGACCGCATTGGAGATCAACGGGCGGAATGATTCCTGAAGGGACTTGGTAAAGCCTTCTCCATCCTGCCATGCGATGCCCTTCATTGTACCAACCAGCTGGATCAGGAGCTTTCTGGAATTAGAGACCTGAAGATTCATCTCACCGGATGCGCCGAGATCCAGAGGTGTACCTGTCAGCGGGTCGATAAATCTGACCTTGTCCGGAGTGCCCCATTTGATGGCCATCTGTACGGTCTTATTGATGAAATATACTTCCGCGTGGAAAGGACTCTGGGATCCGGTTGCCAGCTTATATGCTTTTCCGATAAGCGGGAGGTTCTGTGTCTCCAGAGTATGGCGTCCCGGTCCGAAAGTATCCAGGGCCTGGCCGTCTTTAAAGAAGACCGCTTCCTGACTTTCGTGTACGATCAGCTGAGAGCCGTAGTTGAAATCTTCAACAGGGTGCTTCCAGATAAAGGTATCATTGTTGCCTTCGTATTTGATTACGCTGAAAAGTCCAGATTTTTCGGGTTTCATATTTTCAGAATTAGTCATATCCAAGCCCTCTCTACAATTAAACTTCTATCGTAGTATAACAGATTTCAAGGTCCTTTGATAGGTTCTTGAAATCAGCAATAGGCTTTCCTAATTCTCATATGCCGTCAAAAAGCGGTCCAGAGAAACTCTGAACCGCTATTAATTTGTTTCACTATTTTTCAGCAGAGCGCCGGCATAAACTTGGCAAAGAGATATAGACCCTCGTCTCCTGCATGGACTTCGTGATGCACTTTGGCGGGCATAATCGAGATCACTCCCGGGAAATACTCGATTTCGCAGCCGTCGTTTACGCATGTTCCATTGCCTGCGATCACCTCATGTGTTTCCAGCTGCGGATCATGGATATGGTCGAGGATGCTCTTATCGGGCGCGATCCTGACAAGATGGTAACTGTAGGCTCCGCCAGTGACCTTCGAGGTCACGATATGCTTCAGCTCCACACCCTCAAATGTCGGATGCTTCGACCAGGGGATGTCCTTGAACATGACCGTTCCTTCCGGGACCTGAAATCTTCCTTCGTTAAATGCTTCAAATACTGTGTTTTCCATTATGATCAACCTCTCTTTTTTTTGGATGGTTTGATCATAACAGGATCAGATCAGTCCGCATTGGATAAAATTGCGGATCACTCTGCGTCGGTTAAAACTGCGGATCGGATAAACTGCTCCGGGGAAATGCCGACTTGTTTCTTAAATACTCTGTCCAGATGGCTCTGGTCACAAAAGCCCACCATGTGCGCCACATCCACCACCTTATACCCCTGACGCAGGAGCTGCTGGGCTTTCCGGATACGGCACTGCATCTGGAACTTATGGGGTGTCAGACCGTTCTCGGAAGTGAACTTCCGGATCATATGGTAGGAGCTGATGTTTACCTTCCCGGACATCTGATCGATGCTCAGGTCCAGCTCCGGGTTACCAAGGATCTCGCGCTTGATGACGTCCAGTTCTTTTGACGCATTATCATCTCTAGGGATACATGTCGTGATCATGGAATACCGTTCGGATCGCGGTTCGATCGAATGCTGCACATCCGGAAGAACGGAGAAGCACTCCCCTTCCGAGCATGTGAACGCCTGATTGCCGACGCGGATCAGGATCGCTCCTTCCGTCACGATGCCGAACACATAATGCCCCACATGAGTGTGCGGCGGGTAGGAAATGCTGACGTTCTCCAGACTCACGGTCTCGATTCCGGTAGAGTTATCTTCTATATACTGAAGTTTTTCTGTTGCCAATTTCGATTACTTCCTTCACACAGCATCATTATTATTCAATCCGGTTCTATTCTAGCCTTTCCACTCCTCTTTCAGAATAGAGAACACTCTTCTTCCTTCGTAGTGATCAGATCTCCAGAAGAAATCGCGGAAGACGCCTTCGTATGTCAGGCCGCACTTCTCGATCACTTTCCGGGAGGCTTCATTTTCCGTCCGACAATCGATCTCGATCCGGTGGAAGTTGACCTTCTCGAAGCCATATGCAATGACTGCTTTGGTCATCTCGGTGGCATATCCCCTGCCCCGAAATGCGGGGCCGATCACGTACTCGATCTCGCCATGCTGATTCTTGCTATCTACCGTAAAATACGCGATCTGTCCGATACATTCGCCGGAACTCTTCTCGATCACGGCCCAACGGTAATAGTCTTCTCTGGCGTAGGAGACAATATACTTCGTATCTAGAAGTTCCCGGACGGCTTCCGGTGTCGTATAGCACGGCTCCCCGTAGTCCCACTGCGTCTTCTCGTCCGCGATCCAGTTACGGATCATGGAGTCAATATCGGAATACTCGAAACGGCGAAGGATCAGCCGCTCCGTCTCGATTTCTATAGTTCCTGTATGTGTAATCATTTTACTGTGCCACCTATCATCCAAAATTATACTGCATGAAATTCCCGTTACGCTTGAAGCCGTTCGCCTCATAAAGTTTCACGCCCGCATCCGACGCCGTGATCCAAAAACTTCAGTTTTTCAGGCCTGTCATGATTCATATAGTTCCCTCGGGATCGGATCTGCCGAGATGCATAGATCCCTGTCTGCGCGTTCCCACATCGTCTTAAGGATATCCGTCATTTTCCGGCAGTCGCACACATAAACCAGTGCATTTCCAAGTTTGGAATAAGTTACTGCACCAGCATATTCAAAAGCTTCTTTATAGTTCGGGTAATATTCGGAGACGCAGCGGTCAGCGGCCGCCGTGTAGTGTGAGTGAAACGGCGGCGATTTCAGTTCACGCCCCTGATGGTCGATGATCGTGATCTCGAAAGGATTCGGATTCAGACGGTCCGGGATCTTCAGGCGCTCATCCACGGAGTGAAGATAGGTGTTTCTCTCATGTCCGACCCCGACCAGAAGGACCTTTCCGCCCTCTTCATAGAGGCGGCTGATACAGCTTCCGACAGGCGCCGGTGACGCACACTTTTCCTCGCCTTTTACAAACTCTTCCGCGCCTTTTCCGAAGACCGTCACGGAGTGGGTCGGGTGAAGCGAACGCACGCCATCTTTTCGAAAAGCAGCGACCTCGGCAAGTGTCCCGATATCCGGAACCGTCGATCTGACATCGTAGTAGGGAGTATCTCTCCACACCTTGTTCCAGGTGTGTGTCGGCACGATAAAAAGACCATCTTTCAGGTACTCTCTGAATGCATCAATCAAGCCATCCGCCCCGTTCTCGGTTTTCCCGATCGAGCGGAGCGAACAGTGAATCGTTACCTTATCATCGTGTTTGATTCCCGCATCTTGAAGAAAACGGAATATATCGTCTCTGGTCAGCATGCAGATCTCCTTTTCTCATTCTTTTCTCATTCTTTTCTCATCGTAGTGATTCTTCGGGGATCTGTCAAAGTCTTCTAAGTATAATGCTTCTACTTCTTCAGATACTTCTCGATCGTAGTCTGTTCCACGATCTCCTTTCCCAGAAGAGTGATCGCCTGCTTCGGACACCGGTTGATGCACCGGTAGCACATCGTGCATTTGCCCTCCGGCACCGCCAGTTTTCCTTTTATATGAATATTTTCGAGCGGACAGAGTTTCTCACAGAGCCCGCATCCGATGCAGCGATCTGCATTGATTTTAAGCTTCGACGAGTATTTCTTCGTCATATGTCCGAAGTAAAGCCTCTGCCCGAAAAGGCCCGCCATCCGGTAAAAGAACCCTAATCCTTCTTTGGTCGGTTTTCCTTCCCTGTATGCTTTTGCGGACCTGCGGATCTTCTCCTCGGACTCCCGGATATTCGCCAGGTTCTTCTCAAATGGGCGTTTCAGTGCTTTTTCATCGGCAATACTGTCCGGCATCTTCAGATGAAGTCCACCGGTAATGACTGCTCCGTATCTCTTAAGATATCTTCCGAGAATTCCGGATCCATCCCCGCTGAAAAGCCCCATCGTAGCGATCACAAAGACCTTCTTCCCGTTCCAGATCCCGCTGTTCTCATCGATAAAGTCACGGACAAATATCGGAACGCTACTATACTGAACCGGATAGGAAAAGACGATCTCCTTCGCTTCACGGATCTTCTCGCCAACGCACTCATCCTCTATAGAAAAGACATTCCCTTCACTTCCGCACTCCTTGCAGAAGAGCTCCGCCGCATACCGGGAATTACCTGTCCCGCTGAAATACACACCAATCATTGATTCTACTTCCACCTGAATATTTAAGCCTCCCGCGAGTTCCACGGAAGTTATACTAAGTATCGATTATAGCATAGAAGATTGCTCCGGGCGCCTATACTCACTGCACTAAGAAGCAACAATCAGTGTGAATAAGTTCCAGTAATCAGCGCGATAATATCTTCCTCATCCCAATATTCATTAGGAAAAGGTGTATTCGCCTACAATGTCAAAATACTTGGTTATCGTACTCTTTCCAGATCCATTAGGTCCGGCAAAGCACAATAGCATGGGTTTTCTTGAAGCTTTATCCAATTTTGACCTGCTTTCCATCGGAATCGACTAGATAAGGTGCTTTTTTATTCTTGTCATATACGGCCAACGGCTTTTTACATACTTTAGCCTTTTTCTTGGCACTACTGACAGCCTGTCTAGCCCTTTTATCCATGTCTGCATCATCAGGAGAAAGAATTCCTGATTCCAGCAATTTTGCATTAGTAACTCGTTTCTTAGCGACTTTAACTTCCATGTTATCTATCTTCACAACATGTTTAATTACTTTTTTCTCTTCATCACTCATGAATCAGTACTCCTTCCCTTCATTTGTAATATTTTAACTCAATTTAATCGAATTTGCACACTTTAAATACTTTCGTGAACCATTCCTGCATACCGGAAAGGCCATCAAACTTTTCAGGAGGCTCCGGCAGCACCATATTTAACTGTTCGGCCAGCCAACTTCGACTGCATCCCTTCGTGGAGTGATTATGAATATCACTCATCGGGACCTTAAGAAGCAACTCTCTGTTATTCTCCGCTAATGCTGAAAAGAAATCCGACTTCGTCACAATCTTCGTTTCCTATATGCGTCTTGTGTTCTCCGATGATCTTCCCACCCATTCTCTCATAAAACGCTCTTCCGGTGTTATTCTCCTTCAGGCACCAGATGACCATCTTCTCTCTATTCTGCTTCCTGAGATCCTCGACCGCGTAGGAAAACATCTTCCTCCCCACGCCTTTCCGCGCCATCTCGGGAAGCACATAGATAGCGACGATCTCACAATCGATATCGGAGAGTTCTTTTGAAAAAGAATTATCATTCACATACCAGCAATACCCGACGACACGTCCATTTACCTCCGCCACGATATAATCTTTGTATTGCCTTCTTCTTCTTCCGATCAGCATCTCCCGGTCCTGATGATCCAGGACATCATCACTGACGATGCCTCTATATGCGGTCTTCCAGGTATCGATCAGTACATCGGTAACCGCCTCCGCATCCTCCGGCTTCATTCTTCTTATAATCGTGTCTTCCATATCTTTATATGGCATACGTTCTCTCCAATACTAGTCATCGCAAAGTAATGTTCACATTATATCATTCTGTGTTTATCTGAACTGTAGTTGTAAACTCGAAAGAAGATGTTATAATGAACATAGAAAGGGTGTTACCCTAGACGGTTGCCCTCTTAGTTTGGTATTAAGAACCGCTCCGAGCTGCAAACCTGGGCGGTTCTATCAATATTTCTCGTTTTGTTTAACGAGAGCAATGATTGCAACGATTTACATTCCAAAAGCGAGTATCAAACTCAGAATTTCGAAATCAGTCATATCATCTTGCCTCCTTTCTCCCGAAAGGGCAGATCAGAGGACAACCGCCTGTGTCAGAGTAACACCCTCACAAACATTATATCATCATTTTACCGACAGAGAACATTTGTTTTACTTATATTATAACCCGAAAATCTCGTCCAGAAGTTCTGCAGTCTGCTCGATCGTTCTGTTCTCATCTCGGTGAATAACAGCAAATCCGGAGTGAAGTAGTGTATCATAGGCTTCCTGCGAACAGATCAGTTCCAGGCCTTTTCGGTAATTGGCCAGCGCCGCTTCCGGATCAGGTTCTTCCAGCATCAGCTTATACAAGAACTGCTTCTCCGGGTCCGGACGGTCGAAGAAACGATGGATCGAGATCTGCGGATCCGAAAGAAGAACGACGACATGGTTCTTCGGTGTGATCACAGAAAGGTCCTCAAGACTGATATTCGTATCCACAAATACGGGCTTTCCCTGACTACAGATCTCCGGCAGCATGCGAAGTTCCAGGATCCCGCTTTCTCTCTTGGCGCCGTCGATCCAGTCCTTATATTCCTGCGGAGAACGGCGGATAAAGTCATGCCAGTCCACCAGATCGCGGGTATACGTCAGACAAGGAAACTCTTCTTTATCCAGTTCCTCCGGATAGTTATCGTGATAGTTCTCTTCACAGGCGATCCCGTTATGTTTCCTGGCAAGTTCTTTTACCATCGTGGACTTCCCGGCATAGGAAGTACCGATCACGAAGTAGGCGTTTTCAAAAAATAAGTGTTTATCCATAGTTGTTATATCCTTCATACAGTAACTGGCACTCGTTCCGCGCATGATTCTACATTTTGTTTTACAGCACGAGTGCAGATGTCGAACGATATGTCGAATACCGCGCCCATTTTACACTTTGTTCGACACTCACTGCTCAAATGTCGAACGATATGTCGAATACCGCGCCCATTTTACATTTTGTTCGACACTCACTACACAAATGTCGAACACTGCGCCCATTTTACATTTCATTCGACACTCACTACACAAATGTCGAACAATATGTCGAACAACATAAAAAACTTAGTCCGGACAGGTCCCCATCCGAACTAAGTTGAGTATATCATCTATTCTCATCGCCGAGAAACAGCCTCGTGGTATAAAGTGGTAAAAGCGGTACTAAAAGATCAGTGTGCTCTCAGGAACTGCTCCACTTCTGCCTTTCCCGGAACTGCCGGGATCCCGCCTCTTTTCTGGACGCATAACGCGGCAAAAGCACTGCCGGTCCGCGCGCAGTTCAGAAGGTCCTCCCAGGCCATCTCGTCTATGCCAACACCATACGAGAGCCAAAAGCTCAGGAAACCTCCCCAGAAAGAATCACCCGCACCCGTCGTATCCGTGCATTGCACTGAAAATGCAGCTACCCGTTCCTTGATAGATTTTCTTGCGATCAGGACGCCCTCACTTCCGAGCGTGATGGCTACAAACTTCGGGCCCATGGCTAATAACCGGTCCGCCGCCTCCTCGAGGACAGCGCACCCCGTCAGTAGCAAACTCTCTTCATCAGAAACCTTCAGCACGTCTGCCAGTGGGACCGCCGAGCGCATCACCTCGACCGCGGTCTTTTCGTCTGGCCACAGCGATGCTCTATAATTCGGATCATAAGAGATCACCGCGCCGGAATCTTTCGCAATTTTTACCGCCTCGAACGTCGCACTTTTAGCAGGCTCATCCGTCAGCGAAAGTGAGCCGAAGTGGAAGATCCTGCACATGGAGAGGATCTCGCGATCCAGTTCGTCAGAGCGGAGCATCGTGTCCGCGCCGGGCTTTCTGGCAAAGGAGAACTTCCGCTCCCCGTCCTGGTCGAGCCCGACAAATGCCAGCGTCGTAAACTGCTCCGGATCCCGGATCACCGCCCGGGTCCCGATGCCCTCTTTTTCCAGCGTTTCAATAAGGAACCGGCCGTGCATGTCGTCGCCGACTTTCCCGATAAATGCCGTCTTATATCCGAAGTGGCTCACGGCGGTAAGAAGATTGGCCGGTGCCCCGCCCGGATTCTGCTCGAAAAGCTTCATGCCGTCGCTGCTTTTTCCCGACTCGGTAAAGTCGATCAGGAGCTCACCAAGTGCGACCACATCGCACCGAGCCTCCTTGATAAGCTCCAGCACTCGCCTTTCCCGGCCGATCATGACTTCATTAAAGAAGCACTCACTTCTGTACTCTTTATTCACGCGGATCGCTTCATCGATATCCACATAGGAGAGCTGAAAGCCCGCCTCCGCCTCGTAATCATCGAGGTGCTGCTGTCCCGGCTGCACCTCGGTTCTACATAGAAAATAGAAGTTCTCCTGCTCGAAGATCGTATCCGGATCGCGGTCGCTTCTTTGTCTTCTGAGGACACTGCCGTATTCGCGGATGCTTTCGGGAATGACGTCCAGCCCGACCTCTTCCTTCACCTCACGAAGAAGCGCTTCCTTCTTATCTTCGTCCTCGTGCATGCCGCCACCGGGGAACTTATAGTATTTCTCATTGGTCGCATAGACCATGGCGATCTTGTCTCCCCGGAAGATGATTCCCCGCACCGAGGGTCTCCGGAAGACTTTACTGCAGCCTTCGTAATCCTTAAGATCGATTTCAAACAGTCGTCTCATCGTTTCTCCCCTTCATTGAAATGTGATGCTGCTGATTAATCATGAGATGAGCGAATGAAGTCTTCAAGCTCATCCAGTTCCCACCATCTCTTCCAGTCCAGATAAAGCGCCACAGAAATAACAAGCCATATAACGAGATGGAAAACGGCGATATTTATTGCTCTTTTGGCATGATCTGCCGCCTCGAAGTGATTCCCGAAGTAGTTCTGATCTACATTCGAAGGGTTATAGTGGATCTGCACGGAATCGCCCGTCTTTGTGTAGGAGCCGAGGTTTCCGGTAGTACGGCAGTAGTAACTCCCTTTTATAGTTCTTCCATCTACCTCGAACTCGTATTCCACATCCAGCACATCGCTATCGCCGGATGAATGGGTTACAGTGCCCCATGTAGTCGCCGTACACAGCTTTTTCAGATCAGTTCTTCTATTATACTGATCTATCGCAGCAAAGAGAAAAACGACGAAGATCACGCCAAGAACAGCCACGATAATAAAAAAGGGCTTCTTCTTTAAGTGGAAAAACTTGCCATCGTATTTATATAGGTTATCCATCGTCGTTCTCCCGGCGATTTATGCCTCTTTCCAGCTCAGCTTGCAGGAAGTGATCTCGCTTCCGTCTCTTACTATTCTAAACAAATCCCCGTCTTCTGTCTCCATCTTCTCGATATCCAGTTTTTCTCCGGAAAAGGACTGTCCGCCGTAGTGTATCTCCAGGCTCACCGGATCGTGGGTCTTGAAGAACTCGATATCGTAGGTATTCAGCATAAACCGCACGTATTCGATATTATTCGTGTGATAGCAGTAGTCCAGGCTCGTGGAGCGCACATTGATCGAGTCCACTGCTTCGGTGCCCGTCTTCGGGAACCGCGTGAACTCCGGTCCTTCCTCCTCCGAAGGATGTGCCATATCCGGGGTAAAGCCCACTGTCTCAGCCTTACGGATCCTTCCGCCTTCAAGATCGATGGCGGCAAGCTCGGTCCGGGCATGCAGGAATTTCTCTCCATCCGCTCCTTCCACGATCGTATCGAGGATGAGCTTCACGGCGGAATACTTCGATATAAAACATCTTACGGAAAACTCCTCGCGCCATGTCGGACGTCGGTAAAAGAGGAAACTGTTCTTCGCGATCAGCCACATCGCCTTATATTTCTCCATCGCCACGATACCGTCGATGCCGAGATCTCCCATCAGTTCGGTAACGGCATTCTCCACGATCTCATCTGCGGCCAGGATAGATAGCTTCAGCTTACTGTCACACATACTTCCCGTGACATAGGAATTCTTTTTATAAATCATGCTTCGTTTCTTATCTCCTTCTAGGACATTTCTGAAGAGATCTTTCTTCGAAATGAGCATGAATTATTATATCACTTCTTTTTATGTATCAGGTGGATACTGATCAGCATGATTTATGTTTCACAAGATCACGTTTGGCAGGAATAGCGCATTCGAATTCATCAGATTCTTCAGGGCTTTCCTCTACGGTAAAAGCACTCTCGGATACGCTCTCTTCTGCCGTTTCCACGGATTCGGATACCTTCAGAGGACCGTCTGCCTCGTCATCCAGATCCAGTGCGTCCTTTCTATCCACGACGGATTTGCCGTACCACTTTTTCTTATACCAGTAGTACATGACGATCAGGCCTCTGATGCACTCATCGGTCGCGGTTCCGGCGTAGATGCCCCAGACTCCGACTCCGGCGAGGACACCGACAGCATAGCCGGTCGTAAGGCCCAAGCCCCAGTTACAGAGGATACCCATCAGAAGCGGGAATACATAGGCGCCGGCTGCTTTTAAGCTGCTGACGAACGTCATATTGAGGCATCGTCCGGCTTCGACGAAGATATCGACGATCATGATCGTCGTTCCAAGAGCAATGATATTTTCGTTATCCGTAAATAATTGCAAAGTATATCGGCATAGTATCGCATTAATCGATGCCAGCGCGATCGTGATCGGCATAGACGTCCGAAGCGTCCTGAAGACTCGTTTATAGGCCGCATCCTGTTTCCCTGCGCCGACCAGATGTCCCGTAATAATCTGCGTGGACATGGCGCAGGCATTGGAGAAGATCATGGCAAAGGAGATCAGGGTATTGCAGTAGGCTCTGGCACTTACCGCGTCGTTGCCCATTCCGTTTACGAAGGAAAGGAGTGTCGTCTGGTAAAGGTTGTATGTCAGGTTTTCCCCTGCTGTCGGAAGTCCGATCTTGATCATCTTCCCGAGAAGTCTCTTCGGGAAAGGACGAAGAAGCTTAAGCGAGATCTTACCTGTTCTGGTCGCATAGAAGAATGCGATCACGACGATCACGGCGACGAATCTGGCAAATACGGTCGAGATGGCGACACCTTCCACGCCCATACCCAGGCCGCTGAGAGGTCCGTAGAGGAACAGATAGTTTCCGACGATATTGATGATATTGATGGCAAAGGAGACATACATGCCGATCTTCGTATATCCGTTACACCGCATGATCTGGACCATAACGTTAAATACGGCCAGCAGGAATCCGCCGCCTCCGACGATATAGATATATGCCATGGAATACGGACGCATCTCCGGGGAGACATGCAGGAATTTCATGATAAGAGGGTTTGCCGCGCAAAAAGTACCGCTCAGGATCAAGCCGACCACGAAGTTCACTGCGATCGCAAGAGTATAGATCATGTTCATCTTGTCATGGCGCTTGGCCCCGAGATACTGCGCGACAACGACGCTCGTCGCCGTGGCGATGACATTAAAGAGGATGTTCATCATGAACATGATGGTATTGGCGTTTCCGATCGCGCCGACGGCGTAATCGTTATAGTGGCTCAACATGATGGTATCGACATTGTTGAGCATAGTGTTCAGGAAAAGTTCGATGAACATAGGCCCCGCGAGGAAAAGAAGCGGCGTCTTCTCATCTATGACAATCGTTTTTTTCTTACCCATTGCTGCACCTTCATATTATTGCCTGAAATCACGACTCCAAATGATACTACACTTCAATAAAAGAAAATACCATTTTTTTGCCTTTTGATGTCGTCAAGTTGCCATCTCAAAAAAGAACAATATTATAGTAAAAGAAAGCACGATTATTCTATTGTTTTTTGTGCAATTAGATCATTCTACTAATATAAAAGCACTTGCAGGGCAGCTTATTTCAGCGTATCGAGATCCGGCATATCGATCGTGGTATATTCGAGCGGCATCTGATAGACCCTCTCATAGATCTCTTTCCAGACTTCGTAATTATCCGAGCGCAGCTTATCGACCTGCTTTCTGTATGGCAGGCTCTTGTCCGGATAGATCGGCTCGGAGATATGCACGGTATATTCCTGGATCGGGAATCCGTCTTCGCCGATATTCTCGGTATCTCTCATCGTAATGAAGCACGGCAGTACCGGCACGTCGTTTTTGGCCGAGAATATAAAAGCACCGTTCTTTAATGGCTTCGGTTTTCTGTAGTTCCACCACATGCTCTGCTCGGGATAGACCAGCACGAAATGTCCGTCCTTGAGGACTGTGTTCGTCGCCTCGAAGAACTTTCTCATCGTGCGGATGTCCGACGACAGCGGGAGCGTGTTGCAGTTTCTCATAAGGAATCCGTAAAATCCCGGGAACGAGGTATAGTTGCCCTCACGGATGACGCGGTAGAACGTACGCTTCTTCTGCTTTGCCGCCTCATAGACGAGCTGGATGATAAAGCTGTCGAAGGCATTAAAGTGGTTGCAGGTGATCACGGCACCGGACGTAAGGTTCTGGAAATTCTCGATCCCCTTCATGTCCTTGATGATCAGCTGCCCGTTCTTGATGAGCTTATCAACTACCTTATGTGCCTGGGAAAAGGCGACTTTCGTCCGGATCTTCTGAGCCAGGCTCTTCTTTAAGTAATCGATATCGTCCGGAAGCAGCGGCTTTGTCGGCGGATCGTCCTCGACGTCCTCGAAGAAACGCCCGTCACGCTCGAATTCCTCGATCTTCCTGACGATCTCGACTCTGTCCTTGGCGCGTTTATCGCGGTTTAAGCGCTTGAGGTAGTTATCCTCGCGGTTTGTCTCCTTGATCGCAAGTTTCCGGAGATTCTCTTCGCCCTTTTTGTCTTTGGCTTTGTTTTCTTCCGGATAGTTCGCAAGTTCTTCCTCGATTCTCCCGAATACCGGCGTCTCCTTGGCATAGCGCAGATAGATATTCCCGTACGGGCAGTCTCTATAGTGCCAGGGCTTATTGAACATGATGTAATGAAGGATATGCGCTTCTTCGATCGGATATGCGATCTCCCCGAAGATCTCGGTATTCCATCTTTGATCCAGGAAAAGCACATGGTCCTTGCAGATGAGGTTTAAGTAGTCTTCGTCCTGCGTGACGACAAAGTCATAGGTATGCAGTTCCTCGAGGAAACGGTGGAGGATCTGCTTGGTGCGGAACACCTGACAGTTCAGAAGCAGCACGCCGGCATTAAAATAGTTATGCCGCGAGACTCCGAGGCACTGCTCGACATATTCACCATATTCTTTGATCTGCACCATGACCTGTTCGTGGCAGGCGGCCAGATAGTATTCTCCGATCTCTACGTTGTAAAAAGCACTGATATTTCCCTGTATGATCGTATCGGCGTCGATATAGACGGCTTTATCCAGTTCCGGATGCATGTCCGCGATCAGGAGGCGGAAGTATGTGGTCTTGGAGTAGTAGTCGCGCAGCGGAAACTCATGCTCGATGAGGTTTAAGTTATCCGTGACATCTTCAAACTGCACCTTATACTCGGCGGAAAACGGAATGCTTCCGAGGTCTTCCTGGAATTTCTTCTGCACCTCATCCGGGATATCCGTGTTGAGAATATAGATGCAGTAAATATAGTCCGGCGACGCATTCTTCAGGAGTGAAGCCATCGACACCAGACAATATTGCAGGAAATTCTCATCACATGAGTAAAAAATCGGGATAACCGGTTTAGCCATTCAGATACTCCTCGTAGTTTGCTAATATTGTACCATATTCCTGATAGATATCGTCAAACTGATGGTATCGGAATTTCTTATGGACTTTCTCGATCTGCCACTGCTTGATATTCTCGGTATGCGGATACGGAAGGTAGAAAAGCCGCTTCGAGAAATGCCGGACGACCGTATGCTTATGCAGGAACTTCTGGTCGTTAAATCTCTGCGGCAGGACTTTCTTCTTCGATGTCGAGCGGATCAGGGCGCTCTGGTCGGCAAAGACGAGTTTTTTCTTCTTGATCCAGCCTCTTGCCTTCTCAAAAAGACCCGTCTCCCGTGCCTTTTTCATGTTAAAGAGCAGCACTCCGGCATTGATATAGTGCGGCTGGATGAGGTATTTTCCGTAGTGGTCCGGGCATGCGGCGTACTCGACCGCCGAGATGTCCGTATCATAAAGCAGATGCACGTCTCTGTTGAACATGATGTCCGCATCGAGATAAAGGAGTTTATCCGGGATCTCGGGGATCAGGTCGGCAAAGAGCCGGATCAGGGTATATGGCGAACAGTAGGCCGTCTCATTCGGGCAGCCCGAGAAGTGCTCCTTATAAAGGTCCGAAACATCGATCACGGATACTTCATTTTCTGGGTTATACTTCTGTATGGTCTTGCGGAATACTTCGATCTGGGATTCCTTCAGCGGGATATAGTTCTCCTTGATGGAGCTAAGATCCATCGTGAAAACGAAGAAACGGAAGGGTTCTTTGGAACCGGTGCGCATCATCATCGAGAGCGCGCAGGTCAGCAACCCGTCAAATACTCCGGCATTTCCGCAGAATAGTATGTTAACCATGGTCCGCCTCTTTTCCGACGCTCGGAATCGTCTTCATGTCAGGCTCAACCTTCACACTTCCTGCATCTGTTTTCTTTATGTACTTGATAACCTCGACATCCGAGTTCTTAGCGAGCTCGGTCATCCGTTCGAACACCTGAGCCCTGAGATCTTTCATCTTCTCTCTTACACCGGATCCTTCCGTCGCAAAGAACGGCCCGTCGATGTAGGTGATCATCTTCGGTCTCTTTCGGAACTTTCTCTTATGGTAGGTGTTTACGAAACAGAAAGCAGGAACCCCGCACTCCACCGGATAACGGAACGACGTATCCGGGAACGGACGAATCTTCGTATAGTACGGCCAGATATGGGCTTCAGGGTAGATCACCAGAGGATGCCCCTCTTCTATCCGGTTTCTGATCGCCGCGAGGAAATTCTTATACGCGCCCATCTCGTCCGGAAGCGGGAGTCCGCCGAGCGCCGGTGTCCATTTTCCGAGGACCGGCACGCACAGGTTATTCGGATGCACGATGATAAACGTGCTTCTCGGCCACGGAAGACGCGTCTGAAGAAGCGCATCGCCCAGCGGCTGCGTATGGTTCCCATAGAGAAAATAGCCGTCTTTCGGGTATTTCTTGAGTTTTTCTTTCCCTATGATCTTCTGTCCGAAGACGACTCTTCCATAGAAGACCACCATCGGATACATCACGATGCGGTAAAGAAAGAAACGGGAGATGCGCTTGCCCAGGGATTTTCGTTCATAGTCATAGGAACTCGTGATCTTCGGCGGTGTTGTCGTAAACGTCGAAAACTCTTCGTTGAGCTCGTCTTCGAAATATATGACTGTCCGTTTATCCATCCGGTCGCGTTTCCTTTCCCTTCTTTGGGACATATGAAAAAGCACAGAGGGTACCCTGCGCTTTTATCCCCATAGGGAATTATACGCATTTACCGGAAGTTGGTCAATTTGAAAGGCCGTAATTTCAGAGGATTTTCAGATGCCGATCGCCATCAGGGCGTCATAGGCTTTCCACCTCGGATCATTTTTGTCCGTGATGCCCTTATTCTCGTTATTTCTCTTATAGTCCGCCGCCATATCCAGAACTAAATTCTTCCAGATCGAATCATCGACCTTCTCCCCGTCCATACCGATCTC
>OCTX011890295.1_pt1 | contig 38685 bp, 49 predicted proteins | sample 1539691 | NCBI WGS metagenome assembly OCTX01 (sample SAMN02144231, study PRJEB22623) | gut metagenome | biome: sheep rumen | host: Ovis aries | place: New Zealand
AACCCTTGAATTCACCGGTCAGCACCTTGAACCACACTGTGACCATCGGATCACCTGCTTTGGAAGCAGTCAGTTCCATCTTGTCAATAGCAACTTCATAATCACCGTGGGGAACATCCCTGTATGAAGCACCATTTTCCTGTGCATCCTTGACATCCTCTGCAAGACCCTTTGTGTCAATTGCATTGTCAAACTTATCCCAAATGTTGTTAGTATCAGCCATTTTATTTCACCGTTTAACCTTTCTTTTTATTAGTTTTCAGTTCTTGTTTTTCTTGTTTTGCGTGTTCTGACCGGCTGTGCAGCAGCTTCATCAGAAGCAGCAGGTTCTTCTTTTACATCTTCACCCTTGTCACCGTCATCAGTATCAAAAGGCGGTTTATCATCAACCGGTTCAGCTGCAACCACTTCATCAGGTTCAGCAACCTTTCTTCTGCTTCTTCTGACCGGTTCTTTGCCCTCTGTGGGCTTGTCTGACGGCTTTTCTTCAACAGTGGTATCATTCACCACCTGACCACTTTCGGGCTGCTGTGCGTTGCCCTGTGCCTTCCTGACGGCATTTCTATTTGCTTCATCGTAAACGGCAAACAGGGCATTGACATCAAGGGGAATATCCTTTGCATCAGTTTTCAGCCTTCCACCACCAAAGATGACTTCATTGGACTTGAAATTGAAGGTTCTGACATCACCATCTGCAACAATCCTTGCAACAATGTCAACCATACCGGCGACCTTCAAGGCAACCTTGTCCTGCATATTGGGCTTGATTGCAGTGATCTTGTCACCGCCTTTCTTGGTGATGTCCTTGCTTGTATCTTCGTGGGAAATCAGGATGATGTTTTCATAGTCAAGTGCCATCAGTCTTTTCAGGGTGTTCAGGAATTCACCCCTGACCATATCCCAAGCCTTGAAAGAATCGTCTGATTCGTGCTTGATGCCCATTTGGTCATACATATAAAGTCTGCAATATTCATACAGATCTTCAACAAGGTCAACCACTATGGTCTTGAAGTCATTATCCTTCTTTTCAAGTTCATCAATGACATCCTTGAAAACCTGCCAAGCAAGGGTTTTCTTGGTCAGTCTGCCTTCAACCTTGACTTCATCTTTGATGCGGATATACGGTGCATCAACAAATTTGATGTTTCCATCAGTGTTCAGCATCAGGGGTGTGGGGAATGCGTTTGCAAAGGTGGTCTTTCCGCAAAAGGGAACACCATAAATCCACATAACCCTTTTGTCAACCTTTGCAATGTTTCTTCTTTCTGTACTTGGTAACTTCATAAAATAGTTCCATCCTTTCTGACAGTATTCTTCAAATTCACAATATCTACAAAACCACCCTTGGTTCTGTGGATATTCTGTTGTTTCGCTGATTGCTTTGATTCGGAATAGGAAATCAAGAACCTTTTCATAATCAAAATCAATCTGCACCTTCTGAACTTCACATTCTTGCAGGTTTTCCCATATACGCTGCCTGAATTGGTTCAGATCTTCGGTCTTTTTCTTCTTGATGTTCACCTTCGGAACAAACAAGAAATATAAGTTGCGGATTTTCTTGCCGGGATTGCACCTTTCAAAGAAATACTTGTAAAGATGCAGCTGCCTTGAATCTTTGTAATGATTCACATTGTTTGAATATTTGAAATCATAGATGTCATATTGATTTGGAACTTCCACGCCCCTTTCAAACACCGTTGCAGGTGCAAGAAGGTCAATATAACCGTGAAAGTCTGCATCCCTGATTTCAACTTCATATTCCCCGGAAGGCAACACCGCTTTTGCCTTTGGAATCAGGTATTCCAATTTGATTGCTTCATTGATGTGGGAATCATCAATGATGGGATATGACATAAAGTATTGTTCAATTGCTGTCTTTACATCTTTTTCAATCCCGGTGTGCAGTGCCGTTCCAATCACAAGTGCATTGTCTGCTTCAATCGGATCATTGGTTTTTATTCCGTCAAGATATTGCATCTTGTATTTGAATGGGCATTTTTCAAATTGTTCAACTCTGCTATGTGACCATTGCATTGTTTCACCCCTTTCACTATTGATTTGAATTCTTCAAACCCTTCCGGGTAAAGAATCATTGCAATGCTGCCTGATGCGTTTATCTGCACCACATTGTGTTTTTGCAGTTCTGAAGGTCTGCCATTGGATGCTTTTAATTCTGCATCAATGTTCACACCGTTCACCACAATGTGCATATCCGGTAAACCCTTCTTGCTATAACCACCGCCCCACCGCTTTTCATAATAACCACAAGGGGTGATGGTCATTTTCTGCTTTTCAGTTCCAAGGGGGTAAACCCCTTCACTTTCAAGCCAAGATTTCAGGCGGTTTTCAAAATTCTTTTCTGCTGCCATTCTTCTTTAACCCCCCCCCTTGATTTGAAAAGTCCATTGTCCCAAGCGTGTTGAATATTTTCTGATTGTGTAACCCATTCAAGTTGTGATGCTCTGCAATCGTGCTTCTTTCCACGCTTGTGATTTACAACCGGCTTGTCATCGGGGTTTGGAATAAAGGCAACAGCAACAAGGATGTGCAACCTTTCACATTTTCCATCTATCTTGACACGCAAATAACCTTTGCCATCATCATATGGATTCAACTTTTTCCCGGTTTTAATATTTCTAACCTGACCCATTGTGCTGACTTCATAATTAGGATGGTTGTGAATGGTTTTCCATCTTTCTTTTGGCATCTAATCACTTCTTTCTGTCTTTACCGATCCAAGTAATAGCAATGACGGTTACACAAATGATTAAAGTAATCCATACTGCATTAGTCATCATTCATCACCACCCTTCACGGTTACTTTGATGTAGGAAGAAGTTTTGGAAGTCTTGCTGCATTCAGCAGCAACATCCGGATGCAGCTTCTTCAATTTGGTTGTATCAACCTTTGTCTGTGTGCCTTCCGGAACATAGGTGATATTCAAGATGTCGGATTCAAACTTCTTGATACCGTACTGTTCCATTGCCTGTTTCAGTTTGTCTTTCAGTTCTTTTTCCTGTGCTTCAATCTGCTTTTTTGCAGTGCAAAGGTCAGCAATGTTCTGAAGAACCGTCATCTGCTGATTCTTGAACAATTCAAGTTCCTGACCTTCTTCATAAACGGAACATCCACACTTTTCAGGAACTTCAGAACACATTTCCTGACAGGTTTCTTTTTCGGGGCAACAATAGCAGCAGCCATTGAATTTCCCCAAAGGGCAAGAGTTTTCACACTTAATCATTTGGTTCACTTCCTTTCAAAATGAATACTTCTTTATACTGAACACCAAAGTTCAAAGCATCCTGATGATTTTCAAAATAGATGTCTATTTTATTCCCATTGACTGCACCACCACGGTCTTGAACCGTGTATTCGTGACCGTCTATGTAAATCTTTGTTCCAAAGGGAAGAACATTGGTGTCTGCTGCAACCGTTATTCCTTCAGCAGCCCTATAACCACCGGCTGTCATCACAATGGTTTTCCCTTCAGAATCAACCGGTCTATTTTCACCCCATACACCGCAACACTTGGAACATCCACAATATGCGGTCAGTTTGAATTCACCAAGGCTGACATATTCCGGTTCAGGTTCGGTTGTTGATGCAACAGTTGATATATCGGTTTGTGCAACTGTTTCTGTTGCAGTTGTTTTTGGTGTGGTTGTCAGTGCTTCCACATCAGATCCTTCAGAATGGTGACTGCAAGCAGCAATGGTCACAATCAGAAGAATTGCAATGCCAACCAAAGCAAGATGAATCCTGTATTTACTGAAATAACGCTTCATATTTTTTGAATAGTTCATCATCATAATCCTTTCTTGTTTTCAAGGTTTCCAAAATGACTTCTTCCACACTGTTCTTCACCATCAGAAGGTAATAAAAGCAGTTGTTCTTCTGACCTATTCGGTGAATTCGTTTCATTGACTGTTCAAAGTGTTCTGAACTTTGCGGAAGGGTGTAATAAATGATTTTGTTTGCCTTCTGCAAATTCAAACCCATTGAACCTGCTTGATACTGAACAAATGTGATTGAATCACTTTCATTTTCGTATGCTTCCAAATCCTTGATAGATCCATTGACTATTGACACCGGTTTTTCAAGTTCTTCCACAATAGATTTCATCTTGAACAGTTCTTCATTAAAGTTGTAGAACACAATCAATCTGTCATCCGTGGATTCAACCAAATCCTTGAATGCTGCCATCTTTGCGGAAGAATACTGACCGCAAAGCTGCCTTGCATAAAGTCTTTTGGTCAGTGCAGTGTCACCAATCAGTTCAGTTCCATCAGGCAAGGTCACAATGCTGTTCCGCATAAAATACCGGAATTCCTTTGTGTTGGTGATCATCACCGGAATCTGCACCTGATCCGGAAGGTCAAAGACTTCATCAGTTTTCATAAAAATGCAACCATACTGTTTCAACTTTGCTTTCAGCCGGTCAACATTCTTGTAACCAACAATGTGTGGTATCTTGAACCCTGAACCATCTTCAATCCATTCCTGAATCACATACTGTTTGAAGAACAGATCCTTGCTGATACCCCATCCAAGCAACCGCAACTGTGACCACAACTTTTCATATTTTCCACCTGTGGGTGTTCCGGAAAGAAGGATCACATTATCAGGGTTCAGACGATGAATGAACTTTGTCCTTTTCGCTGTTGGATTTGTAATCATTGAAGATTCATCCAACATCAGGGTGAAGTGTTGAAGCTTCAACAATTCAGGTCTGCGGAATGCAAGTTCATAATTGATGATTCCAATGGAAGGGATGTCCGGGTGAACCACATCATTTAAGAAATTGAACAAATCATCTTTCCTTGTCAGGTCATACAATCTGCAATCATACAGTTCATTGAAATGGTTGAACCAATCTTGCAGTTTTGATTTTTGACAAACAATCAAGGTGTATTGTCCTTTCAAACTGATGCACTTTTCAGAACCAACAAAGGTTTTGCCCAACCCCATATCAAGGAAATAACCAACCCGGTTGAATTCTTTGGTTTCTTCAAGTGCCTTTTCTTGATGTGGAAATAACTGAACCGGCATCAGACCTCAACCCCTGTATATTCAGTGAATTTCTTTGGGCTGATATAATAACGGAACTTTCCTGAAGGCATCAGAACCGCATAACCAAAGGGGAATGTTCCGTTCTTCAGACCTTCCCGGATCATCTGCTTTCCAACACCCATCAACTTTGCAGCCATTTCAACCGGAAGGTTATTTGTGTGACCTGCTTCAGATGCCGGTTCATCAATGTCACCCTTTAACCAAGCCGGGGAAACATCAAGTACATCTGCAAGCATCTTCAGTCTGAATGCTGTTGGTTCATTCTTTCCGGATATGTACTGACTGATGGATGATTTACCAAGTCCGGTCTTGGTTGCAAGGTCAGTCTGATTGATGCCTTGTTCATCCATTGCCTGTTTCAAACGCTTTGAAAAATTGTTCATCTGTGATTTTCCTTTCATTGTTGAATTTGGATTTTAACCTTGTTGAAAAGTTAAAGTTCCTTAACTTTGACGGTAAAAAAATAAATGGGGATGTCAGCCGGATCAATTTCAAGCAAGACACAAGCTGCATCAATTTCTTTCTGTGTCCACTGAACCTTATTATTCAGCTTATCAGAAATGGTTGTTGCAGAAAGTTTCATTGCATCTGCAAATGCGTTCTGCGTTCCAAATTTTTCTTTGATCCGACCTCTTAACTTGCTATAATCGAACATTCTTTTCACCTTCCTTTCATAGTGTTTATATCTGACCGGAATGGGGAATGATCCCCATTCCGAATATCAGCATCAGTCAACAAATGTGTGACGGTCAAGGTCATAAATACCTATTCTTTTATCATCAACCCACACAATAACCCTACCAACAGAAGCGGTTGCAATTTCAACTTTCCCGGTATAACCAAGGTTTCTGACGGCATCTGTAACCACTTCTTTCACCGTGGGTTCTGCTTTAACTGTGAAGTGGTCAGATAGTTCAAATAGCGATTTTACAACAACAGCAGTGGTCAAGTTCATACAAAGACCTTCTGCAATATCGGTTGCCCTTGACATCGGCATTGCAAGGGGCTTGTCCTCTGTGTTCCAATAAGTCATCCGGTGTGCATTGTCAATCTTCGTAACAAATGCCATACCTTCAGCAGTCTGAACACCTACATAATAGAAACTTTTGTTTGCCATAATCATTCACCTTTCTTTTTTTATCCCGGAAGGATGCTGCAACACCCTTCCGGATTATTCGTGTTTTCGTGTTTTAACCTGAACCGCTTCAAATTTCGTGTGTCAGAACCCTGATATGAAGTCTTTGGATGTTATATCCACCGGCAAGAATGCTTTCCACTTTACACCTGCCTTCTTTACCAATGACTACACCATTCAGAACGGTGAACCCCCAAGTGCCTTGTTCTGCTCTGATACCTGACCAATCGGTAATTTCACCGGTTATGTGCTTAACTCTATAATACAGATCAAGAATCAAGCACTTTGCATCTTGAAGGTTGCTATTATGGATCTGTTCATCAGTCAAGTCCTTAAATAAGTAATCAGCCCTTGTTTTATGCTTTTTGTGGAATTCAGACCATCCAAGAAGTTTATATTCTTCTTTTAGATGATTTCTTCTTTCAATATCCCAAGCATCCCACTTTTCAACAAGTTCTGTTTGCATCCGCTTCATTGATTCAGGAATTTCTTTCAAAAGAACTTCTTCCTTTGCAATTTCCCCTGATAACTGCTTCTTGTAAGATTCAAGGCTTGATTGAACTTCTGCAATTTCCTTCTTCAACCGCTGAATGTCATCTTTCCAATTCTGAATATCCCATTCAGCCCATTTTCTTTCCTGATCCGGAAGATTGATAAGTTTTGCTTCTTTCTTTGCAATCCATTCAGTTTTCTTCTGAATAGTTGCTTGTTTCTTCTCAATCTTGGATTCTGCATTTTGGATTCTGTCTTTTAATGTTTGGATCTTCATTGCATTATCAGTCCTTTCATTGTTTGGGTGATGTTCGTTAAGCAACCTTAACTGTCAATAAGTATAGCATCCTTAACTTCGCTTGTCAAGGGGTTTTTCAAAATTTCTTTAATTTTTTTCATTTGGGCTTGAAATTTCTTTAACTTTACTGTATAATAAGGGTGCAAGGTATAATGAAAGGAGTGTGTCCAAGTGCCTGATTCATTTAAGAATAGATTACTTTATGCAATGCAACAGAATAATGTCAAGGCTGCCGATCTTTCCAAAAGAACAGGTCTATCCAAAGCACAAATATCACAATATGTAAATGGGGTGTATGAAGCAAAACAAACAGCCCTTTACAAACTTGCAGTTGCTTTGAATGTTTCAGAAGCGTGGTTGATGGGTCACGATGTTCCAATGGGAAGATTGCTTGTCAGCAAGAATCAAGAACAGACCACAATGTTTGAACAAATACAACTTTACTTTGGATCTGAAGCGGTTGAAATGATGCAGTTGTTTGTTCAGCTGAATGACCAAGGAAAACAAAGGGCAATCGAATCTGTGTCAGATTTGATTGAAATATCAAAATATACCGAAAAGGAAGATGATTGATATGTTTATTGGATTAGGGAAGATGATTGGAAAGTCAAAGATCCGGATTGGTGCAGGTATGCGGATCACCAAGAAAAATGCAATGTATATGTGGATTGTTCTGCTGTTTTATTACATTTTTCTGATGATGTGGTATGTTCTTGTATTCTGCTTTTGGTTGATGTATGCAGTTTGTTATGGGTTCTATGCCTTGATCAGATGGATTGTCCGAAAGATTAAAGGCAACAAATAAAGGTTACAGGTTACGGTTACACTTGATTTTATTTCTTGAATAAATTGATTGAATACATCAAAATTTCAATGATGCCTATAAAAATAAAAGAATATAGAAATCATCTGTAACCTGTAACCACTGTAACCGCAAATAAAAAGAACCGCCTGATGTTGCAGCATCAAGCGGTTCAGGTTAAAACCCAAATTCAGCAATGAAAACACGAAAAATCTTCAAGGTGAAATTTGGTTATTTAATTATAGCACATTTCACCTGAAAAATCAAGATGTTCAAGACGAAAGGTGAAATGTCAATGAAAAATCCAAATGGTTATGGTTCAGTTGTGAAACTGTCCGGGAACAGAAGGAAACCATTCTGTGCAAGGAAAACTTCAGGATGGAATGAAAAAGGTTATCCCATTTATATGATTATAGGGTATTATGCAGAACGGCAAGAAGCAATGATTGCCCTTGCAGAATACAACCGGAATCCCTTTGATGTGGATCTTGCCAAAATCACGATGAAGGAACTGTTTGATAAGTGGTCAGCAAGGGATTTTGGAAAAATGTCACAATCATCTGCATCAAGTCATAAGTCAGCATTCAAACACGCTGCACCGCTGCATAATGTTCCATATAAGAACATCAAAGCCTATCAGATGCAAGAAATCATTGATGGCTGTGGGTGTGGTTATTCAACCCAAGGTGCAATCAAGAACTTGTTTGGTCAACTTGACAAGTTTGCTTTGGAACTTGATGTTATCAGCAAATGCAATTCCGCTTTGATTTCAGCTGCACCAATTCCACCTTCAAGTAAGATCCCTTTCACTGAAGATGAAATCAATGAAGTTTGGAAGATTGCCGGTCAGGAATGGGTTGATTCAGTTTTGTTCTTCCTTTACACCGGATTCAGAATAGGTGAAATGACCACCATTGAAACTTCCAATGTTGACCTTGAACAAATGACAATTAAAGGTGGTATCAAAACCAAAGCAGGTAAAGACCGTATTGTTCCGATTCATCCACGCATTCAGCAGTTTGTGGTTGACCGGGCATCTGAAGGGAACAAGTATTTGTTTTCCTATAAGGGAAAGAAGCTGTCATCAAGTCAGTATTATATCTTTTGGAATGACATAATGAAGCAGCTGAAGATGGAACACACACCCCACGAATGCAGACACACATTCAGGTCAAGACTTGATTCAGCCGGTGCAAACAAAAGGTGTATTGATCTTCTGATGGGGCATACTTCAAAAGATGTTGGTGAAAGAGTTTACACCCATAAAACACTTGATGAACTGAAAGACACAATAAATTTATTACTTTGAACAAGTAACAGGTTAGTAACACAAAAACCCCGAAACCCTTATAAATCAAGGGTTTCGGGGTTTCTTTGAAATGTTATACCATAATTTTGTTCAATTTTCAAGTCCTTGAAAACCGCTGAAATTCAAGGTTTTTCAAGGGTTTTGAACTTTTGCGGATTGCCTGAAATTCAGGCGATTAGTATCAGGATAGTAACAGGTTAGTGTCAGATTTTCTTGACATAATCAAGGGAAATCCAACCTGCACCGCTTTTTAGTTTGCCCCATTTGGAAGCACCCTGACCGGAAGATTCTGCAACAATAGTGTAAACACCCCTGTCTTTGATGCAGCCGGTTTTGGTATAGTTAGTACCTGCACCCTTCCTGATGTTCAGGGCATCAGTTGTGACCTTCACAAGATAAGGTTTGAAGGTGATCTGACTTGAAGAAGCTGCATTCACACTTGTCAGGAACTTGATGTTCACCGGACTGCAAATTGCATTCTTTCCATCTTCAGACTTGTCAATCACAACCCTGTCACCTCTGATTTCACGGATATACCAATTTTTAGCCTTTACCCAAGCCGGGATTGTTTTGCCGGTGTAGTATGTAGCATTGGAAGCAAGTTTGACCAAATCACCAACCTTCAAGGAAGCAGAAGGTGTGACGGGGGTTGCCGGTTCAGGATCAGATGCACCAAGAAGGGCATTGACCTTGTTTGCAATGTCTGTGTGTCTGTTATACAGATAATCACCGGGGCAAGACTTGTTTGCAAACCATCTGTGAACGGTCATAACCGCTTCACCTGCTTTGGGTTCATAAGCAAGGGATTTCGCCTTGTCAGCAAACCAAAGCAGCTTGTTGATGCCATTTCGCTTGCAGATGTCAGCAACAAGTTTGATGGTTGCATTATATGCCTTGTCGGTCACTGCATAGGGGTGTGTGGTGTCTGAAGCAACTTCAATGGTGATTGCCCTTTGGTCATTCGCATTAGAAGAACTGCACCAAGAACGGTTCTTTTCTTCCACATACATTCCGATTCTTCCATCATAACCCACACCATAGTTGGAAGAAGCCTGTCTTGCAACCGGATAAAAGATTTCAGCAAGTCTTTCAACCGTACACTGACCAACAACACAATGAATGGTGATCCTGTCAATCTTGTGGGTTCTCTGACCGGAATGGTTAGGTGAAAGTTTGGTATAATTAACAAGTGGACTGTTAGTGTATGCCATTATTCATCATCCCCTTTCCCATTGGTAAGTTCATCAAGGGTTTCATCAGTGAATTCAAAGCCAAGGTCTGCATTCAGATCTTCGGTCTTTTCGATTTCTTCAACCGGAACAGTTTTCTTTTCATCCATTGCTTTCATCCCCCTTGTCATCATCTTCAGAATCGGAATAAATGCGGTTTGCATCCACAAGACCTTCACCGATGATGTAGGCAATGCAGTTTGCACCTGCCATAATAATTCCGGCAACTTGTGTTGCTGTGTTGTCACCAACACCAAATGCAAGCAGCATTGGTGTCACAAATCCGATGATTGCAGCCCAAAATTTTCTGCTTGTCAGTTTTCTTTTCCAATCAATCTTGTTCATTGCTTTTATCTTCCTTTCTACCGAATACGGTATTGTTCAGAACTTTAACCTGCTGTTCAACTTTGACCAATCGTGCAGAATGATCCTTGACATCAGACTTGACATCACGCAAATCAGCTTTGATTTCAGAAATGTCATTCCCGATATTTTCAAGTTTCACAATTACAGTGGTCAATTGTGCTGAATCAGTTTTTGCATCTTGCTTTGTATTTCTTTTCAAGTTAGACACCCCCGAATAGATGCCAAAGGCAAGAGAAATTGCAGAAATGACCAAGGCAACTTCAATTGTCATTGTTATCACCACCTTTGCTTTGTGTAATAGAATAGCCGTCAGAACGCACCACAAGCCATTCTGACGGCTTTTTCACATCGGGTATAGAGATTTATACCCTTTAGGTTTGAAAATGCCCTGTGTGGTCATTCTGTTGCCAAATCACCACAATCAAGGTCAATCAAAACCTGCTTCACCTGCTCTTTGATCCTTGCAGGTACATCAGCAAAGGTTTTCTTCCCCTTAACAATAAGGGTTGCATATACAACTGCCATTTGTGCCACATCCTTTCTTAATAGTATTTTTATGATGAAGTTGAACATCAACCTTCACCGCCGATGATATAACCCCATTCCTTCAGGATTCTGATGACTTCATCCTTCAGTTTGTCCGGAACATCATCAATGGTTTTCTTGCCTTTTACGATAAGTTCCGCATAGACTTTTGTCATAGTGCATCACCGTTCCTTTCTTAACCTAACATTTCATAAACATCACACAAAGCAAGTTGGGTGTCTGTGATCTGCTGTTCAAGTTCAGCATTCTTATCATCCATCACCTTGATGAATTCATCTTTGTCATACTGAACTTGATGGAATTCATATTCTGTATGGTTGCCCTGATCATCAGTGACTTGAACTTCCTGAACATCTGTGTTCACCCAAACAGAAAATTCATCCACAACCTTTTCTTCCGGTTTGACGGTGCTTCTTATTCTGCCATAGTCAATCATTGTTCTTCATCCTTTCATTTTGATGTTTTGAATGTAGAAATTGGTTGCATATTGTTCAAGCGGTTTCAGGTATTTTTCTGAAAGTCTGTAACCGTCACAATGTATCAACCACCCTTTATAAGAATTGATTGAACACCATTCTGAATATGTCAGCGGTTCACCGTTCAACCGTTTCTTATTTATTGAAACCATCTTCTTTTTGAATCCCTTGCAGGTGCTTTTGCGTAACAAGGTAAATTCAAGAAAAGACCTATATCCAACATAATCAATCCCACGCTTGAATGTGGGAAACACCTGCCAATTTTCTTTGATGGTCAACTTCAATTCTTTCCTGAAATATTCATCAATTTCTTTGCGTAACTGATGCAGGTATTCTTTCGATTCGTGAAGGATAACAATATCATCCATATACCTGAAGTAATGTTTTACACCTTTGACTTCTTTGATCCAATGGTCAAAGGCTGACAGATAATAGTTTCCACTGTATTGACTTAAATAGTTGCCAATGGGAATGCCCTTTTCACCGGGTGTTGAATCAATAATTTCATCAAGCAACCACAAAAGGTTATCATCCTTGAACAACCGCCTGTATTTCATTTTCAAGATGTTATGGTTAATGGAAGGGTAATATTGTTTTGCATCAAGTTTCAAACAATACTGTGAGCCTTTCACATCATTCCGCATTGCATCCTGAAGGTTATGCAGACAACTATGAATGCCCCTTCCCGGTATAGCAGAATAGGTGTCAGAAGTCAGATTCCGCAAAAGTATTGGTTCAATGATTTGAAGAACCGCCCATTGACAAATTCTGTCCGGGAAATACGGCAATTTATAAATCAACCGTTTCTTGTTACCATCTGTTTTGTAAAAGGTTTGATATTCAGAAGTGTGATATGTTTTGTTTATCAACATTCGCTGAAGAAGCCCCAAATAATAATCAGGGTTTTCATCAACCATTTTTACTTCTGTGTACCACCCTTTGCCTTTCTTTGCATTTTGGTGTGCAATCTTCAGGTTATCCATTGAACATATTGCATCCCACAATGTGCAACTGCTGTTGCCTATTGGGTGACTATGCCTTTTCATATTTGATGGATTCCTTTTGTATGCACTTCAAACTGAATCTTCAAACGGAAACCCCGGATAAAAAATCATCATCCGGGGCATTCCTACCAATACAGTTCAAAATTATTTTTGTGTTTTGCCAAGAGGCAAGGCAAGCAAAGTCACGATTTTTATTAAGTGCATTTAGTAGCTGACCGCTGATATTCCGATTACGATTACTGACACTGTTATTACAATTCCAATAGAAACTGCCTGCATTAGTACCATTATTCCAATTACTGCCTAATTGGGTAATCTAATGATTTCTTCAGGTTTTGTAATCTTTGTACCACCGTTTGCTTGCCCATTTGATTTCATTGTTTATTCGGGGATGTTTGCCGTTGGTACATACAGCAGCCGACCGCCGACATTCCGAGTACGATGACCGACACCGTTAGCACAATTCCAATAGAAACCGCCCGCATAAGTACCAACAGTCCAATGACCGCCCAATAGGGCAATCCTGTAGCCGTTCAGGTTTGCGGTGACATAGGAATAATCACCAACCGGCAAAGAAGATGTTCCACCAATTTCAGAAGGCATCAGAAGCCAATCAAAATCAGGGTTGCCATACCCAAAAGCATTGATATAGCCTGAAGCATTGGGAATTGTGAAACCAACCGCTTTGTAATTGTCAGAATGCTTGCTTTCGTTGAAACCGGAAAGACCATCTGCAACATAAGGCTGACCACCTGCCATATGACCATTACCCCAAATGTTGATGCCCTGAATGTGCTTGTAGATGTTGCCCCAAGGATTTTCCATTCCACGATAGGAAACAGAAACTTTTCCATTGGTGTTGTAGGTTGTTTCTGTTCCACCAATTTCATTGATGGTTTCAGCAGCTGCACCGGAAGCATTGCCAAGGGATGAAGTTGAACCGGTAAGACTTGAACAGTTATATGCACTGTTGTCTGTGATGCCTGTTACACCGTTTCCAAGTGCGGTTTGGGTGTTCAATGTACCAAATTCAATGATCATCAGAAGGGTGTTTGCTGATGCTGCTTTGACAGTTTCAAGATGCCATCCTGAACCCCTATTGTTTGCAAGCAGTTCTGCATTTGCTTTGGTAAAGGTTTTCTTTAGTCCGGAAATGGGCTTGACACCTGCAACAGATGCAAGAAGATCCCCTTCACCAATACCGGTTTCAGTGTTTGTTCCGTCATTTACATATGCAGATGCAGAAACATCATACATTGAACCTTCAAAGGCTGAAAGAAGGATGTAATCAACTTCATTACCGTTTGCATCATAGAACGCCGGATGAAGTTTGAAACCGGTCTGTGGTGTATCACTGACATAATAATTTGCCTTTCTGATATGATAACCAATGCCGGAAACCGTGTTCTTTTCAATCTTCAGGGGAACAACCCTGTAATAGAACTTGGGCTGATACACCATAACCTGACCATTGCTGCCATCTTCAGAATAGGTGTCATCACCGTAATATGAAAGAATAGTGCCGTCATTATCAACACAACACCTTTTTCTTCCACCAAACATCGGGAAAATGTCAAAATCAGATCCCTGTGTCTTGCCTTCAGCACCGCCCAAACGCTTGAACCGCTTGTTTGCAAAGTCAACCTGAATACCAACCACATTTTCAGGGATGTTTCCAAGATATTCTTTGATGTCATTCAGTTCATCGGTTACATCAGAAACAACCTGTTCAGCTTCTTCAACAATCCCATTCATAGTTGCAATTTTTGCATCAGCTGCACTATTAACTGCACCAACTGAAGTTGTCTGCTGATTCTGAACCGCTGTGACAGCATCGGAAGCCGTTGTTCCAAACGCTGCAACAGTTCCTTCAACACTTGACTTTGCATCAAGAATATCCTGTTTGATTTGGGCATAACTGTTGTTGTCATCGTTGACTGCTTCAAGGGCATCAATAATTGACCCCCTGACCTGTTCACCATACACCGCATTTCTGATTGCATCGGTGTATTCTTGAATGTTTGCCATTGAAAGACCTTCCTTTCTTGATTATAGATTTTTTATAATTGCCAACACATCATATTCATTGCCGTTGCTATCAACTAATATCAGACCATTTCTGAACTTTGAAGGAAGTCCAACATCAAAAAGGTTGTCATATTCTGAAACCTTTCCGATTGCAACACCTTTTCCACCTTTGCGGAAGTCCATTGTGGTGAATGCTGTTGAAAGAACATCAATGTATTGAACTGTGTTGAATTGATCCACCAACTTATACATAACCTGATATGATGAATCAATATTTGCAGATCCGGCAATCACTTTTGCGGTATTGTGTGTGATTGCAACAGCAGTTGACCAATCTGCATCACTTGGTTTTTTGAATGCAACAGTTGCCGTCAGGCTGTTATTTCCAATGTTGGAAAAACTGAATTTTGCAAAAGCCCTGATGTATGTTCCATCATCATTTAGTGTTCCATTCTGCAAACAGCGTTGTGATAACACCTGTGTGAATTTTGGTGCTGAATAAGCACTGACAGAAATAGAAACCGTTGCAGTTGCCGTTCTACCTCTTGAATCAGTAACAGTTGCGGTATATGTGATTGTGCCGGTTGTTGTCAGAATTGCAGTTTTCACACTGCTTGCGGATGCAAGCACCGTTGAACCTTGCTTTATCTGATAACTGCTGATTGTTGAACCATATGAACCTGCTGCTGTTATTGCCAATGTGCATTGTGATTTACCCTGAACATAAATCCCCCAAGAAGAAGGAACTTCATTGTTCACCCTTGTTGCAGTGAATGCACTGATTGACGGTTTAATGCTTGTTGGAACTGTAACAGTAAAGGTTTTTGATGCGTTTGAACCAATTTGTGTGCCTGAACTGTTATATGTCGCAAGGTAAACAGTCATTGTGCCGGTTGTGTTCTTTGGAAGCTGATTTGCAACCGTCAAGGGAATTGTAAACCCGGTGTAAGTGTAAGCACTTGTTGAATTCGGGGTAATAAAAGAAGTCCACCCGGAATCATAATTTCCCAAAGTGAACTTCACCTTGAATTTGAACGCTGAACTGTTCGGTGTCCACTTTACGCTGCAAGCATTTCCAAGTGTAACATTCCCGGCTGAAGTGATGCTTGATGATCTTGGTATATTATCAAGGGTAACGGTGCTTGAACACTTGATCCAAGAAATTGAATGTCCTGAATATGTTCCTGAAAACCGCCAACCTGCTTCAAGCGTGATTGATTTTGTACCATCAGAATTGTGATATACGGTGAAAGATTTGCTTGAAAGAAGGGTTGTGGTTGTTTGACTGCTTCCACCATAACTGATTGCAGCAGTGGAATATGTGTGGTTCTGACCGTCACATTTGACATAGGCATCTGACCTTGCACCAACATACAATGAATAGTGTTTCAAGTATGTTTTCATTGTCACTGTTGAATAATTACCTGCAACATTGGTTGTAGATGACCATTCAACATATAAGTTCAAACCAACACCGGTTGAACTGTTAAAAGTACCGCTTGCCATATTATGATGACCTCCACTTCAAAGATAGATTGCCATTTGCCCTTGGGATAAAATCAAAGTAACCATTGGTTGCATTGCCAATGGTCAGTTTGTTGCTGATTTCTGCATCAGTGATATACAACTTATTATTGCTGATGTAGGCAATTTCAACATTATCCTGAAGGAAGGCAAGTTTTTCATTTGATAACTTTGCTGTGAAGGCATTTCCGACCCTTCCAAGTTCAATCAATGCACCCTGAAACCTGATGTATTCTTCCAACAGTGTTTGATTTTCCGTAACAATCCCGGCAACTGTTTCTGTTTGTGTGATTGCAGATTCAAACCTAAATTCAATCAGATTGTTCAGAATTTCAACACTGCTTCTTAATTGTTCAGTGATTTGTTCAAAATCATTCACACTTGCACAATTGGAATACACTTCAAGCAAGATATTTTGTGCTGTCTGTGAAAGGTTGCTTGATAACTCATTGATTGTGGTTCTGATACTTTGGATGTCAGTTTTGAACCCATAATCAGAAATGATGTTTTCAACCCTTGCTGTCAGGTCAGCACCCTTGTTTGTCACATCAGTCAAACTTGAAATGACATCACCAAGAACAATTTTTGTTCCTGATGCTTTGGAAATATCAATGGTCAGATCAGAAACCATCATATACCGGTCAATACCGTGTGGTGCTGAAATAACCCGGATCATATCACCAAGTTTGATTTTTTCAATGTCAACATTCAGCAGATGAAGGTCAACTGCATTTAATGTGATTTCAAGTTTCAGCAGTTTCCTTTGTGCAAGTTCTTCTTGACCTTTCCTTTTCAGGTTTGCCGGAACTGTAACAGAATCAAATGTGACTGTATCAAAAATCCAACCATACAAGTTGACTGCATCTTGATCATACACATAATCAACACCATCATTGACACTTTCAATGGTGATTCTTCTTTGGATGTTTTCTGTCTGTTCTTCATCTTCAATAACAGCACCAAGGGGGATGATTGCTGTTGCAATATCTTCACCTTTTATATACTGTTTCAGATCAAGCAAGTTTTCACCAAAGTTGATGACTTGATCATTGACATTGCCATAATCAGTTACATAATCAATATACCTGACACCGTTCAAATGTCTGCTTCTGATGTAACCACCTAAACGGTTTATCAATTTATCTTTGATGGTTGACCAAGTATTTTCATAGTTGGAATACCTATACAAAGAATCATTGTTGTCAGTCACATTGACAATACCAACTGTAAATTGTTTCTTTGCTTCCGGGCAAGCTGCATTGTGTTTGTTTATCAGGGTTGTGAAGTAACCCTGAACTGTTGCATCGTGATATTCAGCAAACCTTTGATTGCTGTCAATCAGATAGGCAAGTTCACCTTCACATTCAACAGTTTTGATGTTGTCAAAATCCTTTTCATCATTCAGCACCCTTCCGGTAAAAATCCATTCACCATCCTGTGTCAAAGTGATTTCAGATTCTAACTTCTTAATCTGTGAATAATATGGGTGTGTAGGTGCAACTTTGAAGGTTAATGTTCCGGTTGTGTTTACCTTCAATTTGCACTTTGGGGAAATCACCCTGTAATCTGTTTCAAGTCTGACATCGTGCAGAATCAGTCCATCACAAGTAATTTGATACATTACAATGAACCCCCTCTGAACCTGATTGTCACCACACCTGTTCCTTTGAAGGTAAGTTTGTTTTCACCTTCAGAAAAGATGATGTTCAAGATGCGGTTGTCACCTTGTTCAAGCGAATAATAAACACCGTTGAACACAACATCCATTGCAGCTGATGTGGTTATTACCGGAACAACCTTCATTCTTCTTGAAGGAATTGTGATTTCAGTATTTGGTGTAACTGATATTTCATTCAGATTGTAAATGATACCTGTTTCAAAGTTGAATGAATCCCATTCCCATTCTTCGGTTGAATCCAAGATGTCATACTTATAAGGATCTGCATTCACTTTGATGGTCAGTGTTGCACCTTTCTTTGATTCACTGAACGGATCAACAGTGCATCTTCCAACATAGTAAAATGCTTTATCGGTATCAAGAATGACATTCATCTTCTTGCCGTGAAGATAGTTTGAAACTGCTGATTTGATACCTTCCCAAGTTCTGCTTTTGGTCAGAAGGCTGAACTTGAATGTCAATGTTCTGTTGTTGAATTTTACTTCACCATCTGTCAAAGCGGTTGACAAATCAAGTTCACCATCTGAACCGGGAACAGTTACACTTTCTGTTTTTGGTTTAGGAAGGGGAATGGATTTGGAAGAAAGAATCAATCCAAAATCATCATAACTGTGTTTATCATTGAATTTCACACCAATCATTTATTCATTCCCCCTTCCTTTTTTCTTGTAAATAGTACCAAGTGCCTTGTCAACATCCGGTGCAATTTCACCGACAAGAACACCTGTATCAAGAACTAACTGCCTGTTGTTCATCTTTTCGCTGAAATCAGGCAAGTATTCATCAAGCACATCAAGCAGTGTATTCAATTTATCTGCAACAACATCAAGAACACCCACCTGTTGCTGTTGATATTCAAGAACTTTTCCGGTATTCGGAAGCATCCCTGAAATATCAGCATTGGTTTCAAGGCTGAATTGATGCAGCTGTTCAGCAACATTCTGAATCCAACCGGTGTTCTTTTCCAAAGGAACAACCGCTTCTTTTCCTTTACCTTCAAGCAAACCGATCTGACCTTTTTCAAGAACACCACCTTCTTCAAGTTCCGGGATTTGCGGAACATTGAAGGTGTGAACCCAACCAAACGGTTTAACACCAAGAATGCTGATGCCGTTGATTTTAGAAAGAACTGAATTGATTGCATTGAACGGTATTGAAATAACCTTGTTAATACCTCTGATGATTGCATTGACCACTGTTTTGAATGCTGTGACAATACCTTCTTTGATGCCATCAAATATTTTTCCACCGGTGCTGAATACATTCTTTACCGCTTGCCAAGCCTTGCTGAAGATGTTTTTGAACCAATCTGCAACCGGCTGAAAGATGCTTTTGATACCTTCCCAAGCCTTTGATGCACCGTTCTTGATTGCATTCCACACATTTGTAAAAACATTCTTTATGGGTTGAATAACAGTGTTATCAAACCAAGACGCAGCACCTTTGAAGATGCCAACAATGCTTTCCCAAAGATTGCTGAAGAACTCTTTTACAGGTTTGATGATGTTATCATTTACCCAAGAAGCAGCCCTTTTGACAATTTCAATCCAAGGATCAATTACAGTATGGAATGCAGAAACAATTCCATCCCAAAGACCCTTGAAGAAGTCTGCAACCGGTTTGATAATCGTATCATAAACCCAAGTTCCAACAGTGCTGAATGCTGACTTGATGCCATCCCAAATCTTTGTGAAGAACTCTGCCAAAGGTGTGAAGAAAGTTCCTAACACCTGCCAAATTGAAGAAAGAATGTTCCCAACAATGCTGACCAAGCCTTCAAGCAGAATAGGCAAGGAATTCCAAAGCCCCTGAAGAATACTTGTCACAATCGTTGGAATTGCTTCAATCAATGCAAGAATGATTTCCGGAAGTGCTTGAACAATTGCAATCACCAAAGTGATCAGACCTTGGATCAGCTGCGGAAGATTGTTCATCAGACCATCCACAATAGCAATAATGATGTCAGGTAAAGCATCAATCAAAGGCTGAAGAATTGTGACCAAGTTTTCACATAAGTACACAATCATATTTACCAAGGCATCAATCAGCTGCGGAATCAATTCAGGAAGTGCAGAACAGATTGTTTCCATCAAGGAAGGCAAAGCATCCACAATTCCAAAGAATACCTGCTGAATGCCGTCAATAATCATTGGAAGGGCATTCACCAAAGCAGAAATCAGTTGTGGAATTACACTGACAACAGCATTCAACAGGGATGTTGCACCTTTAACAACAGCCGGAAGAAGAACACTGATGACTTCAGAAACCTTTGAAATCAACTTTGGAACAAGTTTGGTTATCAAATCCGGTAAAGTTGCAAGTACCTGTTCAATTCGTGGAATGATATTGTCTGCAACTGTTGAAATACTATCAAATACATTAGTGATCAGTTCACCAATATCCTGATTGCCGTCTGCAAGACCGGTCAAAAGATTCTGCCAAGCACCCTTCATTGAAGAAATTGAACCTTGAATGGTTGTGCTTGCTTCCTTTGCAGTTGTTCCGGTTATTCCCATTTCATTCTGAACAATGTGGATTGCATCAACAATGTCAGAATAGGATGAAATATCATATTCAATGCCTGACAGTTTGGAAGCATCTTCAAGAAGTCTTTCCATTTCTTCTTTTGTACCACCATAACCAAGTTTTAAGTTGTCAAGCATTGTATAATTCTGCTTTGCAAAACCCTGATATGCGTTCTGAATTGCTTCCATAGATGTTCCCATCTTGTTTGCATTATCTGACATATCACGGATAGCAGTATCAGCCTGTTCAGCTGCTTTGACGGTATCACCACCAACAGACTGTAACAGTGAAGCGGAAAAGGAAGTGACCGTTTCCATATATTCATTTGCTGACATACCTGCTGTTTTGTATGCGTTTGCAGCATTTTGAATTACAGTGTCAGAACTATCCTTGAAAAGAGTTTCAACACCGCCAACCAACTGTTCATAGTCACCATAAGCGGAAATTGCATCTTTGCCAATCTTGATGACCGCTGCACTTGCAACCGCAAGACCTGCTGCAATAGCCTTTCCAACCTTTGCAGCAGCAGCCCCCATTTTACTGAAGGCGGTTGACATTTTCTTTTCAGATTCTTCAGCATCATCACCTGTGCCTTTGATGTCTTTGCCGGTTTCCTTTGCTTTGTCACCGGTTTCATCTAAAGCATCATTTGCTTCAGCGTTGTCAACAGCAATTGTGCCGAATAACTTAAATAGTTCCAAGGTGTTGCACCCCCTTTCTGTGTATTATTGGGGATTGAACCCCTGTAATAAATCAATTGAATAATTGATAGTTGTTTCCAAATCTTCTTGTGTGACTTCAGTGTTTTGAATGGTGACTTCTTCTTTGAAATCATTGAAGGTTTTTCCATCCACTTTGTGAAGATAGAATTCCCAAAGGGCATCATCATTGTCTTTGCGGATGGTTTCAAGGATGAAGTCTGCAAAACAATTCATCACAATCATTCGGTCTATCAAAAGAAATGGACTTGCATATCTTTTGAATAGCAAGTCCATTTCTTTGATGTAACCTATTTGAACAATTCGGAAACAACCCCAATAAAATCCTTGAATTCCTCTTTTTTCACAAAGTCAACAACCATTCTTGTGATGGATGCAAGGTCAAATGCCTTGATTTCATCAACTGTCAGACCGCTGACATTTGCAAGAAGCGTGAAGATTTCACCTTCACAATCGGGGATGTGTGACAAGATAATGTTAGCAACTTCAAGAAATGCCTGAAGTCCGGCAACATCCGTGATTGCTTTCTTGTCTTTTGCGTTCCTGATGATCTTCAGGACTGATTCAGATTCAAACACCTTGGTGAACTCATCAATGCCAATCTTGCTGATAATCTTGCACATCGGGGCAATATCCGTTGCATTCAGCGTTCTGAAGGTGTAATTTTTAGTTGTTTCCATTGTTCACCGTTCCTTTCTTAACCGTTAGCCTGTGCCGGTGTAGGGTAATAGATGCGATAAGGAAGAATGCTCAAATCCTTTTCTGCATCACAATCCTGATAGCATTCAAAGGTGCATTTCACAACAGTTGCTTCCTTGTTCTTGTTTTCAGCTTCAAAGCCGGAAGTGCAAAGGGCATTGTCAAAGATAACAATGATGGGTGTACCATCCGTTTTCTTTCCGACAAAACCAAAGTTTTCATAATAGTCACCTGCTTCAATGTCAGGTTTAGAAGTGATCAGACTGTAACCGGTCACATCAGAATTGGCATCCTTGCCAATGACACCTGCTTTCATCATTGCCGGGGTGATCTCAATCAGATTGGTTTCCATCTTTGCGGTTTCACCGGTCTTGCGCTCAAGTCCTTTGATTTTTACCAAAGCACCATCAGCTTCAACCGTGGTAATCTCCGGGATGATAGAAACCTTGTTTCCACCGGAAGTTGCACCAAGAATGTCATAAGTCCACTTGCTTGATGTGGAATTATAAACAAGGTTGTGACAGATGATGCCTGCACCAAGCATAAGGTTTTCCGGGGTTTCGGAAGTAATGCCGTGCTTTTTCAGTTCTTCATATGCCATAGTTATTCATATCCTTTCCATATTTTTGTGTTTAAGTGGATCTGACATCTTTTCAAATCCATATTGTCATCAGGGATGTTGATTGAATCAGCAAACCAAATGTTGATTGAAACCTTTGACTTGTTTCCATCAGGAAAAGTGACGGTCATCAAGTCTGTTTTACCAAACTTGAAATATTCCTTGATTTTTTCCTTCTGTTCTTCTAATTCAATAAACTTTCCCCTTGAAAAGCCATTCAAAATGATGGTTTGGTTTTCAACACCATCTTCTGTAAGACCTTCAGATTCTGCATAATCACCAACCCAATATGGGTATGTGGGCGGTGAATCTGACATCTGACCGAATTCATAATTCAAACCAAGATGTTCTGATAAGTGTGTATTTAACACATTCAACACTTCAAGCATATCAACCCATTCCTTTCAATTTACTTTCAGCAGCAGCAATGATTGCAGGTTTCAGTGTAGTATAAGCATTGAACAAAGCCCTGTTTGGTTTCTTGCCGTGTGTGAAGTGACCGTTACCCTTTTCATCAACATAAAACCAACCGCCTTTTCTGCCATTACCATTCAGTGCATATTCACCTGTTCCGAATTCTTCCCAAATTGCATTTTCAAGTGGTGAACCAACAGTTGCCATCAGTTCACCTTCATCAACAATGTAATCCCAAGACCCTTTTGTTTGTCCTGTTTTTACTCTGCTGTTTCTTGCTGTTTGGGATGCCAATTCACCACCGGCTTCATAAAGAAAAGCAATAGCAGCATCACCAATTGCATCTTTACACTGAATTCTGAAATCTTCAAACCTGACTGACATCACTGACCACCTGTGTATTTCAAGTAAATTTCAAGATGCTGATGCAGGTTCATTGGATCATCAATCAGTAAAATGTCATACAGTTTGCCATTGATCTTCATCCGGGCATTTTCTGATGTGACATTCACATCTTGTTCCAACTCCAAGTTGATGATGGATTCCAAGAAATTGAACGGATTCCATTCCCATTGTGCTGATAAGCACTTGAAGGCTGTGAAATCACAAATGAAGATATGTGTGGATTCTTCAATTTTTGCATTGTAAACGCTTCTTTTTGAATCCCCTGATTGATAATCAAGCCATCCTTTCAGATGAACCACATCAAACCAATCAGTCACTTTTTCCCCAATACTGTTCTTTTGTCCGGGAACATTCACCTGCATCAATGCAATAGTGTTTCCACCAACCTTCTTCACGGTTAGAACCTTGCCTTTGTGAAGGGTTTCAGGAAACCAAGAAGGGTTGTTGGATAACCCATCAGCTGATTGTTTGCATCCTGTGCAAAATAGGTCACTGAATGCCTTGAAAGTGTTTCAGACTGAACACCAACTTTGTCACGATTCTGAACATCCCATAACATCAGATTTACAACACCATCAACTATTGCAGCCGGGTATTCAATCTTTGTCACAAGATTATGTTCAGCATCATAAAGGTCAGCATCCAAAGTCATTGTGTTGTTTGTTTTGTCAACTGCTGTGACCACATAAAGTCCTTGGTTGATTGATTCAGTAATCTGAACAGTGTCACCCACCTTCATCAATTCTGAACAACCATCAAGGATTGATGCGGAAGAAGCTGCTGAAAATCGTTTCATCCGGTTTTGAAAATTGTTGTTCGTGTAGGATCTGACCAAATTTTCAATTCCGTTCAGTTTCCTTGTCAGAACTGACCTGTTTATTCCAATGAATTCAGGCATTTCCAAAAGTTCATCAACACTTATAATCAATACAACCACCAACCTTTCTGTTAAAAGTTAAGTGTGGGGCTGTTACACCCCACACTGTCATTAAGCAGAAGCAGTCACAAGGAAGTATGCAAGACAAACCTTGTCCTGATTGGTGATAGCAACACCATAAATCTTATCAACACTGATTTCAGTGGTTCTTGCCGGATTGGTGGTGTGTCTTTCGGTTTCAACATTGGTGTCCCTTTTCAGGAATACAGTGATTGCAGAAGCATCATCTTCAGAATCAGAATCGTTGTTCAGCTTGATGATCGGGCAAAGATACTTTGCAGAAGCACCGCTGCCGGAAGTCTTAACACGCTTGGAAGGAACAATTCTGACACCGGCAATCATACCGATTTCACCCTTGACCATAACTTCCTTATTGTACTTATCAGCACTGATGAAGTCAGGATCAAGACGAAGCTGTGTAACCTGTTTGGGATGAATAAACATCACCTTTTCGGACTGCACTTCCTCTTCAAAGGTGTCAACAGCGTTGACAATACCTGCATAGCTGATTGCAACAGCAGTGGAAGGATTATACTGCTTCTGAACACCGTGGGGTGCAGTGGAAGCATTATAAACAGTGGTCAGGGCATCCATAGCATCAGAATCAACCTTGGATGCAATAGCCTTTGCAAGCTGCGTGGTTGCTTCCCCAACAGGGTTGCCATAACCGGAAAGAACTGCTTCATCAGTAAGGGAAACAGCCTTCATTGCCTTCTTGATGCCAAAAGAAGTGGAAGATGCGGTCAGCTGCGTTGCTTCAATACTCCCACCTTCTGCAACATCAATTGCATCACCGATGTAAGCAAATGCCGGAACAGTCACCTTGTCACCTGCCTGACCCTGAAGGGTGTTATCCACCTTTGCAAAGGGGGTGACAACAATCTTCTTGTTGACTTTAGCAGAAATCATATCTGCCATAACCTGCGGATTGATAAGATTTTCAAGTTTAGTAAGTGCCATAATAATTCACCTATACCTTTCTTTGATTTTAGTTTGTTTTATTACCTGAAAGTTCGTTATACAGTTCAGGATTTTCATTGAACACTTTCAATCTGTCCTGATAGCCCATTTTGTTGAAGGCTTCCTGACTGATCTTGTTTTCATCATCACCGGAAGGAAGTTTGTTTTCATCAATCTTCTTCTTGGTTTCCGATGCAAAGTGTTGTGGGTACTGCGTTTTTAGGGCTGCAATGGTGTCATCAATTCCTTTGATTTTGCCATCATCCCCAAGTTTGACTTCACCTTTTTCCTTGATCTTGAATGTCAGATAATCAACATCAGTAACCTTTGCTTCAAGCAAAGCAACCTTCAAGGCTGCATCCAACTTGGTCTGCTGAAGTTCAGTGGTCATCTGCTGAATCTTCTGTTCATATTCAGTGATTTTGGACTGAAGTGCTTCATTGCCGGCATTGTCCTTCTTCATCTGCTCAATCAAGGCGGTTGATTCACCGTGTTGTTTTGTAAGGGCATCAAAGTCTGTCTTTAATTTGCCATATCGGATGTCAAGGTTTTCTTCAGCAGAAGTGAAGATTTTGTTCTGCTTCATTTCCCCAATAACCGATTCAACAGCCTTGTCATCAAGACCTTTTGCCTTCAAAATTTCCTGTAAAGTCATTGTGTATATCCATCCTTTCAAATTACAATTTTTACAAGTTATGTCTTGTTTTGAAATACTCTGTTTTACATCTGACTTTTGAAGATGGGTATGAAAAAAGCACCCTTGCGGATGCTTCAATCACTGTTGTTCAGTTTTCGGAATCAGGTTCAAGTTGATCATAGAATTCTTTATAACTCTTGACCGCTGCTTCAGGTGCTTTGTCAGTCAGTTTGTATCTGAATTCCTTTTCATCAAAATAAAACCATTCCGGATTTTTCATAAAATATGGTTTATCAAGTGTCATTTTAGTGAACCAACCCTTTCTGCTTCAACCAAACATTCATTGCCTGACCAAGTTCATTTGGTTTGCTTAACTGCGAATTTGCAAAGACTTCTGCAAAAAATTCTGCCTTATTACTTTTACCATAATCAGAAATGTTATCAGATAATGAAAAATTGGGATTTGCTTTCTTTGCAATGTCAATTATTTCATCAAAACATCTGTTTTGCACTTCTTTTTCAGTGTTGTAATACCACTTATACCTTGCAGGTCTTGTTTTCTTGGTGTAATCAACAAATGCCCTTGGGTCAGCCGGTGTCCACCCTTTCAAAATCATTTCTTGTCTGACCAAGGTATTCTGAAGAATGTGTCCATATTCGTGTGTAACAGAATATATTGCCAATTCTTCATCCGTCAATGCACAAGGCATTGACCAACCTTGCTGAACCGCCTTTTTGGTGCTGTCAATCAAGTCCTTCTTTACAGAATAATGACTTGGGCACAAGGAAAGGTTCTGATCCGTTGGATTCAAAAGGGAATGACTGACATAAGCAACTGTTCTGCTGCCATCATTTACACCACAAATTGTTCCGGTTGATTGATGAACACAACCAAATCTTTGTTCCAAGATCTGAAGTTGATTGGTGTTTGCAATTGCTAAATCACCATCAATCTTTGAAAATGATGCTTCAACTGCACTGAAACCAATATCCTTGACAAGAACATCTTTTGCATCAGTTACAGTTTTAACAGGTGTAACATTTATTTTAGCAGCATTTTGTGAATTTTTCAAGGCTGTTGAAGATGCCAAGTATTTTTGCCTGAAATCTTCATAACCTGTTGTTTGGATGAAACCGCCTGTTTCATTGTTCCACTTCTGATATTCACCTTTATCACCAAGGGTGACTTCACCGGTGTTTGGATCAACCTTTTCAACAGCCCATCTTGCCCTTTGAAGAACACAACATCTGCAATTGCAATCTTCTGAAGCAAGACCGAATGCACCGGGATGATCCACCTTCATTCCTGACACTTCAAATGGTTCATCAAGTTCCCGGATCTGACCATCAAGCAACCTGTGATTTGGTCTTGTGTTGCCGTCAAGGGTTGCATCCCATTGTTTTACAATGTCAGCACCTTTCTTCTTTGCAGCTTGCATTGCATCCATCCTTGCTTCTGACTGCACCCGGTGTCCTTCTGTTCTTGCAATGGTCATTGATCTGTTCATATCTGCTTGACCATAATCAGAAATATTCCGGGCTATGTCAGCATAGGAAAGTTGTGAAGCAAGACCCCTTTGAAGTTCTTCCTTGACCTGCTTTTTCAGTTCCTTGGTTGAAACACCACGCTTGTTTGATAATCTGAAATCATCACCGGTCTTTTCAACCGCTTTCAGAACTTGTCTTTCATCAATTGGAATAACAAGGGGAACACCCTGACCTTGCCAATCATAAGCAGTTCCAATGAACCCTGTTTCATAACAAGTTTGAAGGTATTCTGCAATTGATTTGAAGTTCTTGCCTTGCAGGGTGTCAAGAATGCCTGAAATCTGCTGTTCCAACTGTTTCTGAAATTCAAGTTGATAGGCTTTCGATTGTGTCAGTGGATTTGCTTGAAGTTCACGGATATTCCGCTTGATGTCAGCAAGTGCAGATGTGTAATTCTTGGTTAGAGCATCCAACACCGCTTGTTCATCTTTTAGGGAATGTTCAAGAACTTCTTTTTGCCGTTTGTTCATTCAGCATCACCGCCTTCTGCATCAGGTGGTTTGTCCACCGTCACACCGGCAAGTGTTTCTGATGCACTGTTCAAATCAACAACAGGATTCTGTTCAACACTTGCTTTGACATCATCAAAATCAAGTTCAAACAGTTCACAAATTGCCTGAAGAACCGTGTCATTGTCAAGCCTTGCAGCAGCATTCAGAATAGTTGTCAACCGGATCTGCTGAATTTCCGCTTCAGTCTTTTCAATCAGTGCATTGTCAGATGCGTTGGTCATCACTTCACGGTCAAATTCAAAGTAAACATCACTGATCTGATAATCGGTTTCATTTACTTCATTGATTTCTTGTAAAGCAACCTTGACCAACTTCTTCAGGAATGATCTGACTTTAGTTTCAAGTTTGTTACACTTCAAATCAAGAAGGGCATATCTTGATTTGATAACAATGTTTGTAATATTGCCATCACCAAGTTGTGCAGAATTAAAGCCCATACCAAAGCGGTAAATGTTCTTTTCATCCACATCCATCTTGGATTGTCTTGCCTGATAGGGAATATCAATGGTTTTGATGTCAACATCACCATCAGGTTCAACACCAATGTGTTTCTTGGTCTTGATGTTTTGGATCATTTCTTCAAGATTGTCACCTTGGAAACCTTTGACTACATACAAAGATTCAGAAACATCCTGAATGTTGTTTGACAGTCCACAAGCCATCAGGTCATAGTCATCAATCAATGCCTTGATCGGGTTCAGATGACTTGTCAGTTTCCTATTTGCATCTAATCTGAAGAAGGGAATGAAGCCAAAGGAATCACCAAACTTGCCTTCTTCATTGTCCTTTTCATAAACAATGTGTGGTCTTGGGTTCAGCGGTTCTTCTTTATCTTTGATGATTTTTCCTTCATCAACCTGAACAAAATATGTAACCTGCTGTTTATCCCAAACCTGAATCCGCTTGATTTTCTTTGTTCCCTTGTCAATCCGGTCAACATACCAATAAATGACATATTCAGTGTGGTCATCAGTGTCCTTTGCCCTGACTTCAACCACACCCATTGCATCAGCATACTGAAATGCAATTCTGTCATTTATACTTTTGTATGCGTACATATGACCAAAACCACCTGCACACACATCAGTCAGGGTGTCGGCAAATTCATCCTTGAAATCATCACCAAAGTACAGGTCAAGTTCTTCTTGCAGTTCTGCAATATCCGATTTCACAAAACTTTCTTTGCCTGACAGCATATATTGAACACACTGATCAACAAGTTCAGTGAAGAAAGGATGACAGATTTTGATGTTGCTTCTTGTGGTATCTTCAACTAACTGACCATCAGCATTGTAATAATACAGTTTATAGTTCAAAATATCGTGCTGACCTTCATAGTATTTATGACCAATGGAAGCTGCCCTTTTGCGTGAACTGCTCAAATCTTCCTGAATCAGATTATAGATTTCACTTTCCGTTAGCATTCTTTTTTCACCGTCCTTTCTTTTAAGATTTATTGTGTAATAAAATCAGAATGTGCAGAAATCAGAGAAATCCACACATTTTGTTACTACCGTGATACTAATATAACCAACCATTCTTCCGGATGTACTTTTCAAGCCCATAACGCATTGCATCCATCAAATGGTTGAAGTCATCAATTGGGGCATTCAGTTTGTTTCCAAACTTGTCTTTATCCCAAGTATAATTGCTGATTTCAGTCAGGAAGTTCACACACCGGGGATGAATAATGATTTCAAAATCTTGAATCCACTGAATACCATTGTTGATGCTGTCTTTTCCTTTGGTTGCACCTGTGATCCGTAAGCCATAACCCTTCAATTCATCAATTGACTTGGGTTCTGCTGAATCACCTGTGAACCGGTCTTTTCCATACCCCATTGATTGAAGGTTGCTGAAGATCCGCTTGTTTGAAAGTCCTTTTTCATACATTTCATCCCACACATAGATCTTTTTACCTTCCAAATCAGCAAATCCGATGAATGCAGCGGAAGGATCGTTGGTATAACCAAAGTCAAGACCAAATCCTGTTTGAATATCATCCCGGAACACATATGTTGTTTTTACCCGGTCAGCTTCATCCAACTTCAGGAAATCATTCTTGGTAATCAGTTCATAGTTCTGTTCTTTCCAATTCTCATAAACAAGACCATCAACAATGCCCCAATCACCAAGACCGGCAACCCTGTATCTTCTTGGGTTGTTCTTCCGCATCTGTTCAAACAGTTTCTTGTCGGCTGCATCTAACCATTCATTGCACAAATAATTGGTTGTCATAGCAAGAACATCCGGATCAGGTTCAGCATCAAAGAACCGTTTCTTGATCCAATGATGTTCATTCCAAGGGTTGAAGGTTAAAGTTACCTGCTTGAACAGTCCTTCCGGGACTTCACCACGGATGCTTTCATCAATGGTGTCAAAGTCCGATTCTGACATTATTTCATAGGCTTCTTCTATCCATAACCAACAAAGAACACCGGTATCAACTGTGATAGATGTTACTTTTAACGGTTCATCAAGACCCCGAAAATAAATCTTCTGACCTGTTTCAACATTGACAATTTCAAGGGGTGATTCTTTTGCAATCCAAGTATTCTGCATTCCAAGTCTGTTGATTGCCCATTTCAATTCAGTGAAACAAGAATCCTTCAGGGTTCGGAATGTTTTTCTAATTACAAGAAGATTTGCAGCTTTGTATTTCTCTTTGGAAAGATTGCTGATGTACCACAAAGCAGTGGTCTTTGATTTTTTGGATGCTCTTGAACCTTTACAGATCCGGTATCTTCCTTTGAACTTCCAAAAATCATTATATCCGCCACCAACAAAGTCTGAAATCTTGAAAACCGTGTTATCCATTCATTTCACACTTTCTTTGTGACACAATATGTGCAGAAGTGGTCAAAAGCAGTGTTTTCAAGGTGTTTTGTTACTAACCTGATACTATCATTCATCAAGGTCATCAACAATCACAACCTTTGTACCACCTTCAAGGTTCACTTTATCAGTAAATAGACCATATCTTTTCCCAAGAAGTTCAGCTGCTTTCAATCGTTCCTTTTCATCAGGTGCTTTGGTGATTCTTTCTGCTGAAGAATAACCGTCACCATCACCGGTAACAACCACAATTTCAGCGGAAGATTCACCACGCATTACAGAAGTCAGGTATTTCATAACTTCTTCAGCCTGTGCAATCTTTGCGGAACTCAATTCATCCATCTTCTGTTGAATGTAATCCCGGATGTTAGCATTTGTTAGCAGTCTTGATCCATTGACCCTTGCAGCTTCATCAGATTTTATCCGTGGGTATGCTGCTTTGTATGCTCTTGTTGCATTGCAATCAATCAAGTATTCATCTGCAAACTTTCTTTGCTTGTCGGTCACAAAATCACCTTCCTTTCTGTAAAAATAAAAACAGACAGATTTTCACCTGTCTGTTCCTGACCCTTTGGGTCATTTTAATAATATCATATTTTCATAGTGTCATTCAATCCCGAAACAATGTCACTTTGTGTCATAGGGCAAAATTTTCTGCACTGCCTGAAGTCCTTCACAGTGAATCCGGTGAACCTGTTTCAAAGACAAGTTCATTTCAGTTGCAACAGATTCCCATTTAAGAAACTGAATATAACGCAACTTTAGACAAAGTTTCTGATTATTGTCCTGAACCTGATAGATAACATTTCTGATTTCCTTTTTCAAATCAACAAATCTATCAATTTCAGTATTGATGTAATTTTCAAGATCAATGATTTTCAGAACCGGATTGACAAAAGGTGCTTCATCTTTTCTTGTTCCTGAACTTGGCATTCCTGACAAGTTCGGTGAAGAAATACTTGTTGCAAGCACTTTCAGCTGTTCAAGTTCCTTCAAATCACTATCAATCAATTCATTCAGCCTGTATGCCTGTCTTAAATACTGTTTTGCAGTCATTATGTTCTTTCCTTTCTATTAGATTTTGCGGTTACAGGTTACAGGTTACAGTTACATATTTATATTCTTTTATTTTTAGTGATACATCAAATTTCAATGATGAAAATTATCATTTATTCAATAAAAGAAGAATTATCTGTAACCTGTAACCCACACCACCACAACCCTTGTATTTTCAAGGTTTTCTGCGGTTACAGATGGTTACACTTGATACACATAAAAGTGTTATCCTGACAGTAATCTGATGAAATCCTTCTGCATTCGGTGCAGATTCTTCTTTCGGGTTCTGTATTTCTTTGCGTGATAAGCAAGATGTTTCACCCTTGAATTTGAATATGTAGAAATCAGAGAATTCCACAATGATTTGAAATATGATGTCAAACTTTCCACCAAAGGCTTGATGACCTTTTCGGCAATTTCCTGAATAACTTCCTTGATTGTGTCAGCAAGTTTTGTGAAGGCATCTACCATCACATCAATCTGTTCCTGTGTCAAAACATCTGTCATCTGAATCACCCCTTTCCCATTCCAATTCAATGTGACCACATTTTCTGCACTTCAGAACCCTGACAGTCACATTGTGATGAACTTCAACTTCTTCATAGATGCAAGGATCAAGTTCATTTATTCCATCCGGTTTGATGGTTATACCATTGGGAAAACTGCACTTGCACATATCAAGTACCCCTGACCCTTGCTGCAAACATATCAGCAGCGTGTGTCCACAACACATTCTGATACTTTTCAATTGCTCTGCCGTAAGCATCCCAATCATCAGTTTGGTATGCACCCATATGAAACCGGATGCACAACATTTCTTCTTCAGTCAAAGTCATAAACAGTGACAGCAACATAACCGATTTATCACCGTGACCCTTCAGAAGTGACCTGTCAGAATGTTCAATACAGAATTCTGTAAACCTATATTCATCAATCTTGCAAAGATCGTGGAACATTCCAACAATAATTGGTGATTCCGGTCTTGACCACTGAAGCTGCATTTCTTCTGTCATAGAAACCAACTTGTTTGTAACTTCAAGGGAATGGTCAAACAGACCACCTTGGTGATTTCCGTGATACCTGCTTGATGCAGGTGCAGTGAAGAAACCGTTTTCCATCAACCAATCAAACATTTCACCCGGAACAAAGTCACCACACAATTCAAGGAATATTTCTGTTCTTTTCATTTTCATCTGAATACCACCTTTCAATTTATCCATTTGATGACCGGATCACCGGTGAAACCCTTTTCCCAAACAAACCAAGCATAAGCAACTGCACTTGAAGTGATGCTTTGGAAGTCACCATTTATTGCACAAATTAACCTGCTGCTTGAAACATAAACTGTTCGGGGGGGGGTCTTTTGAAAGAAACTTTTTCTTTGTTTCCCTTCAAGGAATTGCAATTTTAGAAACATTGCAACTTTTCTTCCGGGCTTGATGCTTTCCAATGCCTTCTGAACAAAATCAAGTGCATATTTATATGGTGGATTTGTTATGATGTCACCATCAAAGTCATCAAGGGTTTCTTTCAGGAAGTCAAGCGGTTCAGGATCACCATACCCCCTGTAAACCAAATCAGTTGAAATCACTTCATAGCCGTGTTGTTCAAACACCTTTGCAAGATGACCTTGACCACAAGCACATTCCCAAATGACCGGGGAAAAGGTTTCTTGTTCAAGCAGTAGTTCAGCTGCTTTTGGTTCAGTTGCATAATAATCATCTGATTGCCGTTCACCGTCTGTGTGATTGGAAGCACCAAGTGTTGTGTATATGCTCTTTTGATTGCCTGTCCAATCTTTCATTTGAACACCCTTCCTGAATCGGTATGTTTTAATTCAATGCGGTTCAACAGTTCAAAACCCGATTCTTTTATAATGAACTTCAGAACCTTTATCAGAAAATTACATTTCTTTTCAGTTTCCGTTTCTTCCCGGATGACATCTTTCAGACCTTCAAAGGCTGTTGGATCTGCATAGCCTTCTGAATTGTAATATGGATTATTTCTTGTCATTTCCACCGCCCTTTCTGAATCGTGGGAAACCGTGTAAAATGCAATATTTGATGATGTACCAACACTGTTCCAACCATCCAACTTTTCTATATCCCATAGTGGTTCACCTATATGAATTGCATCTTGGGCAAACCTGAACACCTTCAGGAATAATTTCACCGCAAATCACACAATGGTCAGCACCGTCACCTTCAGAAAGTGACATATTGAACTTGTCACACATTGCTGCAACCTGAATTGCTTCAATAGCAACCTGTTCTGCACAAGCCTTGACCGCTTTGATCTGCTCAAACACCGGTTCATTCTTCTTTATCCCTGACCAAGCATTTGCAAACACTTCAAGCAGAACATTCAAGTCATCCATTGTTTCTTCAATTTCTTCCTTGATAACTGCATAGCCGTGATGTGCAGAACTGAACAGTGGGAAGTGCTTATTTGCATTATTCAATTCTTTGAACACAAGTTCTTTGATGTTTTCTTCAACAGCGTTCATCATTCTTCTTCCTTTCTGACATAATATCTGAACTGTTTTCCGGCAACTTTTTTGTTTTTAGAAACCAAGTTCAATTTCTTGCATACCTGTTTTGAAAATTCTGCCTTTGACATCGGATTGAAATTGCTTGCAAGGCAATATTCCTTGTAACGCTTGAACACTTTATCAGTCTGTTCATTTTCAATCTGAAAACCTTCCATTTTACATTCTTCAAAGAATCCAAGAATAGGGTTGTTACTTTCTTCATATTCTTTCAACTGTTCCTGAACCTTTGCGGATTCCGTGAACCCTTTATTTGCAATAACATTCTTCAGGGCATTGATGCCAAGAACAATCAGATATTCCATAACATCTTGTTCTTGCAGCTTGTATTTGATGCCTGAATCATAATCTGCATCATTTTTGGTGAATTCTGCATTGAACGGAACAATCAAAAGCCTTCTTAAAACAGCACCGGTCTTGTCACGAATTCGGGGAATGTTATTTGCACTGAAAAGGAACTTTGCATAATTGTTGAATTCAAAAGGCTTTTCACCTTTGTTCTGCACTTGAACCCTTTCACCGGTGACAAACTTCTTGAAGATGGAAGCATTCACAATGAATTCATCTGAAATATCATCCCCAAGGTTTGCCAACTTTCCAAACAGTGCTGTGTTCTGAAACTTCTGATCCAATTCCTTCAAATCAAGTGCTGCAATGTTATCTTCATTCAAAAGATGCTGCACCATAGCAATGAAGGTGGATTTGCCGTTTGAACCTTCACCTGTCAGAATGAATGCTTTACCACCACCAAGAGTATTTGACCTGTAAAAACAAGATCCAATACATTCTTCAAGGATTGTTCTGACCTGCTTATCACCACAAGCAATCTTGTTCAGGGTTTTATCTGCAAGTTCGGAATAGGCTTCAGGGTTGTAATCCCAAGGTATTCTGTTTGTGATGACCACATCAGGTGAAAATGGTCTTAAACTGTCAGTGGTCAAATCATAGATGCCATTTCTGAAGGCAATCAGATTTGGTGCTGCCATTTCTTCATTTTCAAGCAACAGCAGGTTCAGATATTTCAGCACTTCAGACCGCTTTGCATTGGAAAGACCGCTAATGTGCTTAATCATCACCGCTTCAATTTCATCTTGACCGGGAACATAAACCCCATCTTTGAATAAGTGCAGCTGACCATTGATTTTGATGATATGGTTGTTATTCTTGATGTAGGTTGCAAACTTATCAAACAAGAATGTGTTACCCTTAAAGAAAATTGGTTTCTTGAAGGCATCATCACGCAAAATCACTTGCAGTTCTGATTCAGACAGTGGATCTTTCAGAATATATGTATTGATAATCCTGATGGTTTCCCTTGCTTCTTCAACAGAAAAGTCATTTGATTGCAGTGTCAGAATATAATTGAAAAGTGCCTGATTTCTTCCTTCACCGGCTTCCATATCAAGAAATTCTGTTGTGCTTCTGACCGGGAACAACCACTTTGGTATTTCCTGATATTCTTCATCCGGCAAGATGTCATACAAGACTTTTCTTTCTTTGCCGTCAATCTTCAAAACTTCATAAGAATTTTTGAATCCTGATTTGATGTCAACTATCAGACCACAAGCAAGTTTGGTTTTGGTAAAGCACTTTTCAATTTTGCTGTTCTTGAACAGAAAGTGCATTCCGGATCTGCTCTGAAGTATCTTGCATCTGATATTTTCCTTGTCACAAATGTCAAGCAGCACTTTTGATTGTTCCATATCATCTATGTCAACCAAAATTGCATCCGGGGCAAGAATACCTGCATATTCAGGAAGGGATGAAACTTGTTCAAGGGTTTTGAAATCGTTTCTGCCTTTGAATTTTTCAATGCACTTTTTGTCTTTGGTCATCACATAACCTTTGAAAAATGACATCCTTTCATCACTTCCTTTCAATCAGAATTCTTTGGTTTGACTTCAGCTTCTTCAGAGTACCAAAACACTGTTTGAATTCCTTTGAATTTTCGCCATACCTTTTTTTTGTTTCTTCCAAAGCTGCTTCAGTTCTTTGGATGCGGTCAACAAAGTATTCCTGAAGATCTTTGAAGATTTCATCTTGATGTAACCAAGACAAGGGGATAACTTTTTTGACCAAATAAAGCATTTTCTTTTGGGTACAGGGGAAGAATAGTTCACAATGAAGATTCATATATCCTGTATCCCATTTGATACTTAAATCATAGTTTTCCATTACATCACCCCAAAATCTTTCAATCTTCTGTTTGCAAAGTCTATATACCATTGTTTATCCAACTTTGCCGGAACTTTAACACCGTTGACAGCATCATTCCAAATGAAGCAGTGTTCAGGTGTGTTTTCAATTTTTTCAACTGTACCGGTGTTCTTTACTTTCCAAACACCACCATCATTCATATCTGCTGATGCAAAGACCCTGACACATTTTTCTTTAATTGCTTTCCTGTTACCTGCAAGCCGTTTGAATGTTTTCATTCTTCCGGTGTCCGGGTTTACCGCTTTGTATGATTCCCAATGACCACCGTGAAGGATCTGTGTGTATAAAGAAGAAATCTTTCTGACAATCTGATATTCCTTCAGGTCATTGCATTGGTTAATGGTCTGTTCTACCGGAACACCGCTGACCATATAATCAACCACCGCTTTGTTCAAAATCGGAAGGTCATAATCCAAATCAGATAACTTCTTGATGTATGCACCTTTCACCTTCATTGCACCGGTTTCCCGGTCAATAATCAGGTAATTATTCACATCTTTCTGATAGATTTCACCAAAGAAGGTGTCAAAGTCCATCTTCATTCCGGTTCTTCTTTCCCAATCGGCAACAATGTCATCAATGATGTCAAAATCCCTTTCATAATTGAATAGCCGGATGATGATGCCATCTGTATTGTTCTGAACAAGTTCACAATAAGGTTCAAGATGTTCAATCAGATCAAGCAGCAGAAGTTGCCCATTGATGCAGATGCTATTGTTTGACATCGGATCAAACAAGGCTGATTGCCTTTGTTTCATCTGACCGCTGATTGCATTATCCATTATCTTGAATGGAAGTCTTGCTTTCTTGTCACCTTTTCTTTTGAATTCAATGTTGGAATCGTGGATGAACTCAAAGTTTTCAGGATTATCCATCACCCTGTAACCAAAGTGATATTTCTTCTGAAGTGAAGGGTAATAAGCGGTAACATCTATAATCAGAAAGTCACCCTTTGCGTGATATTTTGGTCTTGCACCGTGTCCACCGCCCCAAGAAAAGGTGTGTTCAACACCTGCAACCATCACACCATCCTGTGATTTTTCATAGTTGTGATTTTCCGGGTTTCTATACCAATCAGCAATGTATTTGTACTTTTTCAGTTCAAGACAGTCCAAAATGGGAAAATCAAATTCATCATCAAAGTTCTGACCTTTTCGATTTCCACCAAGAATTTCAGCTGCAAGTTGTGCTTTGGTTTTTGTAAGTGCCATAATCGGCAACTTGAAGTGCTTGATGAAGTACATCATTGTGTTGAATTCATCAATTCTTTTGATGAATACTTCAATTGTCTGCTGCACATCGTGTCTGCAATAGAAGATGGTTTGTTCTATTTCTTCAGGTGTCAATTCCCGGTCAATATCGAATGGAACAGAAGTTTCCTTGATGTTATTACCCATAAACCCTTCAAAGGACTTCAGACCCCTGTCAGTTCCAAGCATCACATCATAATTGATCAGCGGAATATCTTTGAACATACTGCTGAATTTCCATCCGGGATTGCCTTTCACAATGATGAAGTCATTGATTTTCTTTGCATCAAAACCGCAAAGGATGCCTTTCAGAATGTATTGGTCATAATGCCTTGAATTGAATCCAACCCATATGTCATTGATGTGTTCATCATAGAATGTTTGAAGTTCGGAAGGATCATCAACAATGACTGTTTCTTTCCTGTTGGTCACATCATTTATGACCACCAACCAATTCTTGCAGAACACTTCAAAGTCATAAAAAAGCATTTCTTCACCATCCTTTCTGAAAACTTTCAGGGGGATGGGGTTTCCATCCCCCTGATGCTGCTGTTACTCTACTTCAAACACTTCAGTGATTTCATAGGTGCTGAAACCCTTCTTGCCTTCCTTGTAGGAAAGACCAAATTCAAGGTTTCCATCAACTGCTTCCATCACATCCATCAGCAAGTTGCCATACTGCTTGTATGTAACAAATTCAATGTCAATGCCGGTGTCAAGAGAACGCAAGAACTCATTGACAATGTGGATTTGGAAGCCCTGTGTGACAACCTGATTCATAAAGATGCGTGAACCCTTGAATTCACCGGTCAGCACCTTGAACCACACTGTGACCATCGGATCACC
>OCTX012155268.1_pt1 | contig 38646 bp, 36 predicted proteins | sample 1539691 | NCBI WGS metagenome assembly OCTX01 (sample SAMN02144231, study PRJEB22623) | gut metagenome | biome: sheep rumen | host: Ovis aries | place: New Zealand
TATAGCAATTGATGTTGCTAAACACCCAACGCTTTTGATAGTTTCAGAAGTATTACCTATATTAACAGAAGCCCAAGGTTCTGAATATTGTTTCCAATTAACATAATCACCAGATGATATACAATTTCCACCACAAACAGCTTTTTGAATATCAGTTGCCCCATAATTACGTGAACCTTGATTATAAACTTGCATTAATATTTGTTTGTAATTCAATCCTTGATTAGCTAAAGCATTAAATTTATTCTGTTCACTTTGACGATATCCAGAATAAACAATATATCCTTGAGAATTAACTAAAAGCTCTCCCTGAGTTGTATTAGCATAAAGTCGCAAAGGAGAATCAGCGGGCATAGCTCCCCTTGAAAAGCCATTGTTATAGTTCAAGCCACTATGAACCTGTCCCCACTGACCATCATCAGCAGAACAGCCTTGATCAGGATCACAATAAACTTGATCTTGGGTACAAGAAGCAGCTTGCAAAACCCATTTTCCGTTTTCTTCTTGAAGAGTTCTCCAACCCCCCATATCAACATGACGTGCCAAAATATAACTTCTAGCTGCCACCATCTGCGCTTTAATTGCCTCTGCTGGAGCATCATCGCCAATTTCTTGATAAGCAACTCCTAAAATGTATTTTTCAAAAGGAACTAATTCTTCTCCTGCAAGTGGTTGTCCAAAAACACCTCCATAATTATGACCATCTGCTGTACCGCATTGCATTAAACGAACATACAAATTTGAAATTTGAATATTCTTAGAAACATTACCTCTATCAGAAATATAAAAACCTTTTATATCATAAGTACAACTACCACCTACGCAAGAATAATCTTCTGGTTCTTTTCCAAGTAATTCATAAGAATTATCAACATGCTCAAATATTTCTTCTACAATATCTTCTCTTGCTTTTTGAGACAAATTTGGTAAATACTTTGGAATTATCAAAGAAACCAAATTATTTTTAAAAGCCTCTTTATTATAAACATTTCCTACAAACATAGCATTCATAATCTCTTCTATCTTTGCATCAGAGATATTATCATAACTAACATTGGCTCCATTTCTCTCCAAAACATTAAAAACAGCAACAACCATCAAACCATCAGTATATTTTCCTTGAGTTTGGTATTTAAGTCTTATAGAATTAACTTTTTCTTGGAATTCCTGCTGTTCTAAGGTACCAGCTGAATAATCAAATCCCATAATATCTTCTCCGCTAGCTTTAGTAAACCCAAATGCATCATCAAAACTTCCAACGAAACTAGAAACACTAGCAATAATAATAAGCGGTAAAAGTATAACAAAAAAAATAAGAACAATAGGAATAAGTAGCTTTATAATAGGAAGAGAAAGAATTCCACCAATACTAACGTCTGTTTGCTTTTCGCTATTAGCATTATTATCGTTATTATCATCACCTAAAAATGATTTTTTTTGTTTAGCTTCAGTATCTGGTCTCCCACTACCGCTATTAGCATCAGTACCACCAAAAGAAGGACGAGACCCATTAGCTTGATCTCCCCCATTAGCTTTAATTTCATTTTCTTTACCATTAGAAGACGATGAATTAGTAGGCTTTACAAAATTAAGTAGTGAACCACCTTTTGCTAAAGCACTAGATAATCCATTAGCTCCAGGGACTTTTTTAGTAATAATTTCGCCAGCCTTATCAGAAATTTTATGTCCAGTTAAATCATCAGCGATTTTAGCGGCTTTTGCTACTTTTGATACAGGAATATTTGAACTTGCAGCCACTTTAAGGCCTTTTCTCACAAGCCCAGAATTATTTCTATTTGCTCTTATATCATCATTATCAGTATTATTTCTTCTTGCTGTATACGCCACTAATATCACCACCTAACTACTTCGTTTAAAACCCTCCACCTGTTCCAAAAGAATCCAATTCCTCTTGTGTAACAGTAATATTAATTCTCATTCGTCTATTTCCACACACAAATAATGCTTCACCTTGAGAATAATGTTTAATACTCTCTTTTTCACTTTCATTTAAATCAATTAATAAAGCTAAATCCTCAACTGCTTGTTTTCTAAGCCCCATTACAAGATAATAAGAAGAGTTATCAAAAATAGCTTTACCCTGAGTAATTACAGCAGGATCAGAAAAATCGGTTGGCTGTTGAGTAATAATTACTGTTCCAGTATTATACTTACGAGATCTTCTTTGTAATTGTGCCAAGAAATCTGCACCTAATGTATTATTACTTCCTAGTAAAACATGAGCCTCATCAACCATCAAAACAGTATCAACACCAAAATCCAAACATAATCCCCATGCATATTTTAAAACATTAAAGAACAAAGCATTTTTTATAGTGCTATCACTATTCATAAGCTCTTTAATATTAAATACCATAAAGTCACTACCTTTAGTAATAGTAGTATGCCCATCAAAATAAAATTTTAATTCATTAACAATTGGGCGGACTTTTAACTCTAACCTTTCCATAATATCTCTTTCTTGAGTATGCTCTGTTAAAGCCATAAGTCTTCCTCTTATTGTTGCATAAACATCACTAAAAGTCGGATAATCATTAGATGTAAAATTAGAAAAATCTGTATTAAAATCTATTCCAAAACGTCTATATGTATCTTGAATGATCTCAGAAAACATTGTCAAAACATCTTCTTCAATAGATGGATCATAATATTTCATAAAAGCCTTTAAAAACTGCAAAGTTCTTGTTAAAACAGTATAGCCTAATCCTTGCTTAATTTCTTCCTCATCTACATCAATAACAATTTCAAGAGGATTAATTAGCCCAAAGCTACCTCCCTTACCAATGTCAATAGTATCTCCTCCAAAAGCTCTTGTTAACTCACGAAATTCGTCTTCAGGATCAATAATAACAATCTGACATCCATTACGTATATGTGATCTTAATAAAAGTTTAGCAGCTGTAGATTTTCCCGAACCAGATGTACCAAGAATAATCATATTAGCATTATTTCTATTATTTTCTTTACGAATTTTATATAAAAATTGATTAAACAGAATAACACCGCCAGAAAAGTCAACACCAAGGAGAGTAGAAAGTCCTGGATCTTTAATACTATCAAAGATAAATGGATACATAGCAGACATTGTAACACTAGGAATAGGTGTCCCAATTCTTTGCTCAATATCCTGTGCTGGAAAAATAGGTAAAATAGACTTTAACACTTTTTCTTGTTCAAATCTTAATGGAATAGCCCTTAATTCCATCGCATCCAAATAATTCTTTACATTTAATTTTTTTAATTCTAAGTCCTCTTTTGTATCGGCAGTAATCATAATATGCATTTGAAAATCGAAGTTTCTCATCTGACTTCCAGCAATCATAGATGTAAAATATTCCAAACTTTCAGCATCTTGCCGAATTCTTTCACGCACGGTTTGATCCTTTTCATCTTGATAACGCTGTTTCAATTCTGCAACTTGTTTATTTAACATCTTCTGCATATCCTGAGCTGGTACTGGAATATGTTTAACAACAATTTTTATTCCACTCATACTAGTCAATGATGATAAATATCCTGGAGCAATATATTTAGGATAAGAAACCACAGTTAAAATGGTAGCATATTTATCACTAATAAAGAACTCACTAGGAGAAAAGTGTAATCCCTTAGGAGCTAATTGACTTCTTAAACCTGTACTCATACTGGCATCACCGTTCCAAACTCCGTAGTATTACCCCCATTTAAGAAATTCTCAAGTACTAACCTTAAATCTGCATTACTAACTAAAGAAGCATTTAATCCACAAGTTGCTAAACCATTAATCATTTGACGAACCCTTTTTTGTAATAAATCTACATCTTTACCTTTGAATAAAAAATAATATTCTGTATCAACAACATTATTACGAATAAAAGTCTCACCTTTTTCAATATCTTGCATAATTAATTTACGAATATTAGGAGATCTAGTTTCATTAAGTAATAATTGCATCTGCGACATATAGACAGAAATATCAACAGGCCTATCGGCAACTACTAACCAGAATTCATAATCTATTGTATTATAGAAATTACGAAGACTTATCAATATATTATTTTGCATATCAGGATCCAAAATAAATATATTTCTAGGAGATATTTTAACACCCGTTACTTTAAAATTATCCCGAGTAAGAATCATATTATTTTGAATAGTTTTTACAGGTAACCAATCCTCTGTAAAACCACTACTTTTCTTTTTTGTTGCCAACTCTATAACACCAACCTTTCCATCGATATGTTTGCCGATTTGTTAAAAACTCATACATCTCTACAATAATATTTAGCATATTATGATAATACGGAATAGGGATTACCAAAAACCCTGTAATAACAGCTGGACTCAAAACTAATATGGTCACAGCAAGACTCTCTAAAGGAAGAAATGCCAGTAACAATAAAGTTACTAATATTCCACATCCAAATAATGCTAAGTCAAAAGGGCGAAACCAACCTAAAATTAATTGTCCCCTCTTTGTATTAGCAGGTATTAAATATTGATTATCCATCTAATATCACACTCCCTTTATTTTTTACTACTATATCGATCATTTGCCTTATTAACAGCGTTTTGACGATTGGCTTCACGAATAAGTTGACCCAAGGATTCAGAAGTTTGCTTGTATGCCTTACGACTGTCAATAGGTCTATTCTCTTTAACATTAAAATTACCAGTAGCAGGATCATAACCGGATCCACCCTTCATTTTAGCATCTTCAATTAAACTCTTTAGTTCTGCGTCTTCATGGCCGGAACCAACGGTTGTAACTTGTTTAATATAATCATCCTCATTAGCAGCTAATATTAGTCCTTGATAATACTCAGCCTGTTGCGTTGTAACTATATCTGTTTGCATATTACCATGAGCGTCCTTATAATTTATCTCAAAATCAGTAGCTCCCGAAGCACTAGCAGCACGATATCTAGAAATAAAATCTTTATAATTAATCTTACCATTAATTACACCATGCGTACCTGAAATACCAGATGCATTACCAAACGTCCAATCTTGTTTAACCATTTCGCCAGAAACACGTTTAGCAATTTCATCCATAGCTTTTTGACGACTTTGCATACCTGAAATTTCACGTTCTAATTTAGCCGCAGAACCATCACCTGTTCCAAATTGTTGCAATGACGAACGTATTCTTCCCAAGAAAGTAGAACCTTCGTTACCTCTAGTTAGATTAGCCGCATTTCTTTTTTGTAATGCTTCTAGAGCACTACTAAATTGATGTTCTTTCGCTTTTTTTACCGCTTGTACTCCAGTAGCAGCACCAGCAAAACCACCTAATATACCTGCTGCCAAATGCTTAGCTTTATTATGAGGCGCATTAGGATTAACACGATTTCCAAAAATACTATTCATCTCTAAAGCATTTCTAGTTTCATCTGCCATTTTACTGGCTCTAGCACTAGCTAGTCCTGAACCAATTCCTCCACCAATAGCAGCAGCAAAACCAGCACCGGTACTAACAATACCAGCTAGTTCTCCAAATCCTCCGAATACGCCTCCAACATCTTGCTTTAATCCTAAAACCTCTTTAATAAATTTTGGGGCTTGTTTAGCAAAAATAAATAAACCTAACCAAATAAGAATTAAAGAAAGTATTCCAATTAATCCATCTCCACGATTAATATAAATACCAGTAGAAATCATTTCTTGAATAAGTGCTATAACAAAATAAACAGATGCTAAGCGAATAAATAAGTCCAAATATGTTGAAGTTAAAGTTTTAACCCAAGAATTAAATGAATTATCTTGTGTACCTTTTGGATTCATATAAGCAATAATAGGAATTGGTGCAATCAATCTTAAAACAGCAAGTTTAACGATTCGTATTGCAACATCAACAGTAAAACTAAGCATAATAAAAGCAAATACAAAACCAACAATAGTAGGAATAACTGGCATATAAGTAAAAACATACTTTTTACTTCCATTAAATGAGCTTAAAACAGGAATACTAAAACTAGGTTCACACGTTTCATTAACCATATCGATAATATCACCAGGATCAGCATCCACCTTAATATAAGCATCAAGCACCTTATCATCTATATTTTGACAAATACGATTAGCATTAAAAACCGCATCATCTTTTCCTTCTTCATGTTTTGGTCTTTGATCTTCAGGCAAAAGATTAATTCTATAAAAGCCTCTTAAAACTGTAGAAGTAAAAATTCTTGCTGCAGCTTTTAAATTATCACTATCACCACTGTTTGACACATAATCATTATCAAGCGATCCCATAACCAATCTTCCAATAGTATTATTAGCTAAAACACGATGTTGTAAAGAATATAATGTACCAAACAATAATCCATTATTATTTAATTGTTTCTCAAACTCATTACTGCGTCCAGTTTTTATTGGAACCATCAATGTAAGAAGCACCAATGAAACAATAATACGATATACAAAATTACCAACACCAGATTTTTTATCAAAAAAAGAATCAGGATTCATAATTCCTCGTAAAATTGTTATAGCCAAATGAAACATCATAAAAACGCTAAGAATAACTTGTATACGACCATAAAATTTTGTAATCATTCCTCCCGCAAAAATATCTGCCGAAGAAACGTTAAAAAACAATTGATAAACCATTTCCAAAAGCCAATAAGCAGGTCTATCCAAAGTAGAACAAATCAGTCTAATTAAATTATGACCCAAGTTAGCAGAGGCTGTATAAGTATCTCCCAATTGTAATCACCTTCTTTTCTTTTTAATTTAATCCACAACTCGAAGTAAATCCAAAAAGATCTAATGCTACTTCAACTAGTAATGGAATAAAAAATAATAATGCAGCAAGCATAAGTCTATGTCCTAGTTTTTTTAATGCTTTTGCCATAGCATCATCATCACTATTAATAATAACTTGTGCAAAATCAACACTACTAATTATAACAACTAAAATAGGACCAACGATTTTTATAAAATTAAATATTTGCTGTAAAAGCCAAGCAACAGAGTTCTCATCCGTCGGATCCCCTAAAAGAGAATTACAATCTTGTTCATTATCTGGAGCAAGCCTAATCTCTACTCCTCGATTATAATTTTTACCATCTAATAAACAAATATTATCAGAAACATAATTAGATATTTCTAAAGCCTGTATTGAAACAGGAAGAATAGAAATGATAGTTATCAAAAAAAACAAACAAATTATTAACTTCTTTCGCATAAAACCACTCCGCAAATATTATATCATAATAAGTATACCAAAGAAAAAAAAAAATAGCAATTGAATTACCATTTTTAAACTTGCTCATTAGCTTGATTCCAACAACTACTCCAACTACTAGTATCTGTATCATTCGCATTAGCACTTGCAGATACAACATTCATAACAACACCTACTAGTACTGGAACAAAGAAAATTAATGCCGCATAAATAAATCTTTTAATCAATCTACCCTGAGCTGACTTTACTTCTTTTTCATCACTTGCAATAACAGCTTTACCTAAATCAATTACACCATATATAATCAAAGCTATTGGTATAAGAATCATAGCTATTCTTATTACTTGTACAACAAGTTTTACTAAAGGTAACAATCCACCACAAACCTCAGCTCCAATAAGAAATAAATTTGACATAAAACAACCTCTCTTTCACCTAATATTATAAAGTTTATATCACAATTTGTCAATGAATTTAACGTCTAAATAACCCAAATATGCGACTTGAATTACTCGAATTGCCATCATTCTTACTTAACAAACCAACTTTTACCAAAAAATCATTAATAACAGCATTACGCTTTCTATCATCAAGTGGAGGTAAATTATATAAAATTTTTATGCCAGCCTCACCCTCAAAGTCAGAAACATCATTATTCAGTAGCAAACTTTTATTTAAAATAACCTTAGATCTAGAAATTTTACTAAATATCTCTTTATTTCTTCGAATTAGTTTGTTTAATTTAATTGTACTAGGCTCAATCAAAAAAACAACCTCTGAACAAAAACTATCATCTTTACAAGAGTTTAAATCAACCAAAACAATATTAACCTTAGGAAACTTTTGTAAAACAGATTTTACTTCATTTTCTTTAACTGAAATCATATTTTTATCTTTAAACAACTGAAAATCATTTTTTTCAATTTCAATAGCCAATACATTTTCTTGGCCATAAATAAATGATAATTCTTTCTTTAACATATAAATTAATGTAGTAGCACCAGCATCATCTGTAACATTTCTAAAGCCCATAATAGTAACGCCACTATCAATTCTTTTTGTTGAAACTATTGCAACATTGGCCCCAGCCTCTCTCGACTCTTTAACACGTACCATTTGTCGAATAGATTCAACATCTTTTAAAGTATTAGGTTTTTTTAATAAATATTTTACACCACCTAAATTTGTTGTAAAATTATAAATTCCTATATCTATCAAATGTACCAAAAAATTAGGTGTACATAAATTACTTCCTTCAGGCAACAAAAAAATAATCTTTTCCAAATTTAATCCTTTTGCCAAAAGTTCATAAACATGAAACTCCTGATAATTACGAATAGCTGTAACATCTAATATCATTCTATTATAAAAAAAGTTCTTAAACATTTCTATAATTTCTGCTACCTCATAAGAACCTGATACACTTTTTATAATATCGACATCTAAATTAGCTAATGCACTTTTTTGTTCATTCGCTACAATCACATTCATAAATTACCAACTTCCTTATTATTTCTATTTTATCACATCATCATATAAAGTCTTTGTATCTCCTGAAACTTTAAAAATATTCAAATCCAAAATATTATCAATAATTGGAATTTCAATATTAATTTTAGTCACTATTCTATAATACTTACCATCTGCACGATCATTTATACTTTCATTTGGAGCCTCTCTTCGTGAAACAACATAGCTCTTATAGCAGTATAAATGATGATTATCAGACCTAAAATCACTAGGACATTTAAAACTATTTCTATTTGGCTCATATCCTATTTCATGTGCATAATCAATAATAGAGTTATAGCAGCCACTTCCAGATTCACACTTTCCATTTGCTTTTTCATATTCACTAATAATCTTATTTTTCATTCGAAAAGCTTTAGTATAATTAACATTAAATGCCATATACCCAAGAGCAATAACAATAAACACAACAATAATAATAATGTTAACTGCCCCACCTAAAGAATCTCTCATCTACACCACCTCAATTATCTATCAGTAATATCTATCATTCTGGTATCACCTTTTACTTGAAAAAATTCAAGACTCATAATTTCTCTAATAATAGGAATATGAATATCAACCTGAGTAATAATCCTATAATATGTCTGCTTTCTTGAAGAAGTAGAAGTTACATCCATTTGCTTATAACAAAATAGCCCCGCTTTAGACTCATAGTCACTAGGACATCTCAAATTAGACGGAGCATACCCGATGCTTTCAGCATCTCGCTTTATTTTTTCTACGCAAGAAGAATCTACTGACCCACTACCAAAACAAGCTGAAGCTTCATATTGCTCTATTGCTGATAAAACAATATTTTTCATTTTAAAAGCCTTAGTATAATTAACAGTCATTCCTAAAATACCTTCCACAATAACTAAAAATAAAACAATTAAAACTAAGTTAACAATTCCACCAAAAGCATCTTGCACCTATATTCACTCCTATCTTTTTAGAACAATCCGTCTACACAAGTCTTATTCTATTATCCATTATTAAATCTATCATTTGTACTAATATCTTGCCATTGACTATTAATTGAATTTTGAATACCAGGCCACATCAACCAGAAAAAAGCAATAACAGCCGCAATAGCAATCAATGTAATAACAGTTAAGTTTAATTCACCCGTTGCTGCTTTCATATATATATCCCATCCTTTCTTACTTTTTCATAAAGTCATTATAACAAATTTAAGCATATTAAACAATATTTTTTATATTATTCTAATATCTTATTTAATAAAAATAAAATAAGATAAAAACAATACTAAACAATTGCTTTTATCTATTTTTTAATATGTAGCAGCTTTACACATTTATACAAAAAATTTAATTTTTTTATTTTCTCTTACTAAAGACTTCCTTACAAATTTATGATAAAATTTATTATATTATTTATTTCATCGAAAGGACATCATAATATGAAAGAAATATATAAAAAATATAAACCTTATAAAAATTTAATATTTTTATATTTTTCAATTCCCCTCATTTTAAATGCTATCATAAACTATTCTAGTAATGAAGATATTTGGTATATGATGAAATATGGTGAGCATATATTAAAAAGTGGTTTTATTCATACAGATGTTCTTTCAATGCATTCAAATTTTCATATAGTTATTCAACAATCTTTTACAAATGTCTTATATTACACTATATATCAATTACTAGGCAATTATGGACTGTTTTTATTCCTAGAATTAATAATTATTATATATTTATATCTACTATATAAATTATGTATAAAAATGAGCAACAATAAATTATTGTCATACATTTTACCAATATGTACCATAGTATTACTTCAATTAAATTTTATTACTCCAAGAGCTCAAATATTTACCTATTTATTTATAATTATATTATTATACATCATGGAATCTTTTTATAAAGATAATAGCACAAAACTAATATATTTATTACCACTAATATCTTTATTACAAATCAATTTCCATGGGGCTTTATGGTACATACTATTTATTATACTATTACCATATATTATACAATTAATAATTGATAAGAATAAGAATGTCTTTCGAATATTAATAATTAGTATTATTATGTTTATCGTTGGGTTCATAAATCCATATACATATGAAACTGTATTTTTCCCTTTTACCAGTTATAGTCCTCATATAAATACTTTTATAAATGAACTAAGACCAGTAAATTTATCTGATTCTTGTAATAGTATCACCATTATATCCTATTTTTTCTATTCAATCTTAGCAATAGTTATTTTAATATATATATACTACAAAAAAGGAAAGTTAGAAATCAGACACTTATTATTATTAGGTGGCACTGTGTTTATGTCGTTACTAAATATTAGATCAATTTCTTTTTTTATACTAACTACAATTCCTATGCTTGCTAATTATTTAAAAGATATAAAATATGATTTAATTGAAGATGAAACAAATACAAAAAAAATATGGATAGTTATAATTATTATCATTATAACATTATCCGTTTTAAATAAAGATAGACTAACATCAAGAGTAGATAAAGGGGGAAAATATTTAAAAAAACACTATAATACAAATATTATTTTATATACAAATTTTGATTATGGTTCTTATTTAGAGTATTTAGGCTTTCATCCTTATTTTGATACAAGAGCAGAAGCTTTTTTAAAAAAGACAAATAAAAAAGAGGATATTTTTCATGAACAAATGAAAGTACAAAACGGAAATATTGATTATGAAAAATTCATTAAAAAATATAAATTTACCCATTTTGTCGTTTATAACAAAGCTAATTTTTATTCATATTTAAAAGGAAATAATAAATATAAAGAAATATTTAGAGAAAAAGAATATAGTATTTTTGAAAAGATTAATTAAAAACAACTACAAATAAGCTTACAGAGAAAGCTTGAATATTGTAGTTTTTTTATAAAAAAAAAGAGAATAATCTCCTTAAAACATCATCATCATAGAAATCAAAATAACTAGCATAACACCAACACCAGTAACAACTAGCATAATCATAGTTTGACTTTCCATATGATTAAGTCTTTCTTTATATTTAGTTTCTCTAGCCTTATTTTGTAAACTAGAAACAGTTCTTGAAAACATCATAAGTCTTTCTTGTTTTCTCTCCTGAGATCCAATTCCTAAACGATATAAAAGTCTCATCATACGCATTGAATCTCTAACTGGATAAGTATTAGCAAATTCCATGTAGGGATCAACAGTTGAATCACCAGCATTAATACGATCAATCATTTTACGAAGCCCTGGCTTAAATATTTCAGGGGCATCTGCAATCGATTTTCCTATAGCCACGGGTACTGTATAATGCTGAATCAAAATTTCCAAGCTTTTTAAGTAATATGGAAGCATTACATCAATTTCATGCAAATGCTGCTTATAATAGCTTTTTAGTTGTGTATAAGGTAACTTAAAAGCCACAACCCCAACTACAACAGCTAAAACTAAATTCAAGAAAAATTGGGAATTAAAAATTTCAACTGAAGAGTTTCTTGTAACAGTTAATACCAAAACAAACAAGAATGCAACAAATGCATAAGTAATTCTTTTTGAATATAATTGATCAATATCAACATCCTCTCCATAACGCGCATAAACAAGAAATTGATAATCATCCTCTTTCAAAGCTTCTAAATATTTTTGGTTATCAGCAAAAAATTTATCTTTATCAATGGTGTTATTATAAATTAACACAAACATAATAACTGCACCTACTATTAGTATCTCCATTATTCAGCACCTACATTCTCATAATAATATTTTTCACCTTTTAACAAGAAATAAGTATTAACAACAAGAACCCCATGCATTAAAACCTGAATATACCATCTTTCTAATAATACCAAATAGGTCTCTCTGCCTAATAAATATTGAACTAACATAACCATCAAATATAGCATAATGCCAAACTGTAAAAAAGATTTATGAAAAGAAGCTCTCTCAATTCTATCTCGATAAACACTTTCAACAAGCATATCTATATCTAACTGCATGTTTTCTAAAGAGTCAGCCGAATTTTGAGCACCTTCCTTTGTAATTTGTAAAAACAATTGATGCATATTTTTTACAATGTAATAAGGATATAGCTTACTCATATAATCAAGAGCTTCATCAATAGTACCATTATCATAACTCATACTAATCATCTGCCGAACATCAGAAAGAACAGGATCTTCCAAGATTCCTGAATTAGCAACTCCCTCCAAAGCCTTGACAAAAGATTGCGTTGTAGCAAATTCCATAATAGTATTGGAAGTATAAACTTGAATCTGCTCAAACAAAAATTCAGAATAAACTTTTTTACAACGTAAATAAGCAATATACGGAACAAATGCAATAGCAATCAAAGCATATATAATGCTAATTATCAAATTATAAAAATATAAATATGTAACTATTGATGCGAAAGATGCAAATAAAGTCACTTGAATAGCGTATTGTCTAGGAGTATATTCTTGACCTAATTGCTTTGTCTTTTCACGAACAACTTTAAAAGAATAAGGTGAAAATCTATCGTATGTATTCTGCACTTGATTAATAATATATTTTCCAAGATTATCACCTTTATAATTTCTATATAGATAAATAAACAAAACCGCAACAACAATTACAAACAATTCAGTAAAATACATAAATAAACACCTCTCTATTCTTCTAATCTAGTAACATTACTAGATACCACGTCTCCTGATACAGCTGATGCTGGAGATAAAGATTGCATTACAACAGGCTGCTGAGTTGGATTAGATACCAATATAGGCCTTACATTAACATCAGAAGAAGAAATAGATTGATGAGATAAATTCGGTGAAATAGATGTTTCTGGCTTTGAATTTAATTGAATAGAATTATTAATGGCTGGATTTACCTGGTTCAAGTTTTGATTAGCTTGTTGTGACAAATTTTGGACCCCAACAGAATTAATTATTCCACCACTCACAGCATCTAAAGTTTTATTCTCTTTAGTCGACTCCGCGTTAGGAGAACTATCATTATCATCATCAGTTTTATGAATTGGAAGTTCCAAAGGTAAATCCTTAATAATATCTTGAACTTCAATATTTTGATTCTCTAAATATTCTACTAAATGATCACTTGGCTTACACATAATAGGCTTACCAAAAAGTTTTTGATAAATTATTCTAGATTTTGGAACATTTTCATCATCAACATAAAATTCTGTTACTTCATCAACTTCACGATGAAATTTACCATATTCTTTACTATAAAAGGCCTTGATATGAACTCCTAACTGAATATAACGATAAATCGTCGACAAAAACTGATGGACATCCAAATCAGTCTCCATTAAAGAATATAAACGATATGGAATGGCAGACGCTTTATCAGCATGAATAGTAGATAAAATATTATGCCCAGAAGAAATAGAATTACGAACAGCAGAAACTGCTTCTGCTGAACGTACTTCAGATAAAAGAATCCACTTAGGATTCTGACGCATACATGTAACCAAAACATCAGAATAACTTGCTACATTGTTTGTCTTCATAGATACAATATCTCTTTGGGGGAAAATCTTATCTAAATGCAATTCTAAAGTATCCTCTATTGTAATAATCTTTTCATTAGTTTTAGTATGGCTAGCCAAATATTTAACAAACTCTGTTTTACCAGAACCAGTTTCTCCAGCAACCATGATATTGCAATGTCCTTGAACACATCTTATCAAAAAATCATGAATTGTAGGAGTAAAGTAGTCTTCCTGAATTAGTTTTTCTCTCTGTAATCTTATTTTAGCAGGAGTTTTACGAATAACTAGGGCAATACCATTTGTAGCAATTGATTGATGTACAAAATTCATACGTAGTTCTGCAGATTCTGCATCTAAAAATGGCTTTGCATTATTAAAAGTTGTACCCATAACATTTGAACATTGAAAGGCTAGCTTTTCCACAAACTCTGGCGTAGCTCCTTCAACTTCTACTCTTAAGGAACCTTGTGTTAATGAACGAATCCAAATTTGTCCACCATTATCATATGATATATCAGTAATATCATCATTATCAAGTAGTGAACGAAAAGGACCAAAATCCAATTTATCAAAAATATTTTCGTTCATTTTGATTCCTCCCTTTTATTCTTAACTCTCTGTCCAATAAGTCATTCTTTCAATCCACTCTTTTAAATCTTCACTACTAATTTTTAATTCCCCCGGTTCATCTTTCAAACTTTCATTAGTAGGAACCAATACCAATTGAGTTTCATAAGTTCTCATATACTCAGCTTTTTTTAGCAATATATAATATTCCTTAGGTACTGCAAATACGACCATTGATGGTTTCCTATTTTCATCAATATTTTGAAAAACAGGTTGTCCCTCAGAATCTTTTACTGCAAGAACTCTAATATTAGAAAGTAATTCACCATACATAATCTTATCCGCATTTTGTCTTTCTTCTGGTGTCATAACAGCATTGTCATTTACTTTATAAACAGATTTTAAGTAAATATCAATATAATTACCAGGATAAACAGAATTACCATAAGTTGAATCCGTTGTAACTGCTAAATTATAAAGAACGTAACCTTTTGGATAATCCAAAATGATATTTGCTGGTAATTGTTCTTTTTCTACTACAGCACGTTTAAAGAAAAGACTACCTTCTGGAATTACTGTATCAGCTGCTGAATACTTATCAATAATTTCACCTTTATTTTGGATTACATCCCCCTCTAGCATTCTTGGAGGCACTTCCATAGTAGAAATCATAGCTTCAGTAATTTGTGTACCTGCTGGTATTTGCGTATTTGCATAAGGTACGATAACAGGGTTTATCGCAGAATTAATACGCCATACATAAACAAAATACAAAAATATAATAACACCAACAAAACCAACAACTGTAACAGTATTTTTGTTTTGCATGAACTTTTTCAAGCCCGAAGTTAAATTTCCCATTTTATTCTCCCTTTCTTTTACTAACTTTTTACTTTGCTTTCAACTCTACAAAAGTTTGCTTTTTCATCATTATAAGGTTCAATTTGTTTTAAAATAGCTTCAGTTACAGGATCAAAATCATAATTAGTCTCAATAATAGCATCATAACTAGTTGTAATATCTGCAGCTTCTTTTTTACCTTTTTCTTCTCCACCAGATACATTAAATGCAAGTACCGTCAAAGAATCAACCTTAATACTAACTTTTGGTGGAACTTCGTTGATATCATAGAAACCAATAGAATAATTACGACCATTATCTACACTATCAGCAAATCGATAAAGAAAGCTCTCAACGAACTTTTCTTTATCGATACGATATAAACCACATGTTTCATAATATTTCATGTCAATAGCATCTTCCATAGCAGCATCTGTTGTTTCTTTTACAAGATAATAATCTAATTCGCTACCAGTAGAATAATTTGTTAATACATTAATTAATAATAATGCAATTAAACTAAGTAATATAATACCAACTGTTAACATACCTTTATTCATATATTATTAAACCTCCTAATCTATTTTCTGACAAGCAGATGATTGATAATTAACTAAATTATTACATTCAGTAGCAGCAGTCTTTGAAGGTGCACTTGAAGTATAATTACGGATAACATTACTGTAATAAGTTGTAATTCCATTATCTCTTTCTAGAACTTCACCATTGAAATTATCATACTTATGTCCTTGTAATTCTTTCAAATCTTCCTTACTTAATTCAAAATAGTAATCTAAGTGTTCTTCACTATATACATTATAACCTAATTCCTGAATCTTACTAACATAGTTAAGTGGGCTACTTTGATATCCAGGAGAATTAATTGTATTAGATGCATATTGACTCCAGTTAAATCCAGGATTTCTACCAGTCTCAGATGTAGATGCTGCTTTTCCACTTCCATCAGGGAACATATTTTTCAAATCAACAGAACGAACGCGATAACTTTGTGGCTTACAATTGTTTCCACAACATTCACTTGTACAACATACTTTAGCTCCATCTGATGACTCAGTTTTAGTAATCATTGCAAAGTTTGTATTTAATGCATAGAAACATTTAATATGAATATTCCACTCATAATAACCAAATCTTAATGCCTTAGCGTTAATATTCCATCTTTCTATATCACTAGCAGAAATAGTTGTTATTTTAGAAATTGAATCAGATGATTCATATGGACCACATTCTTCTTGATATTCTTGACTATCAATTGAAGTACCTTTTCCAGAAATATTCTGTTTCATATACCAGTTCCACCATTTTTGATTGACATTTTTAGCATCTAGTGGAATACAGAATGCTCTCTTCATTTCTTTCCAGCCATCACCCTTACGGATATATGAGATTTCACCAGTCTTGTTATTAATCCAACTTCCTGGGAATGACCATTCAGCTTGATACCAATTTCTCTGTTCCTTATTCATGTAGCAACCATTATAACTTAATATAGTTGTATTTGTTGCTGTTGCTGTACTTACATGATTATCACCAGAAGATAACTTATCAGTATCTTTTGAATTCATACTAGTATAAGGGAAATTAATTTCCTTAAATGTAGATTCACTATAATTTGCATACTCAGTAGATATTGTAAATTCAGCAGTTGAAGTTGTACAACTTGCCAATGCTTTACATTGATTAATAGCTTCGTTATATTTCTTAGCATTTTCAGAATTATCATACTCTGGCCATTCTGGATTTAAGTATTTACTAGAACATCCAGCTATAGACCAAGAACAACTATCACTACATAAACTTCCATCGGAATGAAGTCTACGATAAATTCCATTTGTATCTAATCTATAAGAGCTCTTTGGTGCAAAACCAGTCCAATTAGTGTTATACCATCTACCTTCCTTACTACTTCCACAAGACCAATTAATAGCTCCATTAGCCCCATGAGAGAAATAGCAATTATCAGTTGGTTTTTGAATATTTCCACAAGAACCAGCATTATTTAATTTTTTAACTCTAGCTTTAGATTCATTAATAGCTGTTGTCTTTGTAACTTTTGATTTTGTTCCATAAACCTTTTTATAGCAAGAATTACTACACTTAGATGTATATTTACCACCATCACATGATTGAACACATGAATCAAATTCATCATTTGGTCCACCTTGATGATAGAAACTAGACCCACCAGATCCACTGGCACTAATACATCCTGGAACCGGTTCACAGTAACCAATAGACATTTCAGGTTTTTCTGGAACTGATGACATATGACAACTAACACGGCTAGTTACTTTTACTTTATATTCAAAGCACAACCCAGCTTTAGAAGCAACGGGTGCACCATATTCAACTGTAACAGCTTCTTCACAAGCTATTTTACAAGTAATAGCAGCTCCCTCAGTAACTTTTCCAGCCCCATCATAATGATACTGATAATTACCAAATGTCTTCGTAATTTCACCAGAACCATACATAAATTCTCTATTTACATAATATTTTTCAGCCTCTGTTGTTGCAGTTGCTGAAGCAGTAATTTTTTGAACATCACATTTAAATGTTGCAAATGTATTAGCATTAAATGTTGTTTTTGATGATCCAACACCAAATTTGTTAGGAAGATATTTGTTTGCTTTACCATTTGGATCAGCCTTTTGTGCTCCAAGTTTTGCTTCACAAAAAGAGCTTTCAAATTCACCATTAGGACTAGCACAATTAATAGGTTGCGTACCTACTTCATTACTACGATCCTCAATAACATTAGAGCATTTAACTCCAACATCTTTTGCACTTCCACCATCCTCAACATCAACATTGAAGTTAACTTGAGCAGTACAAGTCTTTTCTCCACCATCATTTCCAGTAAACTTAACTTCAGAATGTCCACTTAAAGAACAACGATAAGCACCAGAACTAGCTGTAAACGTGTAAGGATTATTATAATACACAACACCTGTTGAAACAGGAACTTGAGAAATAACTTCACCTTTTTCATTTGTTGCAGTTATTTTATTACAAGTAAGAGAAAATTTAACATCACGCAATTTCTGTTGAATTTCACGATTATTAGAGTTAGGATTTACTGATATTGTATAGCTAGAATTACCAGATTTTTTCAACGAAAAACCATAGTTAGCAGGGGTTTCTAAAGCCTTAATATCAGATCTAGTATTACACGCAAGATTATCATCAGCTGCTTCTACAGAATATGTATTAGCAAAAGTAACAACCAATGCAAAAATAAACAACCCTATTATTCTTTTAGATATCCTCTTCATTGATTTCATCACCTTTCATAATTTTTTCAATTTTATTATAATTGTCATTATTTTTAACAACATTATAATCATCCATAGATTCATCATTTCTTAAAAGTCGACCACTTACTACAAAATCATATTTATTATCTTCACCAAAAAATCTTGTACAAGTTGTCAAAGAAACAATCTTATCATTCTCAGATACATCAACATCATAATCATATAAAGAATGCTTTTTATAAAAATTAAGTTGCTTTTTAATTGAATTTTTCGTATATTTTCCTTCATCAATCAAGAAAAGATTCATATCTGTAACTGGAACAAAATCCACTGCAAATATTTTATATACATAATCTTTTCCGTTATGAGTATACTGAATATATTTATTTTCTCTAGAAAAATCATAATATACAAAAGCCATTAATTCTTCAAAACGAGTAAAATCTTTGGATGTGATTTCAGGTTTAGAAGATAAATTGAAAATATTATGACCATTAATATTAACTACATCATCATATTTTGCATCCCTTTTAATAACCCAACTATATCCAGCCGGATCAACAGGATATGGATTAGCATTATCATCACTTGTTACAACTGGATAGTCAATATTCGTTCCCTGAACTTTTAACCATCCAACTGTATTATAATCTTCAACTTTTTCAGTTGCCGCTATATTTTTAACTCTTGAATCAACTATATAATAATCTCTAGAAAACCTCCATCGATAAAGAAAGGCACATACAACTATAAAAATAAGACATCCAGCAAAAACTAAAATATTTCGCATATCTTTTTCATTTACTTTTTTCATACTACTCTCCTAAACTACTTAATCACATATGGATCACTAACTACTCCACTACCACTAATAATAGTTATATCTTTTCTAAAATATCCAACTGCACGTATTCCATAACGATTATAAGTATCTATAGTACCAGCATAAGGAACTCCTATACTAGTAACACATGATACATAATTTTTTGTTTTTGACGAATTTAATAACCAATAAGAATTAGTGCTTCCAAAGTAATTATCAATAGAAGCAGCACTAAACATTTCATACATATTTGGGGCTGACAACATCGTTTCATACTTTTTAGTTTCAACTTCACTACCATAAATTACCTTTTTCTTATAAATTGGAACTTTTATTTCATGCTTTACAAACTTAGAAACATCAACATAACCTGCCAATTTATTATTAATAAAATATGCCACACTACCTTTATCCTTTGGATTATACAAATATAGCTCATCTTCTGTTGCTGTAGGATAAAAAGTCAAGGCAGTATCTATTTCATTAGAATCATTATAATTACCTACAGTGCTATTAGTAATAGCCTTAGTAGTTCCATCTTTTTCAACTTCAATAATTCTCCAAATAGTACCATTATCAACTATATATTCACCAGTTGTACGCTCATTTAGTAAAGAACCACCACGACCCTTCTTAGAATCGCCAACAACATACGGATTCTCGTTTGTACCATCGCCATCAGTAATTAAAGTATTTCCTTTAATAGTCATCATTGGTCGTATTCCATAATTATCATTAACATCATATGATAAATAATCTTTCCCATAAGAATCTCCAAAGAAAACTTCTCGAGTTAAGTATGCCTCCTTGGTATCAAGCTTTTTGTTAGAAACCCAAGACATCGTGTACGGTTTCATAAAGTTACCTTCTCCACTTGCTGCTTTATTTACTTCTACAACAGAAGGAATATAAACCTTTCTCTTTTCTGTATAATCCCTACACTGTGTAGTATCCAAAGTAGCATCAGTCAAATCCATATTGCAATATTTTGCCTCAACAATAATATCCTTTGTCTTATCTAACAAATGATCATAATAATAATCTAACCACTTATCAATCTTAGAATAATTAACATTTGCTACATCACTATCAGAAACAACAATAACATCTCCATTAGCATCAAGACCATAAATTCTAAATAACATATTAGATAACCTAATATAATTATCAATTGGATTACCTACATAATTATTATTCTTACCTAAAGCCAATTTTACTGTTTTTCCTAATCTTTTAACAACTTTAACTTTTCGAACAACTTCTGATTTATTTCTTAAACTATCATAAGCAGTGTAAGAAATCTCATATGTTCCTACCTTAGAAGTATCTACATCACCTGTTACAGTAACGTCTTTAACATTTAACTTGCCATCGTTATCATCAACTATACTTCTAATTCCAGAATCTTTATATTTTTCTCCTACATTTACAACATTTTCAAGTTCCCCATTCAATTTTATTTCAGGTCCTCGATGATCAACACTAGAAGATAATAACCCACATTCTAAATAAACATAATACTTATAATCACCATTTACTTTTTTTACTTTAACCCAGCTATTATTTACCGAACAAGTTTTAGAAGTATAAGGAATAAATATGTCATCCTCAATAAAAGACTTATGATATAAAGTTTGTAAACTAACTGTTTTAACTCTATCTCCAATAGGCAACTGAGTATTATTCAATTCAAAATATCGTTTTGCCGCCTGTTCCAATTTTCTCTCATTTTGATGAAACTTTCTCATTGGAAAAATAATCAAAAACCAAACAAAGCAAAAAATAACCATCACCGTAACCGCCAATTTCAATTTCCCTAATATCTTTTTATTCATAAAGGCCTCCTAATAAAAATTATAAATATATCGTTTATTACGAATTGTAAACTCCATTCGTAATAAATCTTCTTCCTTTACATAATTTGGAACTTTCAAATAAATTGTTTTTCCAAAGTAAGATCTATTAACAAGATCTATAACCTTTAATTCATCTTCAAAGCCACTACTATCCTTATAAATAATTTTACCATAGCTCTTTAAAAAGTCAATCACATTTTTGGCTCCATATATGTCCGAACCAAAATCAATTTGAAGTATTTTATAGCTTCCGTCTGTTAAAAGTTTACGATTAGTAACAGTACATCCGTTACTAACACAACTTCTAATTAAATACTCAGCTTCATCTAGTACTTGGTAACTATCAAAACTAATATTATCAGGATTACTCTGAATACTAATTTCCATATAATCGCCAAAAGTAAGGACATCAGCTTCCTCAAGCTCTCGCAAATCTTGTAATTTCAATTTTATTTTTCTTAAAATGCCTCCATCTTCTTGATAAAATAATACAAATTTATCTTTTTTTAGCGAAGATACAACCTTATAAACAATAATAAAATGTATTGTTTCATTTCTTTTCACTTCTTTTACAGAATCATAAGTAGTTCCCAAATCAGAAAACTCTTTCTCATAAACTTTCCTCGTCGTAATATAATCCTTAGTTCCATTTTTTAAATGAAAGTTTTCAAGATTAATCACTCTAGGAGAAGAATTATTCTGAATCACAATATCAATAATAACAAAATTACTTTTATTAGAAATCACATTACCGGCATAATCTTTATCAGTAAAATAAGCCTTTTTTATTTTCATTGTATAACCATTAGCCGAATAATATTCTCCCTCTGAATAACTACGATTAGTAACAAATGCAATCTTATAAATATTATAGCCAAGAAAAACAATTACAATTCCAACAAACAATCTACAGCCCTTAGTATGTTCCAAGTAAAAATATCGAGTATTTCTTAAAAATCTTCTATAAGCTCGAATAAAAGAATTCTTATCAAAATTAAAACCTATCTCAACTTCTTCTCTATCTTCTTCACTTAATTCTAAATATTCTTTATCTATATTAAAATGAAATTTATTAATATCAAGGCTTAATCCTCGAATTAAAAAGATAGCAATTGAAGGCAATTGAAAAAACAAAAACATTACTAACAAATCTCTAGCCATTCGCAAATCAGTAGTAGCAACATCATCTGTATAATTTCTAAAAAAGCCTCGAACAATATTCAATACAAAAAACATAGTAAGATATTCGATAACAGGTATCAAATATATTTTCCAAGGTTTTTGCTTATACCTTAACAATAAAACTAAAGAAGAACTACCAATAATTAATAAGAAAACAGCAACTAGTAGACCAAAAGAAATATGATTTTGTACTGGATTTTGATATAAATCGTATGTACCAAAACGCATAAACTCTGCAATAAAGCCATTAACATTTACCAGTTTATAAGCAACAAATAAACTTAAAAGAAATAAGAAAATATGTATCTTCTTAAAGTTCTTTATTAAAAAGGCATATGGCTTTCGAATAATCATTTCTTTGCACCCCTATTCTTACACTACATAGTATACCTTATTTTTAACTATTTGGAAAGAGATTATAAAAAATATATGAAACAATTTATTATCGTATTTCTACAATTTCAATCTCATAATTTCCATTAGGGCTCTCTACTGTTACAACATCCCCTACCTTATGATTAAACAAAGCTTGAGCAATAGGGCTTTCATTAGAAATTTTACTTTCAAACGGGTCAGCCTCTTGACTACCAACAATCATATATTCATCTTCTTCATCATCATCAACATATTTTATTGATACAGTATTACCAATTCCAACACTATCAGTATCAACATCTGAAATAATAGAAACATTCTCAAGCATTTTTTCTAATTGTTTAATTCTTGCTTCAATTTGAGCTTGTTCATTTCTAGCAGCATCATATTCTGCATTTTCTGATAAATCACCAAGTGATCTAGCCTCTTTAATAGCCTGAATATTCTCTGGACGACGTATATTTATTAAATCATCTAACTCCTTCTTTAAAGAATCTAATCCTTCTTGAGTTAAATAAACTGCATTTTTATTTTCCATTTTAATCACCTCTATTGTATTTTTCATCTGTTGGCAAGTTCCAACTTGACAAAGTATATCATATTATTTTTCTATTTTCAATATCAATTACATGTTTTTAAAAAGTAAACTTAAAATTACTATTAATATCAAAATATGCTTATAGAAAAATATTTAAAGAGCATCGTAAAATTTTCAAAGAACACCCCATTACTATAAAAAACAAAATTAACTCATTTCTTAGTAAAAGTAAGCATACTATAACATAAAACTAACAAAAAAGCAAGAAAACCCATATTAAATAAGCAATTTGCTTATTTAAATATAAAAAAAGGATTTTTTCTTTAAACCCTACTTCTATATCAAAAATAATATTCAAAATGTTAAAAGCTTTTTATTTCTCTTAAAAATAAACCATCGGTCATTCCTGCAATAAAATCAATTACTTTTCTTTTATTGGACGTTGTTAAAAGATACTCCTCTGATTGACTATTTAAGAATATCTGATAAATTATACTTTGTTTATTATTTTTTTCTATATCATCTAAATATCTTTTAAATATTTTGTTCATTCCTTCTTTATAAAGTATTCTTTCTTCATTTGTCAAACTATATTGATAAATATGATTATAATTAAATTTCTTCAAAGCTATCAATGCTTGAAATATTTCTGGACTCATTTTTATATATGGCTTATTCATACTATTATCAATGATATCTAAAATAACAGTATTAACAATAGCTCTATTTGTAGTTCCAAGAACTTTACTAATTTCTTCAGGTATTTCTTCTCGCTTTATTTTTCCTATCATAATAGCATCTTCAATATCTCTCCCAATATAGCCAATTATATCGCTAATACGAACCACACATCCTTCCAATGTCATAGGCCTATTTACTGCAGAAGCTTTTATATCATGATAAGCATTTGCATATTGTTCCAAAAAATCTTTTTTTGTTTTAGAAGCTGGATAATATATATTACCTATCATTTCACCATTATGGCACATAATACCATCATAGACTTGCAAAGAAAGATTAAGCCCTTTACCATTATTTTCTACTACCATCAAGTGTCGAACACTCTGAATATTATGAGAAAAGTATTCACCTAATTCTCTTATAGATATTTCATTTAAAATTGCCTCTCCTTCATGTCCAAGTGGTGTATGTCCAATATCATGGCCCAAAGCTATTGCCTCAATTAAATCCTCATTCAATGAAAGTGCTCTTCCTATAGTTCTAGCAATTTTGCTAACTAACTGCACATGTGTAATACGTTTAGTAATATGATCATTATTGCTTCTAGTAAAAACTTGGGTTTTATCTAAATATCTAGTATAAGACAAAGAATGTATAATACGATCAGTATCTCGAAAATAATTGGATCTAAAATCACTCTCTTCTTCCCTTAACCTAATAGCACTTGAATTAAAGCATGCATACTTACTAAAACCTTTTTCAGCGTTTAAGAAATTTTTTTTAGCAACATCAATCGTTTTCATCGTTATTTATTTCTCCTTTTCTTTTTACAATTTTTATCATAGAATACTCCGGTATTTCAAAATTAAAAGAATACTCTAAATAATAAATATCATCTGGATGTCTTGCAACATCAATAGGTTTTTTTAAAGAATCATACAACTTTTCTAGCGTAAAGGAAATACGACTACCTTTAGGAGTAAAAACTTCAATTAAATCACCAACTTCAAAATAGTTTCGCTCATAGAATTTTAATAAATGCCCATCATAAGAAATCACTTGTCCAAGATAATCTTGATTTGACTTCTCACATCTACCAGAATAATATTGATCTGTATAATCTGCCTCCTTCATAAAATAATGCGTAGAAGTTTCACGATTAGCGACTCTGTCTAATCTTTCTTTAAATATAGCCATCTTATTTTTAGTTAGTGTATTATTATAATAACAATCTATAATTTCGCGATAAGTTCCAATAACAATTGCTAGATAATATAATGATCTCATCCTACCTTCAACCTTTAAACTTTTTACACCAATTTCAATTAAATCTTTAATATAATCAGCCATGTTCATATCTTTTAAAGCCATTGTAAAATCTTTCTTTGACGGATTTTCAAATGCAAACCGACAGACTTGAGCGCATCCACCACGATTAGCATCACGATTTGTAACATAGTTAGAAAGAGCACAACGACCAGAAAAGCAAGTACACATAGCGCCATGAATAAACACCTCAATGTCAGTATCCACCTTTTTTATAATATCTTCAATTTGTTTCTTAGAAAGTTCTCTAGCTAAAACTACCCTATCAACACCCTCTCTTTCAAAATATTCAATTGCCTTATAATTACTTGTAGAATTTTGTGTAGACAAATGAACCTCAACGTTAGGATAATTTGTTTTAATATGAGAAATGATAAAAGGATCACTAACAATAAAAGCATCAATCCCAGCAGCTACAACTTGTGAAATATATTCTTCAACACCATCCATATCCTCATTATGAAACACTATATTCAAAGTAAGATAAACTCTTTTGCCTAATCTATGGGCAAAAGTACAGCCTTCCCGTATTTCATCCAGAGTAAAATTATCAGCATTTGCTCGCAAACTATACTTTTCTCCACCTATATATACAGCATCAGCACCATACAGCAAAGTAACTTTTAATCGTTCTAAATCTCCTGCTGGAGATAGCAACTCAATTTTATCCATTTTTCTTCACCCTATAAATTGTTTTTCTAAAAAAGAAGTTTGTAGCATTACCTAATTTCTGATATTTTAAAACATAACTATTATCTTTACAACCATTACAAATATAATTTTTTGTATCAACAACTAAATCGGCAAATTCTTTTTCCAAACCATATTCTCTCATAATAGCATAATCTACTCCCATTAAATATAAATCCTTCAAAATTCCGGTTCCATTTGTAATTGTATCTAAAAAGAAACTAGTACCGTTTTCATCTTCAATTAAATGATATTTAGTATTTGAAACTTTTTCAGAGACTACAAGTTCTGAAGAGCTATCTTCACCTAAATCACAATAATAGTTATGAACTAAACTACGTTTTGAAAAAGCCACACTAGGGCGACTAACAACTTCAACCATAGATGATATTTTACTATTTTCACATATTTCTTTAATCTCATCTAATGTGATTTCTTTTCCTAATAACGCATACCTTACTCCCTTAGATAAATAATAATTACACGTTTTATAATTATTAACCATATGAGTCTGATTCCAAACTAAATCAGTAACTAAAGACATTTGTTTTTTTAGTTCTAAAACAGCTAAATCATAGAAAAAAATTCCTTTAATTCCTAAAATATCTAGTTTTTTTAACATTTCCATAAGCTCATCAATATCTTCATTCATAAAGTTTTTATTCATTTTTACAAAAACTTCTATTTTATGATTTTCCACAATCTTCTTAATTTCTTCATAAGTAAAATAGCAAACACTTTCTACACTAAATCCTTTTAAAGGTAAAATTACTCCATCAACATTATCAAATAAAGATGTATCTTTACTAGAACATTCTATTAATAGCTTCATAAAAGCACCTCAGACTCATTATATACCAATAAAAAAAAAAAGAAAAGATTTCAACTATTCAGTAATAGTAAATTCAAAATCTTTATCCTCAAAATATTCTTCTTCTCCATATATAGACATAAAAATAAAAGGTCTATAAGCAATAAGTTTTCCTGACTTTATATAAAAAACAACATTATCTAAAACATTATCAATCTCTCTGTATTTTAAAAAACAAGAATAATCACATTCTGCACTATGATAATAATTATCGCGAACCAAATCATCATAATAAGAAAGTAACTGATTTGATATTTTAGCTGAAACAAATTCTTCATTAACTCCAAAATAACTTAATAAACTTTCATCGGAAATAAGCTCCTGGGTTTCTAAATTTATGTTATATCCACGAAAATAAGGATGTGGAGCATATTCAGTATCATAATCTATTACTTTAATGATAATAGATAAAATGAAGCCATTAATCTCATACTCATACGTAATTACGGAATTCTTATCATGTATGAAATCATTTAGGAACAAATCAATATCTTCATTAATTGCTTTAACAACTTCACCTTTTATATTTACATAAGGAACTAGTATATAATAAGAACCATCACCTTCATCTTGATATTTTGTATAAACCAAATAATTAGATGAAGACATTTTTATTTTTTTATAGTTCTCTTCTTGTTTTTTCATATAAAAAGATATTATACAAAATACAATAGCAAAAGCAGCAAAAGTAACAACAATAACTTTTTGCAACAATGAAAATTTATTTTCTCTTTTTATACTTTTTATCATAATATCAATTTACCCCTTTTATTCGCATAATTCCACGAATAGCATGAGAAGAGCAACTCCGATAATCAGGGTCTATAACTACTCCCCACTTGGAACCTTTTGCATGAACAATTTCTGTTCCATTACCAGTTAAAATACCAACGTGACCATCGTACATAATTAAATCACCTGCTCTTATATCACTAGCTACAGTATATTTACTAGTATCTGCCCATTGTTCACTAGTAGTACGCTCCAATTGAATTCCAAAATGCCTATAAACGCCCTGAACAAAGCCACTACAATCAGTACCCGTATACGGTACCTCACCATTCCAATCGCCACCCCAAACATAAGGTTTGCCTACAAAGCTTTTAGCATATACTACTATAGCTTGTCCGGTTGCACTTCCCTGTCTAACAACAGTGCTTTGACCACTTCCACCACCACCTATAGTCTTATCACCTTTTTCATAATCATCATTTCTAATAATCTTCTTATAATCATTATTATCATAAATAGGTGCATAATCGTAAGTATTAGCTCTGATTTTTTCCTCAACATAACTTGCATCTTTCCAACAAGCTGCAAGTTGAAAAGAGTTTGGAATAACGCCTAAGATGATATCTACTATAATTGGAACTATAAAAACTACAACAGCAGCTAAGAATTTATTAATAATAGACTTTGTTCCATTCTTGGTTTCAGGATTATTAAGAAGCTTTATAAAGCCAATCATTGCAAAAACAATAAGTAAGATAGGTACAATTAATTGTATTAAATTTAAAATTCGGCGAGCAACATTTAGAGAAACTGACAAACTTACATCATTACAACAACTTCCCAAATCGGTATTGCATGACAAAACATAAAACATTCAACTCACCTCTCAAATACTATACTTTTTTACTAACTGCTAAGCCATCTCCAACATCTAAAAAAACTGTATCATATTTACTATTTGCCTTTAAAAAGCTAATGTAATCTTTCACTTTTCTAACTAATTGTCTTAGATTACGACTTTCAATATCTTCTATTTTTTTATCAACCAATCCATGAAATTTTATATTATCTGTAACAATAACACCATCAGGAGCCAAATTCTTTTCAAATCTTTCAAAAAACCTTTGATTTTGAGCTTTAGCAGCATCAATAAAAATTAAGTCATAATAACCTTCTATCTTAGCATCTAAAGCATCATTATAAATTAAGTGTATTCGATTTTCCAAATCTAATTTTTTTATATTCTTTAAAGCTTCCAAATATCTTTTTTCATCACGTTCAATAGTAGTAACTACGAGTTCGGAATCAACACTACACATCATAATTGCAGAATAACCAATAGCTGTACCTATTTCTAATACTTTTTTTATTTTGTTTTTAGAAATGTATTTTAGCAAATAATCAAGTCCACTATCCATCATAATAGGAATATTATTCAATTCTGCATAAGTCTTTATTTGTCTAATTATATTTTCATCTAACATAATACACCTTTTTCTTCATATTCTTTTTTACCATATCCAATCACCATTAGCTTTTATTTCTGCCACTTTTTCATCATGTTCTTTATTTGTTTTTGTATAATATATTCTTCCTTTTTTATCTGCAACAAAAAATAAATAGTCATTAATAGTTGGTTCAACGCTTGCTTCAATGCTAGAAAAACTAAAATTGCAAATTGGACCAACAGGCATCTTACCAATCATAGCAGAACTTCTAGTATTATAGAAGTTAGCGCTAGCAAATTGTTCTGTCGAAAGATCACTTGTCATAGCAATTTGTAACCCATAATAAGTTGTAACATCACTACCTAAGTTCATACCAGATTTCAAGCGATTCTCAAAAATACCAACAATCATCTTACGATTATCTAAATTAGTACCTTCAAGTTCAACAATAGAAGCCATAGTAAAATAATAATGAGGATTACCTACAAGTTTATCCTTATAAATTTCTACTCTTTTTTCAGTTTGATCTAACATAGTCTCAATAATATCAGTAATAGCCACATCTTTATTATCAAAATGATAAGTATCAGGTGCTAAATACCCTTCAAGTGGATAATAAATATTTGAATCTAAAATATCATCTGTCAAGAACCAATACTTGTCAATCAACGTTTTAATGTAACTAGAATCATTCATAATTTGAAGAACTTCAGAAGTAGAATGGTTAGTTCCCTTCTCAATAACTCCAGCATAATCTGTAACTCTAAGGCCTTCTTTAAAAGTCAACTTGATCATTTCAGGATTATACTTACTACCCTTTTCTAGACTACGAACAATAGCTTTTAGATTCATGCTTTTAGAAAATATATAAGTAGATGCTTTTAAAGATGAAATATTATTAATTTTAACATAAGCTTTAAAGAACTTTTCACTTCGAATTAATTCTTTTTCTTTTAGTGCCTTACCAATTTCACTAGAACTCATTCCACTAGTAACAACCACTTCAATTTTTTCTTTACTTTTTCTATCAACTGGACTAGTAAAATACCACCAAACACCACTTGTAAAAATCAATAAAAAAGCAAAGAAAAAAAGTATAAATAAAAGTGGTTTTGGTTTCTTTCTTACTACCATAATACCTCCATAAAAAGGAAAGAGCTATTGCTCATTTCCCGCATCACTATTTTTAATTTCCTCTTGCAAAGTATCGAGAATTGTCTGAATAACTTTCCATTCTTTTTCCGTTTCAATTGCTCCCAATTTAATATTAGAATCGTTAGGATTATAGGTTGATGCATAAACTTGTACATTTCCTTTATCATCCTTTTTTTCATCAGTATAAACAATATAATTTTTACCGGTTTCATCACTTTCAAAAGTAAATAAAATATCATAAACTACTTCTTTTCCATCTTCTCCTATAATCGAAAAAGCATTATTTTCTTTCATTTGCTTCACCTCTATCTAAAAAACTCTGTAATATTACTGTTGCCGCTATACTATCAACTACTTTTTTCCTCTTTTTTCTAGAAACATTTCCTTGAATCAACATATCAGTAGCAATTTTTGTAGTAAGTCTTTCATCTTGTAAATAAACAGGTATTGACAAAAGTTTCTCCAATTTTTTTTGAAATACTAGACTAAGTTCACCTTTATTGCCAACAGTATTATTCATATTTTTAGGAAATCCCAAAACAATTGCATCTATTTCTAACTCCAAAACAAGTTTTTTTACTTCCTCAATTAAACCATCATAATCCTCATTATGATGTATTGTTTTATAGTTACTAGCAATTAATCCAGTTTTATCACTGAGCGCAACACCTAAAGTTTTACTACCAAGATCTAAACCTAAATATCTCATTTTATATTTTTATGAAATTCTAACAAAAGAATTTCTACTATTTTAGCTCGATCGATTTCTTGAATTTTATTTCTAGCATCTTTATAACTAGAAATATATCCTGGATCACCACTAATCAAGTAACCAACAATTTGATTTGTTGGATTATATCCTCTTTCTTCTAAAGCTGCAAAAACTTCTTTTAATATTACCCTGGTATGTTCTGTATCAATCTTTTGAATATCAAACAAACTAGTTTGTTCTTGTGGCATAATATCACCTCATTATAATTAAATATAATTATATTTTACCATTAGCCCAAAATATTTACAACCTGATTTTTTTGAATAACAACTATTTTCTAAAATAGATCCATATAAAAAATATAATGCTAATATTACAAATTCAAAATAAAAACGGTGCAAATGCACCACTTTAGCTATTAAACATCAATAATATTACACACTATAAACAAACGTAAGATACAAGACAAACAAAGTAAAAATAATAACCATAATCCAACCATTTGCTTCTTCAAAAATAGTACTCTTATCTTTTACACCTAAAGCCTTAGTAATCATACCTCCACCAATCAAGCCACCAATATGAGCAAAATTATCTATTCCTGGAATCATAAACCCTAAAGCTAGATTAATAATTATTAAAGGAAGAAGTTGGCTTCTTACAACATTTCCCAAATAAACTCTATAATAATATCCAAAATATACTAATGAGCCCATCAAACCAAAAATAGCACCACTTGCTCCTATCGAACCAGCATTACCTACAAAAGCAACAGAAAATAACGCTCCAATTAGCCCAGAAAACAAATAAATAATAAGATATTTAATTCTACCTAAGAAGTTCTCAATTTGTGAACCAATAACATATAGTGAATAACAATTAAAAAACAAATGAAATATATTACCGTGAAGAAAAATACCTGTAAATAAACGATAATATTGTCCTGCTCTAATGCTGGGTCCATGAATACAAAAATTATTAATAATATTTTCATACTGTCCAAATAAAGCTGGAACAATAAAGAATATAACATTAAGAGCAATCAAAAAATATGTTATATATGGTCCTTTATTCTTAAAGACACTTTCAATTTTTTTAGCATCTTCACGATTATGTCGATTAATATCACTAGTAATTTTAGCAAACAATTCAAAACCATCTTCATCATATTCCATCTTGTCGCTTAAATCAGGAAAAATCTTTTTAATAAAGTCATTATTAACAATATCATTTTCATTTTTTATTTTTATTGCCATTAACTTAGGATCTGTATTAATCTCACTAGTAACATTATCACCCATATCTAAAAAAATACTCATAACATTCATACTTAAAGAAAAAGTTTTTTTCTTTATTTTTCTAATAATTCTTTTTGTCTTAAAAACATCAAAACTAAATTGCTCATTATTATGAATATAACCTGAAACAATTCGAACAACCTTACAATCTTCATTCAAATTTTCTAACCAAATTTCATTTTCAACACCTTGCAGAATAATAGGATTATAATTCTTCTCTGTTATGAAATAATGCAAAAGTTTCATTGTAAGAACATTCTTATCATCTAACATTATATCTGTGTCCATAAAATTCCTCCTAAAAGACTAATAATATTATATAATAAAACATAAAATAATAAAAGAGGAGATGAAAAAATATGAAAAAGATTATTACTTTCTTATGCTGTTTATTACCTTGGTTTATATCCAATTTAATTTCTTTAGACTATAATTACTATCAAAGACTAAAACTACCTTCTTTTGCACCACCTAAGGCTTTTTTTGGGATTGCTTGGTCAATTATCTACATATTAATTGCTATTACAATTTATTATGTAATAACATCTTATAGCAAAATAAAAAACATTCCTAAAAATTATAAAATTATTCTAATAATAAACTACTTATTAAATCAAAGCTATACACTTGTCTTCTTTGGTCTAAAAAATAATTTTTTAGGGATAATTTCGTCTTTAGGAACATTTTTATCTACCTTATTTTTATATGAAGAAACTTCATTAATCAACAGTAAGATATCAAAACTATTATTTTCATACATAACTTTATCACTGTTTGGAACAATACTATCTATTGCCATTTATTTATTAAATATGTAAACTATTCAGTAACAGGATTATGCTCTACATAAGTTCTTGCAATATCAAGAACTTTTTTATATTCCGCTTCTAATTCAGAAAAATTACTATTAACAAACTCACTATCATTTTCTTTACTCTTTAATTCATGTTGATAAGAAATATCAGCCAATGTCATAAAACCTAAATATTTACAGTCACTCTTCAATGAATGGACTTCAATTGCATAATTAGGCATATCATTATTATTTTTATAATCAACAATTTTATTCCATTTTTCAGAAACACCTTTTACAAAATCAGAAATAGTCATATTATACATTTCCATATCTCCAAGTAATTCTAAAGCATGATCAAGATCAACACCATTCTTTTTTAAGTATTCAGCATTATATGAAGTATCATTAACAGATTTTAGATCTTGAGGTGTCGGTTTAAAACCTTGCACCATATCAACATTAATAGGCATCACAGGTACAATAGAGCTAGCAGAAGCATTATTTGATTCAGCATCTAAAACTTCAACATTATTATCAATAGAAGCTAAATCATTTTCGGTATTTTCATTACAATTTTTGCCCAAGGAGTCACCAAGAATTTCCTCTATATTATTCTCTACTGGAATTACAGTTTGCTTTTCATCCTTCACTTCATTAATAGATTCAACAGTCAAAACTTCATCCCTACAAACAGGAAGTTCTTTTTTTAATTTCGAAGACAAAGCTCCCAAATCTTCAGTAGCATTTCTACCTAGAATTTGATTAATTACTTGAATTAATTGTTCTTTTTCAATTGGCTTAGCTAAATAACCATCAAAACCATCAGCTAAATATTTCTCCCTCATACCTGTAATAGCATTAGCTGTTAAAGCAATAGTAGGTATTTTAAAGCCTGGTATTTCTTTCAATTTCTTTAAAGTTATAACGCCACTCATCTTAGGCATCATATCATCTAATAGTATTAAATCATAAATTTCTCCACGCTTAATTCGATCAATACATTCAAACCCACTATCACAAGTAACTATTTGATTAGCATTATACTTTTCTAACAATTTAGTAGCCACTTTCAAATTAAGTGCCGTATCGTCAACTATCAAAATACGAACATTATTTAAATCCAACGTTGTCTTAACATGGTGTTTTACTTCAGTATCAGAAGCTGTAATTTTTTGATTTAATACAACAGTAAACTTCGATCCCTCTCCATAAACAGTATGAACAATTATTTTACCACCCATTAACTCAATCAGTTGCTTAGTAATAGCAAGCCCAAGTCCAGTACCTTCAATAGTCGTATTACGATCTTCTTCTAACCTTTGAAATTTAGTAAACAATTTATCAATGCTATCTTTTTTTATTCCACGACCAGAATCTTCAACAGAAATAATTAATTTAGAAACATCACCAGTATTAACACAACTAACCTCATAGTGAACATAACCTTGTTCCGTATATTTACAAGCATTACTAAGCAAATTAGTAACAATCTTTTTTAAATTAGCATGATCACCAAACAAAAATGAAGGTAAATCAGGAGCAATTTTATAAGTAAAATCAAGTCCTTTTTCATGCATCTTAGGAGTAATTAATTTAGCAAGTTCTTCAAAAGTCTCAATTGCATTATATTTAGAATTAACTATTTCTAATTTACCAGCTTCAATCTTAGAAATATCCAAGATTCCATTAACTATTTCAAGTAATGTCTGACTAGCATTTACAATATCAAGAGCATTAGCCTTTGCTTCTCCTAAATCTTTAGCGTCCATAATACAATCACTAAAACCAACAATAGCATTCAAAGGAGTCCGAATCTCATGAGACATACTAGATAAGAAATCTGTCTTAGCACGATTAGCTTTATCAGCAGCATCGCGAGCAACTTCTAATTGTTGAATCATCTTAACATCTGGATTTTCAATCGTATGATACATTATGGCAGTTACAAAAGTTTCTATAAAAGTCAATATTAATATTCCAGGCTGATAGATTTGAATTATCATACCAATTATCCCAACAAATAGAAAGGTAAACACTGGTATAAACTTCTTATTTTTTAGATTTTGCACATTTCTTATGATACAAACAAACATATAACATATAAGTATTACACAAAACGCATAAGTAAAGCTTACACTAAGACCATTAGTATATCTAACTCTAAAACCATCTAATAAAACTAAATTTATAGGTAAAACATAACAAAAAAGCGATGCTATTAATATAAAAAACATAAATATTTTATTAATAACATTATAAAATAATTTATCTTCAATGTTCAAATGCGTTATTACAAAAGTATAATAAGTTAATAAAGAAACCCAAACAATATTATACACTAGATAAGTTTTCAAAATAAAAACACTCAAAATATGATTAGTATCATAAACTATCGAAGCATACGTACAAAAGATTTCAAGTATTAGCCCTATAAAATTAATAAATAATAAACCTTTATATGTTCTAGTTTCTCTTGTATTTATACTTCCCTTATTAATTAAAACCAAAATCATCATTATACTAAAAAATAATCCAGCAATTGGAAACCACAAACTACTACTCATAACCATAACACCTACTATATAAATTATAGCACAAAAAAAATAGACATAAAAGCCTATTTTACCATTTTCTTTTGAGCTGACTTTTCCTCTTCATATTCATTTTCCGCCATTTTTTTCAAACGTTCATAATCAATTTTATCTGCTCCAGGAGTTTTTGGAATTGCTTCTAAAAAAGTAACACTCTTAGGAACCTCATAATCTTTTAAACTAACTTGATTTCCATAGGAATTAATATATGGATCAAAAGATTTTTCCATGATATATTGTGCTAATTCTTCAGTTGGCTCTAATCCTTGCTTTAAAACTACATAAGCCTTACTTTCAAACAATTGCTCATCATTTGGTTTTGGAACAACAGCACATGACTCTACTACATCAATCGCAGAAACTACATTCTGAACTAATTCACAGTATACTTTATTTAATGTATTTACAATAAAGAATCTAGAAGATCTACCAATCATTGTAAAATAACCATCTTTATCTAAAGAACCGATATTACCAGTATTATAATATTCTTTACCATTAAATAAAATTTTAGATTCTTTAGTCAATTGCGGATTATTATAATATCCCTTAAACACTTGTTCTCCAGCTACACACAAAATTCCACACTCACCATATTTAACTTCCTGTATTATTCCTTCTTTATAAGCATCTTGATCAATAATTACAAAACTAGGGCCATTGACTAACTTGCCAACAGTTTTAGGCTTGTATGGCACGTGCATTGCGTTGGTACAACAGCCTAAAAGTTCTCCATTACCTGAACCATTACAAATTTCAACATCTGCATTATGCTTATTAAAAAGTTCAATAGCACCCCTAGACTGTGATTCTGATAAAAAATCTCCTCCAGAAATAAACATTTCTAATGCTGAGCAATCTAAATCAGGATCAATGTTTCGTTTTATTAACTCCAAAAATGCAGGACTACCAAATATTAAATTTGCTCTCTTCATATACTCGTTAATATTATGTGGACCAACATCCGGAGCCAACAAAGATTCCTTACCAGCTAATAATGTTGACAATACAGATGCAACAAAACCATAAGGATACATAAATGGAACAACACTCATCCACTTATTACATTTTTCACTAAACATTTCCATATGTGCTGAATTTTTATAATAAATAGCTGCCGCCAATAAATTTTTGTTAGTAAATAGCATATCTTTTGGATTCCCTGTAGAACCACTGGTGAATAAAATTATAGCATCATCAGACCCTTTTGTAAATCGACAAGAAAGTCCTTTGTGATAATCACTCACCAACTTTAAATCAGAAAAATTTAAAAAATCAGAATATCCAATTGACTTATTACTTGATAAATTAAAATCTCTAGTTCTCTCACTACCACTTTCTAATGTTATAATATGTTCCAAATTTGTGTGTTTTTTCAACCATTCATTATCAGCTTTACTTTTTGCATAATTAATCAATAATGGTGAATTATAATTATTCAAATGTTGTACTAATTCATCATCTTGAGAAAGAGGATTCAAAGGAGTAAGAATCGCTCCAATACTATTAGCAGCAAGAAATGAGACAAGTGCTTGATAATAATTAGGCATTGAAACCCCTATAATATCTTTTTTCTTAATTCCTAATTCCTTCATAGCACCAGCAACTATCCTCGCATCTTGTAGCAATTCTTTATGACTAGCAGATATATTCAAACAACTAACAGCTGGATCATTAGGAGAAAACAACCACAACAATCTTAAAGTATTGACAACACTCAAATAGTTAGGTATAAATGGGTGTCTCTCAAAAAAAGTAGTATCCTTAAGATGAGTTTTATCAATAGACGGATACCCTGTCATATCCTTTTTTTTATTTAGCAATAAATAATTTCTTAATTCAATTAATTGGCTCTTTTCCATAGTATATACACACATCCCCCTTAAACTGTTCTATATTATATCATATATTTAATCATTTTTCAAGTATTAGTTAATAATTTAAATTATTCCAACTTAAACTCTATCGCAACAAATCCATAATTATACACTTCTTCATAGCTATAAAAACTATTCATCAATTTAATATACTCATTTTCAGTAACATCTTCTAAATATATTCTTTTTTCTCTGTCTTTTCAAAAAAATTAAAGTATCCTCTATATTCAAATTTCTTTTTCTAAATCATTAACTCTAACTTCTACATCTGTAATCTTATTTAAGACTATATCAAATACTTCTGGACGTAAATGTACAATCATCTCCATAAAGATATCACTCACTCCTAAGTATTTCCAATATTTCATTAAATTTCTTAGGTGGTTTGGAGGTAAAAAATAATTCTTCACCGGTCCTTGGATGTTTAAAACGAATAGAATAAGAATGTAACATTTGTCCAAACTCTGTTGCTCTACCTCTACCATATAATGGATCATTTGTTACTGGATAACCAATATAAGCCATATGAACACGTATTTGATGAGTTCTGCCAGTTTCTAATTTACATTCTACTAATGTATTATTTTTAAAACGTTCTAATACTTTAAAATGAGTAATAGCTTCTTTCCCATTAACATCAGTAACAGCCATTTTTTGTCTATTGTTTAAATCTCTTCCAATAGGAGCATCAATTTCCCCTGTTTCATGTTTAATAACACCATCTACAATTGCTAAATATTTTCTTTCCACAACTTTTGTGGAAATCATAGAAGATAATTTTTCTAAACTCCATTCATTTTTCGCAACTATCATAAGT
>OCTX014543245.1_pt1 | contig 38635 bp, 32 predicted proteins | sample 1539691 | NCBI WGS metagenome assembly OCTX01 (sample SAMN02144231, study PRJEB22623) | gut metagenome | biome: sheep rumen | host: Ovis aries | place: New Zealand
CTTGGATGAGCCGAGTTCGATTGCTACGATGAAATCCTTTGCTGCCATACGCTATACTGATTTTTTGTTATTGTCTTGTTTGATGGAATCCTTCTTCTCTGTCGTCACCGCTGTGGAGTCTTTCTTCTCCTCGGTCTTGATGACGGGTGGGGTATAAACCGGCATGGCTTTGACCGTCTTCTTACAGATAATCTGGTTGTCAAACTCCACGCTGATATAATGGTATTTGTTCCAGCCTGCTGCGTTCAGACCATAACGGTAGAACTTATCCAGCCGTTCCAGTTTCTTCATGACGTAGTCGGTGATGAGCTGTTTGCGTTTGACCTCATCCTTCGACTGTGGCAGATAGCCGATGAAGATAACGTGCTCACCCACACGGGGCACCAGTTCCACGCCCAGGTCGGGAAGGATATTGATCTGCACAATCTGGTTCTTCCAGAACTCACTGTCCATCAGTACTTCCGTGAGACAAGCCAGATAATGGCGTGCGAAATCCTTATTGATATACCCTGTGGCGATGATTAGGTCGCTGGTGTATTTGGAGTTCGGCATGATACCTCCCTCGTCGTCGAGGTAGTAGTCATCCCCTTTTACACTCATGATCCGCACAACAGGCAGTCGCTGGGTGACGTTGACGCAGACATGTCCGTTCTGTGTCTTGTAACACTGTACGGTATTGACGAAGGAGCTGGTCTTTAGCACCTCCTCGATGTCACGTGGGTTGATGGCCTGCATGTGCTTCTCCAACGGATAGAGTTTCTTCTTCTCTAAGATTTTCTTGATCTCCTTTGCACTGAGGAATCCGTTGGTGTTCTCGTCGGCGATGTTGATGCTGACCTTGGTGCACAGCTTGGCGGTCTCGTCCGGTTTATTGAACGAGGTCATGGCAAGTCCCAGATAGACGGCGAGCACGACATCCAGGGTCACGATGAGGGCCTTCTTCCAATTGATGTGCATCATATTTTGTTATTTAGTATTTCTGCGAGAGGATCTTTTCTATCTGCTCCACCTGATTATCGAGATCACCGGCACCTAACACGATCAGTACTTCGAAGTCATGGGCCTTCACAAAGTCGAGCACTTCGTCTTTGTGGATCATCACCTTCTCGACGCCTTCCTTCAGGTTATCGTAGATGAGCTGTGAGGTGACACCGGGGATGGGCTCTTCACGGGCAGGGTAGATCTCGGTAAGTACCACCTCGTCGAGCTGACTCAGACTCTCTGCGAAATCCTTGTAGAAATCGCGGGTGCGGGTATAGAGGTGGGGCTGGAAGATGGCTGTGATCTTCTTGTCTTTATACAGTTCACGGATACTCCGTGCGCTTTGGTAGATCTCCTTCGGATGGTGGGCATAGTCACTCAGGAAGACGATCTTGTCGTTTTTCAGCTTGAAGTCGAAGCGACGGTCAACACCTCGGTAGGTTTTCATGCCATAACGTAACTCCTCGGCATTGCATCCGCTGAGCTGGGCCATGGCCATGGCGGCGATACCGTTCTCAATGTTGATCGGCACGGGCTGTCCTAATTCCACACCATGGATATTCTCGATGGGAGAGATGAAGTCGAAGGTGATCTCTCCGTTCTCGATCTGGATGTTCTCCGCATGGAAATCACCACTGTTCAGTCCGTACTCATAGACTCGTACGCCCTCTTGTACATCCGCTTTCATCTCCAGGTTCTGATGGATGATGAGAGCACCTCCGGGCTGGATGAGTGTGGTATAGTGGCGGAAGCTCTCCAGATAGGCCTCCTTTGTTCCATAGATATCGAGGTGGTCGGGATCGGTGCTGGTAATCACAGTCATCCACGGCCGCAGCCAGTGGAAACTCCTGTCGAACTCATCAGCCTCGATCACCACATACTCGCTCTCCTTGCTGAGGATATAGTTGGTGCCGTAATTCTTGGAGATTCCTCCCAGGAAGGCGTTGCAGTCGATATGGCTCTGGTGCATGATATGGGCACACATGGTGGATGTGGTGGTCTTACCGTGGGTTCCTGCCACACAGAGTCCTTTGTTCGAACGGGTGAGCATGCCCAGCACTTGTGCCCGTTTCTCCACATTGAAGTTGTTCTCGCGGAAATACACCAGTTCCTGATGCTCCTGCGGGATGGCTGGCGTGTAGATCACCAAGGTGTGTGCCACGTTCCGACAGGAGTGGGGGATCTCCTCAACGTTCTCTTCGTAGTGTATCAGGGCACCCTCTTTCTCCATCTGTTTTGTCAGGGGGGTGGGGGTCTTATCATAGCCGGCCACCACCAGTCCTTCCTTCAGGAAATAGCGGGCAATGGCACTCATGCCGATGCCACCGATGCCTACGAAATATACTGCTTTAATTTCTTTCAGTTCCATTTGATTCTTTCTTTATCTACAATCGCTGCCATGAGACGGCTTCTTATCTATGCTTTGTCATGCCAAGCCAGTTTCACCACTTCATCGGCGATGATATCTGCCGAGTCAGGTAATGCCAGCTTCAGGATATTCGTTCGTAAAGATGCCAGTTTCTCCTTGTCGTTCACCGTTTGGATGGCTAAGGTGATGACTTTCTGCGGCGCCTCTGCATCCTTCACATACAGGGCGGCATCTTTCTCTACCAAGGACATGGCATTCTTTGTCTGATGGTCTTCTGCCACATTGGGTGAGGGGACGAGGATGACCGGCGTACCCAACAGACAGAATTCGGAGATGCTGCTGGCTCCTGCCCTGCTGATGACGAGGTCGGCGGCTTTGTATGCCGCTCCCATATCGCTGATGAAATCAAGGACTTTCAGCATGGGCATGTCGGTGTGGCTCTTCATCTGCTCCAGGATTTGACCGTGGTAGTATTTGCCCGTCTGCCAGATCACTTGGATACCGCTGTTCTTGATCTCATCCAGGTGCTGTAGGACGCTCTCGTTCACGGTTCTCGCACCTAACGATCCACCAACGATGAGAATCGTTCTCTTGGAAGGATCCAGTCCGAAACTCTTCACGGCTTCTTCCTTACTGATCGTGGTCTCTAACAGAGCCTGACGCACGGGGTTGCCAGTCATGATGATCTTCTCTGCTGGGAAGAAACGCTCCATGTGCTCATAGGCCACACAGATTTTCTCCGCTTTCTTGGCCAGTAGCTTATTGGTGACGCCAGCGTACGAGTTTTGCTCCTGTATCAGACAGGGGATACCCATGGCAGCACATTGGTTTAGAGTGGGACCACTGGCATAGCCACCAACGCCCACGGCGGCCATCGGGCGGAAGTCGCGGATGATTTTCTTGGCCATGCGCTGACTCTTCCATATCTTATAGAGCACCTTGACGTTCTTCAGGAGGTTCTTGCGGTCGAAACCACAGATGGGCAGACCTTTGATCTCGTAACCGGCGGCGGGCACACGTTGCATCTCCATTCTGCCCTCAGCACCTACGAAAAGGATCTTTGCATCGGGATGCTTGACCTTGATGGCGTTGGCAATCGATACTGCGGGGAAGATATGTCCTCCCGTGCCGCCTCCGCTGATGATAATCCTCAATTCTTTTTCCATTTCCTTACCATAATTACGACATCAGGCTGTGGCTAATGCCACCTTCGCCGGTGTCTTCTTTTCGGTGGGCTCATCCTTCCTCTTGGCTGTGTAGCTCACACTCAGGATGATTCCTACATAGATACAGTTTACGATGGTGGATGTTCCTCCCTTGCTAATCAGCGGGAGTGGCTGACCTGTTACAGGAGCCAGTCCTACGGCCACTGCCATGTTGAACATTGCCTGTGTCACCAATAACAAGGCGATGCCCATGATGAGCAGGGCCGGGAAGGCATTGGCGCATCTGTTGGCAATGGTGGCTGTTCGGAAGAGCAGGATGATATAGAGCAGGCATACTACGGCAGCGCCAATGATGCCCATCTCTTCGATGATGATGGCATAGATGAAATCGGAGAAGGCCTGTGAGAGGAAGTCACGTTCCACAGAGTTCCCCGGTCCTTTGCCCACGATGTTTGATGAGGCGATGGCAATCTTTGCATGACTCTTCTGTGCATCTTTGTCGAGATCCACATCCTCGGGTGCCACCTCCGTATGATCCATGAAATCGATGATTCTTGCTTTCCAGGTGTCGGCACGGTGGAAGACTTTCGACAGGATGCCTGTTTCTTCTTTCTTTTCCGTCACCTGCTCGGTCATATTCATCTTCTCGGAGGATGCCGTCTCTTTCTGCTCGTTTCCGATCAGCATGATCATGGCGAAGCCGAAGGCCGCCAACAGGGTGAGCACACCCAATAACCGTCCCAGCTGTTGCTTGGGCACCCTTCCGATGAACATCATGATGATGACGGTCAGGAACAGCAGGGCTGCTGTGGAGAGGTTCTCCATGGCAATCAGGAAGACAATAGGCAGCGAGATATATAGGATGTATCTGAAAGCACGTCGGTCAGCGCCATCGATGGTCTGCATTGCACTGAGAATCTGTGCCTCGGCAAGTATCACGGCTCCTTTGGCAATCTCCGAAGGCTGGAACTGAATCCCGAACAGTCCGATCCATCGCTGTGCACCATTGGTTGACTGTCCTACCACGAGCACAGCAATAAGCATAATCAACGAGAGCAACAGGGCAAACGGGGTGACGATCTTGAAATACTTGCATTTGATGTTCATGGTCACGATCATGAAACCCACGCCAAAGAGCAGTAGAATGGTGTGGTAGAGCACGGGTTTCCAGTAGTTCCCGGCTTTGTACGTCAGTGAACTGGAGGCACTATATACCTCAAGCACGCTGATGATGCAAAGCAGGAAGAACACCATCCAGATGATGCCGTCGCCTTTGATTTTTAATCGGGTCAGTTTATCGAGCATATTTTTGTTCTATGATCAGAATGGATTACAAGTTGCGAACGAGTGTCTTGAACTGGTCACCACGGTCTTCCATGTTCTTGAAAAGATCGAAAGAGGCACAGCACGGACTGAGGAGTACGGTCATGCCAGGCTCTGCCATCTCATAACATGCCTCCACGCATTCCTTCATGGAGTGGGTGTCACGGACTGGGATACCCATGTCGTCGAAATTCTCGTGGAGCTTGGTATTGTCGGCACCGAGATAGACCAAACCGGCACATTTCTGTTTCACCAGGTCTTTGATGGGTGTGTAGTCGTTCCCTTTGTCTTTTCCACCAATAATGAGGATGGTGGGTGTCTTCATGCTTTCCAAGGCATACCAGCAGGCGTCCACGTTCGTTGCCTTGGAGTCGTTGACATATAGCACGCCACCCACGGTGCATACCTTCTCCAAACGATGCTCCACACCGGGGAAATCGCTCAGACTCTTCCGAATGACCTCTTTCTTAATACCAGCCACATCGGAGGCGATACCTGCCGCCAGTGAGTTGTAGATATTGTGTTTACCTGTGAGTGAGAGGGCTTCCTGCTCCATGTTAAAGGGCGTTGGCACCTCGATCTTATACTGTCCTTCCTCGATGTAGCCGATACTGCCTTTCTCTTTCAGCTCGGAGAAGGGGAGTTGCAAGGCTTTGATTTCATATTTCTCCAGTTCCCTTTTGATGATGGGGTCGTCGTTCCAGTAAATGAATGCATCACTCTCCGTCTGGTTTTGGATAATTCGCATCTTCGCATCGACATAATTCTGCATCTTGTTCTGGTACCTGTCGAGGTGATCAGGGGTGATGTTCAATAGGACGGCCACATTGGCACGGAAGTCATACATGTTATCGAGCTGGAAGGAACTCAGTTCGATGATATAGTATTCATGTGGATCCTCTGCAACCTGCAATGCCAGACTGTTTCCGATATTTCCTGCTAACCCCGCATCGTATCCTGCCTCCTTGAAGATATGATAGATCAGAGAGGTGGTGGTGGTCTTGCCGTTACTTCCTGTGATGCAGATCATCTTTGAATCGGTGTACCGACCGGCAAACTCGATCTCACTGATGATATGGATCCCTTTGGCGATGACCTTCTGGATCATGGGTGCTTCATCGGGAATACCCGGACTCTTGATGACTTCATCGGCATCCAATATCTTTTCTTCTGTGTGATGACCCTCTTCCCATTCGATGTGGTGGTCATCCAACAGTTTCTTGTATTTGTCCTTGATGGTTCCCATGTCTGACACAAAGACATCGAACCCTTCTTTTTGGGCGAGAACAGCTGCTCCTGCACCGCTCTCTGCTGCTCCTAATACAACGATCTTTTTCATTTTCCTTTTGCGTCTTGTGATACTTGGAATTCTGCAAATCCTTTATCTGATCTTCAGTGTGATGATGGTCATGGCTGCCAAGATAAGGGATACGATCCAGAATCTTACTGTGATTTTTGATTCATGGAACTGTCGCTCTGGCCATCCTTTAAATATGTATTTACTTGTTTCATCCAGTTGCGAATCCAGTTTCCTGAAATTATCGTGAATGGGGGTGGCACGGAATACACGAACCCGCTTGCCTTTTCCTTTATAGTATTTGAACACCTGTGTCTGTATAACGACGCTGAGACACTCCATAAAGAAGACACCGCAGAGGATGGGAAGTAACAGCTCCTTGTGAATGATGATGGCAGCAACACCGATAATTCCGCCTATTGTAAGAGATCCCGTGTCGCCCATGAACACCTGAGCAGGGAATGCATTGTACCAAAGGAAGCCAACCATGGCACCAATGAAAGCACAGAGGAAGATCACCAGTTCCTGAGATCCGGGGATGAACATGATATTGAAATAGGCAGCGTATTCAATATGACTGCTGACGTACGCAAGTACTCCTAGCGCCACTCCTGCCGCAGCCGCGTTTCCGGCACACATGCCGTCCATACCGTCATTGAGGTTTGCACCATTGGAAACCGCTGTCACCACAAGTATGGTCATGATCACAAACAGAATCCAACCAGCTGCACGGGTGTTTTCTCCACACCACGCCATTGCCTTCGAGTAGTCAAAGTCGTGGTTCTTGACAAACGGAATCGTCGTTTTCAGTGATTTCACCGACTCTGACTTGTGAATGACTGTTTCCTTGTTCTGCTTGGTGATTGTCAGGTTCTCGTTGATCTTTGCATCCGGACTCAACCATAGTGTCAACCCTACTATCAGTCCGATACTTACCTGTCCTACGATCTTGTATTTCCCTTTTAATCCGTCCTTGTTCTTACGGAAGATCTTAATATAATCATCAAGGAATCCCAAAAAACCCAACCAGATGGTTGTTATGATCATCAGGATTAGGTAGATGTTTCTAGTACGCCCTAGCAGGAGCACAGGAACGAGGATGCTTACGATGATGATGATGCCTCCCATGGTGGGCACACCTTTCTTCTTCTCACCGAAGGGGTCGATGCTTGCATCACGGGCGGTTTCCGATATATTCCTCCGTTTCATGTACTTGATGAAATGTTCACCAAACCACGCGGAAATAATCAGTGCCAAAATCAATGTGAGCAGGGCACGGAAAGAGATATACGACCAGAGATGTGACCCGGGGATATTGAATTGTTCTAAGAATCTAAACAGATAATATAGCATATTGTTTCGTTATTACATTATCACGATATCTCGTTATCTCGATATTTCGTTATTTCGATATCTCGTTATATTGAGGTGAAAACCTCATTCAACACTTCCTTGTCATCGAAGTGATGTTTCACCCCTTGGATTTCCTGGTAGTCTTCATGACCTTTTCCTGCCACGAGTATGACATCGCCTTTCCGGGCCAGCATACAGGCGGTGCGGATGGCTTCACGTCTGTCAACGATGCTGATCACCTTTTTCATCTGCTGCTTGTCAAGACCAGCCAACATATCGTTGATAATATCCTGCGGATCTTCAAAACGGGGATTGTCGGAGGTGATGATCACCTTGTCGCTCTGCCTTACGGCTTCCTGGGCCATCAGTGGACGTTTCCCTTTATCGCGATTACCGCCGGCACCACACACGGTGATCACCTGCCCTTTGCCGTCAAGCACCTCATGGATGGCTTTCAGCACATTCTCCAGGGCATCGGGGGTGTGAGCATAATCCACGATGGCAGTGAATCCCTCAGGGGAACGCAGAGGCTCGAGACGACCGCTGACACTCTTCAATGTGCTCATCGCCACTAACACATCTTCTGGATCCTGTCCTAACATCACGGCTGCACCATAGACGGCTAATAGGTTACTGACGTTGAACTTCCCGATGAACTGTACACCTACCTCTCGACCGTTAATCTCTAAGTACATTCCTTCGAAATGACATTCCAGGATACGGGCACGGAAGTCGGCCATCGAACGGGTAGAGTAGGTTTTGATGGTGGCCTTGCAATTCTGTACCATGACCATTCCGTTCTTGTCATCAGCGTTCGTAATGGCAAAAGCACTCTTTGGCAGGTTGTCAAAGAACATCTTCTTCGCGTTCCGGTAGTTCTCCACCGTTTTATGGTAGTCCATGTGATCACGGGTGAGGTTCGTGAAGATACCTCCCGTGAATTTCAGTCCGCCGATGCGTTTCTGGTGGATGGCATGACTTGAGCATTCCATGAAGGCATATTCACATCCTGCTTCCACCATACGTGCCAGTAAGGCATTCAGCTCGATAGGGTCGGGCGTGGTATGACTGGCAGGGACCGCTTCTCCTTCGATATAGTTGCATACTGTTGACAGCAGTCCACAGTGATAGCCCAATTTCCGGAACATATTATATAATAAGGTGGCGATGGTGGTTTTACCGTTAGTACCTGTCACCCCTACCAGCTTCAGCTTGGCTGAGGGATTTCCATAGAATACTGTCGCCACCTTTCCCACAGCATCTTCTGTTGAGGCAACCTGTACGTAAGTCACCCCTTCTTTCAGCTCAGCGGGGACCTCTTCGCACAAAATTGCCGAGGCGCCTAAGTCCTGTGCTTTGCCGATGAAGGTATGACCGTCCACTTGTGTGCCACGCATGGCCACGAACAGATGACCCTTCTGTATCTTACGGCTGTCAATGTTCACACCCGATATGTCTATATCCTCATTTCCGATGATTTGGATAGGTTTGATATTCTTCAGAAGCTCATGCAGTATCATATCAATTTAATTTTAATGAACAGATTTCACCTTTCTTGATCTGGTGTCCGGCAGGCAGACTCTGGGCTATCACCTTACCGCGTCCTTCAATTCGTACTTTCACTTGCCTGCTTTCCAGCATATACACGGCATCACGTGCACCCATGCCAGTGACATCGGGGATCACACCCATGTTTGAGGTCTCCACCTTTGTCAGTTCCACCAGGTTGTTCTTATGCTCAGCCTTTCCCCAGATGGGGTTGCCATTGGAATAGCTGCCGTTCCAGTTGTCATTGGTCTTCACACCTAAGTGTGAGAGTACGTAGTCGGCGGCGATGATATTACCGTTCTTGACCTCCGGCAGGAATATTGACAGGGAATCGCGGGCATCACTCACTTTCAGCTTCAGGTCTTGTGCCATGATGCCTTCGGAGATATGATGGAACACCACACCGCTCATGCCACCGCCAGAAGCGGGAAGACCTGATTTCTGAATACATACGATACAGCTATATCGTGGTGCATCGGCAGGGAAATAGCCAGCGAAGGAAAGCAGGTAGTTCATCTGACCAGTCTTGTATCCTCCCGCACCCTTTGAAATCTGTGCAGTACCGGTTTTCCCCGCCACCTTAAACGAAGGGGATCCAGCTTTCTTTCCCAGTCCTTGGCTCACCACATGGTAGAGGATGGTCTGTATCTCTCGCAGGGTCTTTTCCTTGCAGATCTGTGGCTTGATTACCTCAGGGGGGAACTCCATCAGTACTTCTCCGTTTTTCACCACCTGCTTCACGAACCGCGGGCGCATCATTTTTCCATTATTGGCGATGGCGTTGTAGAACGTGAGCGTAGAGATGGGAGGGACTTGCGTCTCATAACCGATGCTCATCCAGGCCAGCGCCGTCTTACTCCAGTTGGCCCAGTGCTTTCCGGTCTTGTCCATCTTGGGCATACGGATACGAGCAGGGGATGCACCCACCAAAGGGATATGCAGATCCTCGGCCAGTCCTAAGCGGTAGATGCCCTGTACGAACTTTTCGGGATTCTTTCCGTAATGTTCATCGATGATCCGGCTCACGCCGATGTTTGATGAATATTCCAAGGTCTGCGGCAAGGAGAGCATTCCGTAGCCTCCACGGTGCCAGTTGTGGTCGCGCATCTTCGCTCCGTGCATGTCCATGATTCCACCGTAAGTATCTACATGAAAGGTTGTATCCACCACGCCATCATCGAGGGCTACCATGATAGAGGCCGTTTTGAATACCGATCCAGGCTCCAATAGATCACTTACGGCATCGTTCTTCACCTCGCGGTATTCGCCATCATCACACTTTGTCATGTTCACGATCGCTTTAACATCACCGGTCTGTACCTCCATGACGATGGCTACACCCACATTTCCGTTGATCAGTTTCAGTTCATCGATGAGTGCCCGCTCTGCTAAGTCTTGCATACCCACATCAATGGTGGTCACGATATCGGCGCCATCGATAGGTGGACGTTCGGTAATGCTCAGGTATTTGTTCATCACCTTCTTGCGCTGTACGATACCCGATTTACCACGGAGGATGGAGTCGAACGACAGCTCCAGACCGCAACGGGCAGTGTCCTTTGCACCGAACATATCACCAACAGTACGCTGGGCCAGAGAACCGAAGGGACGCTGTCTTGCATTGAAGGCTTCTGTGTGGAATCCTCCCTTGAAGGGTTTGAGGTTGAATACTGGCAGTTTTTTTACTTCTGAATAGATATCATAGCTCACACGCTTTTTCCAGATTGGCCAGTTCTGACTCATCTTTTGGTGCCCTTCTTCCAGGTCACGCTTGAACTCAGCGGCTGACTTCTCGGGGAAGATATCGTGAAGGCCATTGCAGATACTGTCAATCTTTTCGTTCCATAGAGAGTCTTTCTCTGCACCGCCTGCCTTGAAGTCCATGTATAGCTTGTACTCCGGAAGACTGCTGGCCATCAATCGGCCATCGCAGCTGAGGATGTTTCCACGTACCGGCTTCACATCCACACTGTCGCGTTTCAGTCGGTCGGCCACCTTCATCCAGTAGTCGCGTTTGACAGTAGCAGTATAGAGTGCTTTGCCAACAATCATCAAGCCAAGCAAGACCATCACATAGCCGATGATCTTGTAGCGCGGTACGATTTTCTTTCTATCAAACAGACTACCCATTATTGTGGTATATTAATTATATAAGGTGGCTGGTTGGCAATCTTCAGCACACTATCTTTGTTGTTACGTAGTAAATCGAGCACATTACTTTCACGGCATTTCTCCGTCAGCTCGCTTGAACTGGAGAGAGCCTTGTATTTGGCATCTGTCAGTTCTGCATTCAGCCGGTCGATTTCCAGCATGTCTTTCTGACAGCTATACCTATTAGATATATATACGATGGTAAATCCCACAATCAGCAGAATGACACCGATCTGTCGGCGGAGGAAGTCGGCAGTCAGCCAGTCGCCTCCTAAAATCTTTCGCAGTGTGAAGTTGGCCGATTGCGGCTGCTCATCTTCACGAGCCTGTTCCTTGATGGCTTCTTGTAGTGAGATCTGCTCTCCTGATGTATCTTGTTCTTTCGTTTCTTCGTTCTTTTTCTTCTCGTTCTTACGTCCTTCCTTTCCTTCGTTCCCTCCTTTTTCCGTTCCCTCCTTTTTCCGTTCCTTCGTTCCCTCGCTCAGAACAGCGTCATTGGGGTGCTCCACGAGCTCCTCTGCTCCCGCAGAGAGTTGCTCGTGGGCCTCCTCCTTCTTTGCTTTCTCATTCAGATTTAAAACAATGTTGTCTTCATTCATGTTGTATGTAATATCTTTTCTGCAATCCTTAATTTCGCACTTCTACTGCGAGGGTTCTGCTGTTGTTCATTCATGTCGGGCACGATCACTTTGTGGTTGACAGCTTTGAAGGGCGTGTCGATTCGTCCGAAGAAATCCTGACTAATCTTCCCTTCTGCGTTTCCTGCTTTCATCACATTCTTCACGATGCGGTCTTCCAGACTGTGGTAGGTGATGACTGAGAGTCTTCCGCCGGGCTTGATCAGCTCTGTGGCTGCCAGCAGCATCTCTTTCAATGCCTCCATCTCGTGGTTTACTTCGATACGTAAGGCCTGGAACAGCTTGGCCATCTCTTTCTTCTCTCGTTCCCGTTGGAACAGATGACCTACGGCATTCAGCATATCCTGAGTGGTCTCGATGGACTTCACAGTTCGTGCCTTGACGATGCAAGCGGCAATCTTCCTTGCTGTCTTCAGCTCTCCGTAGAGATAGAAGATGTCTGCCAACTGCTCCTCTTCGTATTTGTTCAGTATGTCGGCTGCCGTCGCTCCAGCTCGTTTGTTCATTCGCATATCGAGGGGTGCATCGAAACGGAACGAAAAACCGCGGGTCTCATCGTCAAAGTGATGACTCGACACACCCAGATCTCCCAAGAGCCCGTCGATCTGCTCTACTCCATAATAGCGCATCCAGTTCTTTAAATATCTGAAGTTGCTCCTTACAAAGGTGAACCGCTCGTCACCGATGATATTCCGCTCCGCGTCGGCATCCTGGTCGAAACTGTATAGCTTGCCGTTCTTGCCTAACCTTCTGAGTATTTCCTTGCTATGACCGCCACCGCCAAAAGTTACATCTACATAGATACCGTTGGGCTTGATGTCTAAACCGTCAACGCTCTCTTTCAAAAGCACCGGTACGTGGTATGTCTCTTTGTTGTCAGTCATGAATCTGTTTTCCTTGCGGTCAATGATCAATCTCAAATATCATTTGCCAAACCGCTTGCGTTTCCCATTACCTCCTCCAAGGCCTTCCCGAAGTCATCAGGGTCCATGAAGGGCTTTTCGGTCTTGGCGGTGCTCCAGATTTCGATAGTGTCACCCATGCCGATGAACTTGATGCCTTGCTCGATATCCGCCATCTTCAGGTAGCGTTTGGGGATAAGAAAGCGACCATTGCTGTCAAGAGCCACCAATTCCACATCGCTCACAAACTGACGGTAGATCTCCTGTTGCTCGCGGTTCCAGCGATTCAGACTTCTGCGCATCGTGTCCATCTGCTCGTTCCACACCGATTCGGGGTAGAGCACCAAACAAGGCTGGAACACGTCTTTCCGCAGCACGAGCGACTCCTCGCTGGCTGCTTGGAGCACCTTGCGGAACACCGCCGGAAGGAACACGCGTCCTTTCGAATCGGTTTTTGCTTCTATGTTGCCTAAAAATCGCATGCGTACTTATAAATTGTGAATTCGGGTTCAAAGATACAACATTTCCTCCACTTTCCACCACTTTTCTCCACAAATTTGATAAAAAAGATGCATTTTTCTTGTTTTTCTACTCAAAACGACCTTTTTGTGCAATATTTTTTTGTGTCATCAAGGGCAACGTGAACTTGATGTCATGTAGGAGAACGGATAGGAAAGCCATCATATATCATCTTTTTTCGAACATTTTTCATCAAAATGAAATGATTTTCAAATAAAAGTAGTATTTTTGCATATTGTTTCGAAACAACATGGATCAAATTACAGAAAAAACAGTTGACATTGAAGACATTCTGAAGAACAAAATGGGCAGTAAGGCTAAGTGGATTCCCTCTCCCTTAGTGAACTGGCTCAAACGAATTGTTCATCAGGATGAGGTGAACCGTTTCCTTTGGGAAAGCCGCCATCTGACGGGTACTCCCTGGCTGGAGGAATGTGTGAAATACCTCGATATGACGCTGGAAGTGGAAGGAAAAGAGAACCTGCCCGACAAGAATGATGGGAAACTCTACACCTTTGTGAGTAACCATCCCTTGGGGGGTGCCGACGGTGTTGCGCTGGGAAGCATTATCGGTAGGCACTATGACAGCAGGTTCCGCTATCTTGTCAATGATATCCTGATGAACCTGCCTGGCCTTGCTCCTCTCTGTATTCCCATCAACAAGACGGGTAAACAAAGCCGGAATTTCCCTGCGATGGTGGAGACTGGTTTCCAAAGTGACAACCACATGCTGATGTATCCCGCTGGATTATGTTCCCGTCGCATCAATGGTGAGATCCATGACTTACCCTGGAAAAAGACGTTCATCTCGAAGAGCGTGGAGTATCATCGTGACGTGGTGCCTATTCACTTCAGTGGTCAGAATTCAGATTTCTTCTATAAACTGAGCGGTTTCTGCGATAAACACATCAAGAAAGTGAATATCGCCATGCTCTTCTTGGTTGATGAAATGTACAAGAACGTGCACAAGACATTCCGTGTAACCATCGGAAAACCAATACCCTGGCAGACTTTCGACAAGACGAAGACACCAGCACAGTGGGCACAGTGGGTGCAAGATCAAGTCTATTCCCTGTAACCTCACTATCTAAATCCATTAACATTCATCTTTTATTTGGCAAACAACAATGGAACAACCAATCATCTCTCCCATTAGCAAAGAACTGCTGAAAAGCGAGCTCACAGCAGAACGTCAGTTGCGAATGACCAACAAGAGCCACAATGAGATTTACGTGGTGACAGCTCATCAGGCCCCTAACGTGATGAAAGAGATCGGACGACTGCGTGAGATTGCCTTCCGGGAGGCAGGCGGAGGAACTGGTAAGGACATGGATATCGATGAGTTCGATACCTGTGAGAATTGCTACAAGCAGCTCATCGTGTGGAATCCTGAGGAAGAAGAGATTATTGGAGGCTACCGCTACCTGATGGGCACTGACTGGGAGATGGATGAGAATGGTCAGCCGTTGCTGGCTACAAGTCACATGTTCCACTTCTCTGATAAATTTTTAAAGGATTATATGCCTTATACGGTGGAACTGGGGCGCTCTTTTGTTTCTCTTGAATACCAGAATGTACAGAAGAACACCAAGAGCATCTTCGCATTAGACAACCTGTGGGATGGATTGGGTGCCCTGACCGTTCTCTTTCCCAACGTGAAGTATTTCTTTGGAAAGATGACGATGTACCCATCGTATGTGAGGAAAGGACGTGATATGATTCTGTATTTCCTGAAGAAGCATTTCGATGACAAAGAGAACCTGATTGTCCCGATGAAACCGTTAAAAATCGAAGCTGACCCTGCAGAACTGGAGCAGCTGTTTTGTGGTAAATCATTCAAGGAAGACTATCGCATCCTAAACTCTGAAATCAGGAAGATGGGATACAACATCCCACCGTTAGTGAATGCGTATATGGGACTGTCGCCTACGATGAAACTCTTTGGTACTGCCATCAACTACGGCTTCGGCGATGTGGAGGAAACAGGAATCCTCATTGCTGTTGACGAAATCCTTGAGCAAAAGCGTGTCCGCCATATCGATAGTTTTATCAAGGATCATCCCGAGGCATTGCGGATTACCAGTGGAGCCAATAAGGTAATCTACAAGGAATAAAGCCAAGGTTGTGTACATTTTGAGATGTTAATCTGTACAACTTGTGCAACGGGGTTGCACACTTTGTGCAGAGGCCTTGCACACTTTGTGCAGAGGCTTTGCACTCTTTGTGCAACGGTCTTGCACAAATTCTTCTTCCGCCCACCCGTTGCCTTTCCTACTTCTTGCTACAGATGGAGATTCCAGAATTTCTATAATTAATAATTCATAAAACCATGATTTTTCATAAGAATCGTTTGTGATTCTCATCAAAAATCTTTATTTTTGTAGCAGATTAAAACAAATAACAATTGTTTATTAAAAACAGATTATTTAAAAACTACGTGTATGAAAGACTTGAAGATGTACATCAACGGAAAGTTCGTTGAAAGTCGCTCCGGCGAATGGATTGAAGTGTTGAATCCCAGTACAGAAGAGGTGACAAGCCGTCAGCCGTCAGGAACGGTAGAAGACGTGAACGAGGCTGTGGAGGCTGCTTATATCGCCCAGAAGAAATGGGCGAAGGTGCCTGCAGCAGAACGTGCTGTTTATCTGCATAAGATTGCTGATGGTATCCGTGCCAACTTCGATAAGTTCCAGGAGATCCTGGTACGTGAGCAGGGAAAGACACAAGCACTTGCTGGTGTTGAGGTAGGTGTAACTGCCACTTATTTTGATTATATGGCAGAGTTTGCACGTCGCATTGAAGGTGAGGTGATCCAAAGCGATGCTCCTAATGAGACCATGATATTGGTTAAGAAGCCTATTGGGGTGGCTGCCGGAATCTTGCCTTGGAATTTCCCGTTCTTCCTAATTGCCCGTAAGGCGGCTGCTGCTTTGATCACTGGTTGCTCTATTGTCATCAAACCTGCCCAGATTACACCTGAGAACTGCTGCGAGATTTGTAAGGTTGTGCATGACAGTGGTCTTCCTGCTGGTCTGTTCAATGTGGTGACAGGAAAGGGTTCCGTGGTTGGTAATGCTTTGGCAAGTCACCCGAAAGTTGGCATCGTCAGTCTGACAGGAAGTGTGGGTGCCGGTGTGAAGATCATGGAAGCAGCTGCTCCGAACATCACAAAGGTGTCTTTGGAGTTAGGTGGTAAAGCGCCTGCTATTGTCTTCCCGGATGCTGATCTTGAACTGGCTGCTCAAGCTATCTTAGAGAGCCGCATTGGTAATACGGGTCAGATCTGTAACAATGCTGAGCGTGTGTATGTTCACAAAGACATTAAGAAGGAGTTCACCGATATCATCGTGAAGAAGTTTAAAGCTGTGAAGTACGGTAATCCAGCTATTGAGAAGGATGTGGATATGGGACCGTTGGTTGAGAAGGCAGCTTTGGAGAGTGTCACTGCCAAGGTGAATCACGCAATAGAGCAAGGTGCAAAGGTGCTTTGCGGTGGTGCTCCTGTTGGAGGCAAGGGCTATTTCTACCCTGCTACGGTGCTTGACAATTGTACACAAGACATGGACATTATCCATGAGGAGACCTTTGGTCCGGTACTTCCTTTGGTGGAGTTCGACAATATCGACCAGGTAATCGAGTGGGCGAACGATTGTGAGTATGGACTGGCTTCCAGCGTTTTCACAAAGGATATTGATACTGCTACTCGTATCTGCCGTGAGATAGAGTTTGGCGAGACCTATATCAACCGTATGCACTTCGAAGCTATCCAAGGCTTCCATGCTGGTGTGAAGAAGAGCGGTATTGGTGGTGCCGACGGAAAACATGGCATGGAAGAGTATCTTGTCACTAAGGTTGTTTATCTCGACACGCATTACAATTAATCTCATGAGAGATTAGTGGGTCTGCTATCGGCATGCTCTTCAGCTTGCCGATAGCTTTTTTTGTCAAGTTGTTTTTTAACAATTTTTCATGCAAGATTTCAGCTTTCCTGCGTTTTGTTCATAGAAATATCAATTGAATTGTGTATGAAAAAGTGTAGTTTATGGATGCCGGCTTTGTTGTTGGCAATCGCAGGAATCGGAGTATCGTGCTCCTCAGAGAAGGATGTAGTTGACCCAGATATCGTTATCAGTGGTGATCCAAATGCCGTTATCAGTGGGGAACCCCGTGCTGTGAATATGGTTTATCCGGAAAAGGTGGTAAACCTAACGAGTGAACAAAGAGCATATATTGTGGCGAACAACGCGTTCTCCCTCAATCTGTTCCGTGAGATCAGTGAGAACGACGGTAACAAAAGCAGCTTCTGTTCACCGTTGAGCGTAACCTACCTATTAAGTATGTTAAATGCTGGAGCAGAAGGTAACACACAGAAGGAGATACAAGACGTACTTTGCTTCGGCACGAGTAATCCGACTGAAATCAATGCCTTTTGTGAGAACCTGCTCAAGACTGCCCCTGAGCTGGATCCCAAGGTAACGCTGAGCATAGCGAACAGCATTTTTGTGAACAACGCTATCGGAAAGATCCTGCCGTCGTATCAACAGGAGATGGAGAAATACTATGAAGCCAAGGTGGAAGATATGGATTTCGGGAATGTGAGGAATGTTGACAAGATCAACAATTGGTGTAATCAGCAGACGAATGGAATGATTCCCAAGATTCTCGAAGATAATGAGTTCGACCCCAATGTGGTAATGTTTCTGTTGAATGCTATCTATTTCAAAGCTGACTGGACAGAGAAGTTTGAGGAGAAATATACTCAAAAAGCCGATTTCATCGGAGCATCCGATACAAAGAAGGTGAATATGATGCACCAAAAGGTGTTGGCAAACTACGGTGAGTCGGATGAATACACCTCACTGTCGCTGCCATATGGTGACGGTGCTTTCTGCATGAAGATTTTCCTGCCCAAAGAGGGAAAGAGTATCAATGATGTTCTTGGAAGACTGAAATATGAGATGTCACCTGACAAAATGTCCGTTGAAGGTTATGAGAAGAACGATGTATGTGAAGTAGATGTGAAGATCCCACGTTGGGAGACTTCCACGAACATGCCACTCATTAAGATTCTCAAAAAGATGGGCATTCAACAGATGTTCAATCCCTTTTTCGCTGAGCTAACGAAGATGGCTAAAGGAACTTCTCTATATGTAGGCATCATGAAGCAGTTGGCAAAGATTGAGGTGAACGAGACTGGCTCGAAAGCTGCTGCTGTCACCATAGGAGGTACTTATGAGACAGTATCTAACATACCGTCAGTTCCTCGTGAGCCAAGAAAAGTGGATTTCCATGCTAATCGTCCCTTCCTCTATATGATTACAGAACGTGGCAGCAATGCCGTCTTCTTTATGGGCAAATATATGGGTGAGTGATGAACGTTACACTATCGGCAGACTGATACCGTTGATTTTCTGATAGACATCGAGGGCATACACATCCGTCATGCCACTGATGTAGTCGATGACCGACATGACTCTCGTCTCCAGATCATCACTGCAGATATCGTACTGACTGCTCACCCTGCCGATAAGCTGCTGCGAATAGAAACGGTCGGGATGCAGAATGGCATCGGTCATGACCTCCATGAGTGTGGCCATGATCTTGTAACCACTTAATTCCACATCAAGGACGGGCTTGCTTCGGTAGATCCTATTGACGGAAATCTGACAACACTGTTGGTAAGCCTCTCGCTGGGGAGTGTCGATATGATCTATCAGTGAGCCTGTCATGGTTCCATTCAGGATGTCTTCCTCATGGCTCATGAAGGCTTCCACACAACAGTTCTCCAGCTTGCCGATGACACAAGCACGCATATACACCACCTTTTCATTGTCATCGTCAATCCCTTCGTCTGAAATTCTCTTCAGGATTTTCTGACGATTCTCTTCATCAAAGAAACTCAATAGCATACGTTCTGTTTCTTCAAAAGACAGGATCATCAACTTATGCGCATCCTCAATGTCCATGATTTCATAACAGATGTCATCTGCGGCCTCTACCAAATAGACCAGTGGATGACGAGCATAGCGCAAAGGCTCATTCTCTTGAGAAAGACAGGAAATGCCCATTTCATCGGCGATTCGTTGATAAATAGGGAGCTCTGAGGTGAAGAACCCGAACTTTCCTTTCTTCCCTTCGGCAGAAGAAACATGGGGGTATTTTACGATAGATGCCAAGGTGGAATAAGTCATGGCAAACCCTCCGTCACGACGGCCCTTGAAACGATGGGTGAGCAGTCGGAAGGCGTTGGCATTTCCTTCGAAATGAGTGATGTCGTCCCAGAAAGACTGGCTGACCAATCCTTTTAGAACCATACCCTTCCCCTCAGTGAAGAAGGTCTGGATTGCTTTCTCCCCACTATGTCCAAACGGAGGATTACCCAAATCATGTGCCAGACAGGCAGTGCTGACAATCGTTCCAATCTGAGGAAAGAGTGTATCTGCAAGTTCCGGATGTTGACGGAGTGTGCGATGTGCCACATCGTTCCCTAACGACATGCCCACGCTGGCAACTTCGAGAGAGTGGGTAAGGCGGTTGTGAACGAAGATACTCCCAGGAAGGGGGAAGACCTGTGTCTTGTTCTGCAGGCGGCGGAATGGTGCCGAGAAGATCAAACGGTCGTAGTCGCGCTTGAATTCCGTTCGGTCATCATGCCGTTCGCTGTGGCGCTTTTCCTGTCCCAGTCGTTTGTTGCTGATAAGGTGTTTCCAATCCATTTTGTACTTATATGCTACTGTCATTCATCTACAAAGGTAACAATAATTCATGATTCTGGGGTTTCTCTAACTGTTAAAAATACTTTCCATATTACTTTCTCGAAGAAAGTATGCTACTTTCACATGCTAAACAATATAAATCCTTGGGGAAAACAATATATTTTCTTTGGGTAAATAATATATATTTCGTACCTTTGCATCCAAATTGAATTCAAAAAGACAAGAGGATGATAGAGATAAAAGTAGTGAATAAAGGGCATCAGCAACTGCCTGCTTATGCCACACCACAAAGTGCTGGGATGGATCTCCGTGCCAATCTTGACGAACCAATAGTTTTACGGCCATTGGAACGTAAACTAATCAAGACAGGACTGTTCATCGCACTGCCCGAAGGGTATGAAGCACAGATCCGACCACGAAGCGGACTCGCTTTGAAGCATGGTATAACCGTACTGAACACCCCAGGTACCATAGATGCTGATTACCGTGGTGAGATTGGAGTCTGCCTGATCAATCTCTCACAAGATGTTTTTATCATCAACGACGGTGAGCGCATCGCCCAGATGGTGATTGCCCGTCATGAGCAGGGTGATTTCATCGTTGTCAGTGAATTGGATGAGACGGAACGCGGTGCCGGTGGCTATGGTCATACAGGAGTGAAATAGTTCGGTATTCATAGTTAAAAGTTGATGATGAGAGAAGAAACCAGGAATCGTGGCAGATGGTGGGTGGCAGGGCTGACATGGCTTTGCCTCTGCATTGTTGTGAGTGTAACCTCATGTGTTCCTGCAATGGCTCCTGCTCTGATCGGTGGAATGAGTGGGGGAATGGCTTCTACCTTAAAAGATGCCAAGGCAAGGAAGGCCAATAAGAAAGCCGCAAAGAAAGGACGTCAACAGACTCAGAAACAGTCTCCCTTATCCTATAATGATTCACAACGGCTGAAATATTTCTATCTTGAGGCACTGAACTTGCAGGAACAGGGTAAATACGATGCTGCCTTCGATCTGCTTAAACATTGTGAGACCATCAATCCGTATGCTGCAGAGGTGTATTATGCCGAGGCGGCTTACTATGTGGAACTGAAAAACGACTCCATGGCACTGGCATGTATGCAGAAGGCAGCAGACTTGAATCCCGAGAATGACACCTATTTGGAACGATTGGCCATGACTCATATCAATTCGAGACAGTTTGATGAGGCGGTGGCTGATTATGAACGTTTATATGCGAACAATAAAGACCGCTCCGATGTGCTGAATATCCTCTTCCAGTTGTATAACCAGAAAAAGGATTATCCGCATATGCTTACAACTCTCGACCGTATCGAAGCTGCTGAGGGGAGTAGTGAACAGCTGGCTCTTTCAAGAATGCGCGTTTTTGCCATACAAGGTGAAAAGGATAAGGAATACCAGGTGCTGAAGGATCTTTCCGACAGTCATCCCAACGATATGAACTACCACGTGATGATGGGTAACTGGCTGTTGCAGAACGGACAGGATGAGGGGGCTCTGGAACAATATCGAAGGGTGCTGGCTGAAGAACCGGAACATGTGGCGGCAAGGATGTCTATGCTTGACTACTACCGTACTACGGGTGCTGACTCGTTGGCCAAGGCTCTGCAAGAGGAGATGCTGGTGAGTCAGAGTGTCAGCACGGATGATAAGGTGACTTTGATGCGACAGGTGGTGGCTGACAATGAACAAATGGGAGGTGACAGTACAAAGGTGATGGCGCTCTTTCAGAAGATGCTGGCTGTGCCACAGAAGAATGCTGATATCTACGAGCTTTATGTGGCTTATATGAACCTAAAGAAGATGCCCCAGGACAGCATAAACATGGTGCTGAGGCAGGCGTTGGAGGTGGCACCTGACAATGTGGGTGTAAGACTCCAACTGGTGCAGTCGGAGTGGGTAGCCAAGAATTACGATGAAGTGATTGCTCTTTGTGAACCAGCCACGGAATATAATCCTGATGAGATGGCTTTCTACTATTTTCTGGGCTTGGCCCATTTCCAGAAGGATGAGCATGACCAGACTTTGAGTGCCCTTCGTCAGGGGTTGGCACAGGTGAACGAGGAAAGCAACAAGGATATCGTATCTGATTTCTATGCCATCATGGGACAGATCCTTTATCAAAAGGGAAAGGCTGAAGAGGCTTTTGCTGCCTATGACAGTTGTCTGCAATGGAAAGAGGATAACATTGAGACTTTGAACAACTATGCCTATTATTTGAGTGAACGCGGGGAGCAGCTGCAGAAAGCAGAGCGGATGAGCCTGAAGACCATCAAGGCGGAGCCTACCAACAGCACTTTCCTCGATACCTATGCTTGGATCCTCTTTATGCAGGAACGCTACGAGGAGGCAAAGATCTATATCGACCAGGCATTGCAGAATGATACCACGTCCAGTGCCGTCATCATTGAACATGCAGGAGATATCTATGCCATGAATGGGGAGATGGGAAAGGCTGTGGAGTTCTGGCAACTGTCAAAGGATTGCGGAAACGACAGTAAGGTGCTGATCCGTAAGATCCGACAGCGGAAATATATCAAGGAAAAGAAATAAGAATCTAAATAGATCATGATATGAGAAAACAAGTGAATCAATGGATAAAAATGACGGCGGTGTTCTGTGTGGGCATGCTGATCATCTCGTCGTGTGCATCAAAGAAATCACTGGTAAAGGATGCTGATGCCACAAAACCTGCGGCTACCACTCCTTCAGGACAGGTGAAGCCTCAGACAGATGCCAGGCAGTTGGAGGCCCTGAAGAAGAATCAGTTTGCAGAGAAGGTGCTCGGCCATGCTGTCTATGTGGATAATATCACCTCGAAGATTGATTTCACGATCAATACGGGCAGTAAGGAAATCAGTGTGAGCGGTAAGATCCAGATGCGACGTGATGACGTCATCCGCATCCAGCTTTCAGTACCTTTCCTGGGCATGGAAGCCGGACGACTGGAGTTTACCAAGGACTATGTGATGATAGTGGACCGTATCCATACTGAATATGTGAAGGGTGATTATAATAAGGTGGACTTCCTGAAAAACAACGGACTGGATTTCTATGCCCTTCAGGCTCTGTTCTGGAATCAGCTCTATATACCAGGAGAACAGAAGGTGACCCAAAAACTGCTTTCTGCCTTTGTGGTTGACTTGAAAGAGAAACAGGAGAACTCCACTTTGTCACTGAAACGTGATAATATGTCGTATGTGTGGCAAGCAGAGAATGCGACAGGCTTGATTAAACAGGTTGATGTGCAATACAACAGTAAGCAGAGTGGTTCCACCAAGCTGAAGTGCACATACGGCGACTTCTGTTCACTGGGTGTGAAGCAGTATCCGGCAGATATCACGTTGGATATGAATACATCGGCTACCCAGAAGGCCCGTCGCGTAACTGTGAATATTCGCATGAAAGGACTGAATACCGATAGTAAATGGGATGCACGTACTACCTTGTCGAAGAAATATACTGAAGTAAGTGTGGATGATGTCCTGAAAAAACTGATGAGCATCTAAATGAGAAAATTTCTAACCATATTCCTGTTATTGATGGTTGTTGGGGCTCCTTTGGCACAGACAAGGAGACCTCAGCAGAAAACGACGACTACCGCCAAGAAGCCTATGGCGCAGAAGAAAGCTGTGACTGTGAAACGTAGTACAGCACAGAAGACTCCTGCAAAGAAAGCATCCACAAAACAGAAAGGAAAGGCCGCGAAAGGTAAACAGCCTGTCTATACCAACGATGAGATCAAAGGACTGCAAAGTCAGCGGGCGCAGATACAGAAAAAGATCAAAGAACAGGAAAAACTCCTTCAGGCGAACCGTGCTGATGTGAAGGAAAGACTGAACAATCTCTATGTGATCAACAGTGAGATAGAACAGCACCAGAAGTCTATTGAGGGCATCCAGCAGGATCTCACGCACATTGAAGGAAATATCGAACTGCTGAAGACTCAGCTCACTACACTGGAGAAACAACTGGATGAGCGGAAGGCCAAATATGTGAAGTCGTTGCGTTATATGTCGCGCCACCGTTCCATTCAAGAGCAATTGATGTTTGTCTTCTCTGCACAGAACCTGGCACAGATGTACCGTCGTATGCGCTTTGTACGGCGCTATGCTGCCTATCAGCGGGCTCAGGGTGAGCAGCTGAAGGCGAAACAACAGCAGATTGCGGATAAGCAGGATGAGTTGAAGAAGGTGAAAGGGGAAAAGAACAATCTTCTATATAAAGGTAAGAAGGAACAGGCTGCGCTTCAAGGAAAGCAGGAGGAACAGCAAAAGGTCGTGACCAGTCTGCAACGGCAGCAGAAGGCTATCCAAGGTATCATCGATGAACAACGGAAAAAAGACCAGGAGTTGAATGCGCAAATCGATCGTTTGGTAGCAGAGGAAGTGGCTAAAGCCCGTATCCGTGCTGCAGAGGAGGCTCGAAGGAAAGCTGCGGAACTGGCAGAAGCTAAGAAAAAACGAGAGGAGGAGTTAGCCAGGAAGAAAGCCGAGGCAGAGAAAGCTGCCAAGGAGAATGAACGTCGTATCGCCGAGGCAAAGGCTCGTGAGGCCAAAGCTAAGGAGGAGGCGCGTGCTGCTGCCAGGAAAAAGAACCAGGCTGCCAAGGAACGTGCTGAGGCAAAAGCCCGTGAGGCCCAAGCGGATCGTGAGGCAGCAGAGCGCAAGGCTGTTGTTGACAGCCGCCGTCATGAGCGTGAGGTGGAAGCGGCAAAGCGAGAAACAGCTACTGCTTCGTCAATGAATACTGAGGACAGGAAACTCAGCAGTACATTCGAAGGGAATAAAGGTCGCCTGCCCAGACCGGTATCGGGTCGCATCGTTCGCCATTACGGTCAGAATAGCGTTGACGGTCTGAAGGGTGTCCACCTCGATAATAAAGGTGTGAATATCCAGGCATCAGCTGGTGCACCGGTATGTGCGGTATTCAACGGTGAAGTGAGTGCTGTGTATAATTTTGGTGGGAACTTCTTGGTAATGGTCCGTCATGGGGGCTATATCACCGTGTATTGTAACCTTCGCTCGGTTAGTGTAAGCAAAGGACAGCGGGTTAGTACGCGTCAGACTATCGGCAGCGTAGGCTCAGAGGGTGTCATGCAGTTCCAGCTCCGAAGAATGCGCGGCGGTTCTGCGGAGACCTTGAATCCTGAAGTATGGATAAGATAAGCTTTCCCCTATATCTCTTCTCCGTCTAACAAACGGATATAGGTGTGGATGGCATGTTCGATTTCTGAGATCTTGATGAACTCATCCGCAGAATGGGATCGTGAGCTTTCACCTGGTCCTAACTTAAACGATGGGAACCGCATCAGTGCCTGATCGGAGAGCGTAGGTGAACCGAAGGGATGCATGCCCATGGCGACACATCGTTGCACCAAGGGATGCTGCGGATCAATTCTCGAGGAGTGGAGATGGAAGGAGCGTGCAGTCACCTCGCTTTTGAGATGCTTTCGGATATATTCAAAGACATACTCGTTCTCGTAGAACTCATTTGTGCGAACATCCACTACCATATCGCAGTGGTCGGGAATGACGTTATGTTGTGTGCCGGCATGAATCACTGTGACATTCATCTGGGTGTCACCCAGAAACTCACTGGTCTTCTTAAACTTATGCTGACGAAGCCATATCAGGTCATCGAGGGCTTCGTAGATGGCGTTCGTCCCTTCATTGCGGGCAGCATGCCCAGATATGCCTTTCGCCTTGACATCCAATACCATCAATCCCTTTTCCGCGACTGCTGGTTGCATACCGGTAGGTTCTCCCACGATGGCTACATCAATCTTCGGCAACAGGGGGAGGGCACGACGGATCCCGTTCACTCCTGACACCTCTTCTTCAGCGGATGCCAGATAGATGACGTTATACTTCTGGGGCTTCTTCGTCAGATGACGGAACACTTGAAGCAATGAAACGAGTCCGCCACCACAGTCGTTGCTCCCCAATCCGTAGAGTATGTCACCTTCTTGTGCAGGCTCAAAAGGATTTCTTGTCCAGGAGTCAACGGCTTTCACAGTATCGATATGGGCGTTCAAAAGCAAGGTAGCCCGGCTTTCGTCATAGCGAGGATCGATGACCCAGATATTGTTGGCTTCTCTTACATAGTCAAAGCCATAAGCATGGATAGCCTCAGCCATGATGTCGGCTGCCTTTTCCTCATCACGGCTGACACGAGGTGTGGCGATCAGCTGTTTCAGCAGATCTATCGCATCTTGTGTGTAGTTGAGTGTTGTCTCTGTCATTGTCTTTCTTGTTTCTGTTGCAAAAATACGAATTAATTTGCTGAAAAAGGGCATACTGTAGCAAAAAGTTGCAGTCATGAGAGGAAGAAAACCCATAATTCTTACTGATTTCTTCGTTAGTTCGGAAAAAAGATGTATCTTTGCATAAGTTAAATAGATCGAAGCCTATGCAGAATAACTGTCACCTTTCGGTGCTCATTCATGAGCAGGCGAAAAAATACGGAGAGAAAACAGTCCTGAACTACCGTGAGTTCGGAAGTCTCAAATGGCAGACCGTCTCCTGGAACCAGTTCTCAGAACGTGTCAAGCAAGTGAGCAATGCCATGCTGAACTTGGGCGTTCGTGTTCAGGAGAATGTCGGTGTTTTCTCGCAGAATACTGTACAGTATCTCTATACTGACTTCGGTGCCTTTGGCATTCGTGCTGTTAGCGTGCCCCTCTATGCCACCAGCAGCGAGCAGCAAATACAGCATATCGTGGACGATGCCGAGATACGCTTCCTGTTCGTAGGTGAACAGGAACAATATGACAAGGCGCACCGCGTGCTTCCCTTATGTCCCACCTTGGAGAAAATCATTATCTTCGACCGTTCTGTGCTTATAGCGAAGAGTGATCCCAGCTCCATCTATTTTGATGACTTCATGAGTTTGGGTGAGGGCTTTCCTCGTCAGACGGAGGTGGAGGTACTATGGAAGCAAGCCAACTGGGAGGATCTGGCGAATATCCTCTATACCAGTGGTACGACAGGAGAGTCGAAGGGCGTGATGCTTACCTACGGACAATACCATGCTGCCTTTGAGGCAAACGATAAATGCGTGCCGGTGGGAGAGACAGACCGCGTGATGAATTTCCTGCCGATCACCCATATCTTCGAACGTGGATGGCTGATACTCAGCTTGACTGAAGGTGCTGAGATTATTATCAACACCTATCCGAAGGAGATCCAGCAGTCAATGCGTGAGATGCATCCCACCTGTATGAGTGCGGTGCCACGTTTCTGGGAGAAGGTGTATATCGGTGTGAATGATAAGATCGAGAAGGCGGGAACCGTGCAGCGACGGCTGTTCAAACGGGCATTGAGCGTAGGCAGGAAATACCATTCTGAATACGTCAGCAAGGGAAAACGTCCGCCGTTGCCATTAAAGTTGGAATATGAGACTTATGACAAGACGCTATTCTCTCTTGTCCGTAAGCAGTTAGGACTGGAGTATGGTAACTTCTTCCCTACGGCAGGATCGTATGTCTCGTCAGAGGTTGAGGAATTTACGCACTCTGTGGGTATCTGTATGATCGTGGGCTATGGCCTGACGGAAAGTCTTGCAACGGTGTCGTGCGATCATAAGGGTGAGCCCTATACCATCGGCAGTGTAGGACGGCCCATCGAGGGCATTGAGATCCGTATCGGTGAGAATGATGAGATCTTACTGAAAGGTCCTACCATCACCAAGGGATACTACAAACGGGATGGCTTGAATGAGCAGAGCTTCACTGAAGACGGGTTCTTCAAGACTGGGGACGCAGGCTATCTCAGGAATGGTGAGCTCTTCCTGAAGGAACGTATCAAGGAACTCTTCAAGACCAGTAACGGTAAGTATATCGCCCCCCAGATGATCGAATCGCGCCTGTTGGTGGATAAGTTCATTGAACAATTGGCTGTAATTGCCGATCAGCGTAAGTTTGTATCGGCTCTCATTGTGCCGGCTTTCAGTGAGCTGGAGGAATATGCCAAGGAACAGGGTATAGCTTATAAGACAAAGGAAGACCTTTGTTCGAATCCTCAGATCATCCAGATGCTCACCGAACGTATAGAGACTTTGCAGCAGCAACTGGCCAATTACGAGAAGATCAAACGCTTCACCTTACTGTCCAAGCCTTTCACGATGGAGTCGGGTGAGCTGACGAATACGTTGAAAATCAAACGTGCCGTGCTGAACAAGAACTATGCGGAGCAAATTGAAGAAATGTATAAAGAATAGATGATAACACAAGATCAGTTGAAGGATGTCTTAGATCGTGCAGACAAACTGAAGCACTATCTGAAGATTGACGAGAAACAGTTGGAATACGAGGAGGAGGATCTGCGAACACAAGCCCCCGATTTCTGGGAGGATCCCAAACGGGCTCAGGTGCAGATGAAGAAAGTGAAGGACATCAAGCGATGGCTTGATGGCTATAAGGAGGTACGTACTTTGGCAGATGAGCTCCAGCTTGCCTTTGATTTCTACCACGATGAGATGGTTTCTGAGGAGGAGATCGATGAAGACTACGCCAAGGCCATTGCCGCCATCGAGGACCTGGAACTGAAAAACATGCTCCGGCAAAAGGAGGATCCGATGGACTGTGTGTTGAAGATCAATTCAGGAGCGGGAGGAACAGAGAGTCAGGACTGGGCTTCGATGCTAATGCGTATGTATATGCGTTGGGCTGAGGCTCACGGACATAAGGTGACTGTCAGTAACTTACAGGATGGTGATGAGGCTGGTATCAAGAGCGTCACCATGGAGATTGAAGGAGGCGAATATGCCTATGGCTATCTGAAAAGTGAGAACGGTGTGCACCGTTTGGTGCGAGTATCCCCTTTCAATGCCCAAGGTAAACGCATGACAAGCTTTGCCTCTGTCTTTGTGAGTCCTCTCGTTGACGATACCATTGAAGTGTATGTGGATCCGGCCAAACTTTCCTGGGATACCTTCCGCAGCTCCGGTGCTGGTGGACAGAATGTGAACAAGGTGGAGTCGGGTGTGCGGTTACGTTATTGGTACACCGATCCTGATACGGGTGAGGAAGAAGAGATCCTCATTGAGAATACAGAGACTCGCGACCAGCCCAAGAACAAAGAAAAAGCCATGTTGCTGTTGAAGTCTCAGCTCTACGACCGTGCCATGAAGAAGCGTCTGGAGGCACAGGCAAAGATCGAGGCAGGGAAGAAGAAGATCGAGTGGGGCAGTCAGATACGCAGTTATGTGTTTGATGACCGTCGCGTGAAAGATCACCGTACCAATTATCAGACCACCGATGTGGATGGGGTGATGGACGGAAAGATTGATGGTTTCATCAAAGCCTACCTGATGGAGTTCCCGGTGAACGAAGAATGAGCCCCCCCTAACCCCTCCATAAGGAGGGGAAATCATAAAGTTCAAAGTTCAAAGTTAAATATTTATTAGTATGAGTCAGAAAAGAAAAGCGCAGCGCGCACGCCATGAGGCACAGGTAGAGAAAAAAGGTAAGGATGTGGTGATGTGGATTATCATTGCATTGATTGTCTTCGCTCTTGTCACTATGGGCGTCACGATTTATGGCATGATGTAATGAGCGGTTTCGAGATTGAACGCAAGTTCCTGGTGCGTGGCGAGGGCTATCGTGAACAGGCGACGTGCAGCAGCCGCATCCAACAAGGTTATATCTGTAGTGGTCACGGGCGGACAGTCCGTGTGCGTATCCGTGACAACTATGGGTATCTCACCATTAAAGGTCCTGCTGGTGAAGAAGGACTGAAACGCTATGAGTTCGAGAAAGAGATTACGTTGGAGGAGGCACAGCAGCTGATGAAGCTCTGTGAGCCTGGGGTGATTGACAAGACGCGCTATCTGGTGAAAAGTCCTGACGGCATCCATACTTTCGAGGTGGATGAGTTCTATGGCGACAATGCCGGTCTGGTGATGGCAGAGGTGGAGCTGGGCAGTGAGGATGAACCTTACGAAAAGCCTGATTTCATCGGGGATGAGGTGACGGGTGACCGTCGTTTCTACAATTCCCACATGCGCAAGTTCCCCTTCATCGTCTGGCGTGGTACCATACCCAAAGCGTTCCGACACCTAACATTAGAGTAACACCGATGCTGTTGGCGAGGAAATCAAGCCATTCGCCACTGCGCCTTCCTCCTGTGCAATAGGCTTGGGCCAACTCAATAAGACCGCTCATGAGGATAGGTGCAAGCCAGCCCCATCCGATCATCTTTTTCCAGGAGAAGCTGCTGGGGTGTGCCTGCAGGGGATGATGGCGCAGATATTCTGTCCAGATTACTCCGCACGTCACGAAATACATGGCGATGTGTACCCACTTGTCTATCAAGGTAACACCGCTCAACGGAGTCTCTGGAACGGGCATCAGACAAAGAACCCAAATCGTTGCTATGAAGAAACAGGATACAGGGTATTTCCTAACCAAATGCAGGATATTATTCATTTTTGCTTTCTATTTTGGTGCAAAAGTACAATTATTTTTATAATTTTGCAGCGTGAAACAGGAAAAAAACATGTCAAATTCATTAGAGAGAGGGAATTTCGGTACGAAGTTGGGCGTAATCCTTGCTACAGCAGGCGGCGCGGTCGGCTTGGGAAACGTATGGCGATTCCCCTATGTCACAGGTCAGAATGGCGGTGCAGCCTTTATCCTTATTTATTTTTTATGTGTATTAGTCATGGGAATCCCCGTGATGCTCTGTGAGTTCCTGATAGGTCGTCATGCCCAAACCAATACGGCGCGTGCCTATAGTAAGTTGTCTAATGGAACGCCCTGGAAATGGGTGGGCTACATGGGTGTCCTCACTGCGGCACTGATCATTGGCTTTTACGGTGTGGTGTCGGGATGGACATTACAGTATGTGTTGGCGTCTGCTACTGGTCAGTTGCATGGTACACCGGCAGAGATTAAGGATTATTTCTCAGAATTCTCCACCAATCCCATCAAACCCATTATGTGGATGGCCTTGTTGGTAGGCATGACTCATTTCGTGATTGTTCATGGCATTCAGGATGGCATAGAGAAAGCATCGAAGATCATGATGCCTCTACTGTTCATCCTGCTCCTCGTCCTGGTGGGTTGCTCGCTGATGTTACCGAATGCCATGGAGGGAGTGGAGTTCCTGTTGAAACCCGATTTCTCCAAGGTAACGGGTAAGACCTTCTTAGAGGCATTAGGGCAGTCGTTCTTTTCGTTGAGTATCGCCATGGGATGTCTGTGTACCTACGCCAGCTATTTCAAACGTGAAACGAATCTGGTGGGTACGGCGTTCCAGATCTCTATCATTGACTCTTTCGTGGCCATCCTTGCCGGACTGATCATCTTCCCTGCTGCCATGTCTGTGGGAGTACAGCCGGATAGCGGTCCGTCACTGATCTTCATCACGTTGCCGAATGTGTTCGAGCAGGCCTTTGGCTCCATACCCGTTGTGCAATATGTCGTGTCGTTGGCATTTTACATACTGCTTTCCATCGCGGCTCTTACCTCCAACATCTCCTTGCATGAGGTATCCACGTCGTTCCTGAGTGAGGAACTGCGTGTGGGAAGGCGTGAGGCAGCGACGATGGTGTCCATCATGTGTGTGATTGTGGGTGCCGTATGTTCGTTGTCGTTAGGCAACTGGTCATGGGCACAGCTTCATGGGATGCCGGTATTCGATTTCCTCGACTGGTTTACGGCCAACATCTGTCTGCCGTTGGGTGGCTTCTTCACCTGTCTCTTTGTGGGATGGTATGTGGAGCATCGGGTAATCCGCAATGAGATCACGAACTGGGGGACGATGAACTATGGCTTCTTCCACCTTTTTGTATTTGTGGTCAAATACATTTGTCCGCTATTCATCCTCTTTATCTTCCTGCATCAAATAGGATGGGTGTAGAGGAGCCCACCCCGGCCCTCCCAAAGGGAGGGAGATAGGAGACAGGAGACAGGAGACAGGAGAAAGGAGACAGGAGATAGGAGACAGGAGGAAGGAGACAGGAGGAAGGAGACAGGATAAAGGAGACAGGAGGAAGGAGAAATCATAAAGTTCAAAGCTCAAAGTTCAAAGTTCAAAGTTCAAAGTTTACAGTTCAAAGTATAATGGATAGAGGATCATTTGCATCAAGGATGGGTATTATCCTGGCAACAGCGGGATCGGCCGTCGGACTTGGGAACGTATGGCGTTTCCCATACATGACGGGTCAGAACGGTGGCGCCGCCTTTATCCTGCTTTATTTTGCCTGTGTCTTCCTCTTGGGCATCCCTGGGATGATCAGTGAGTTCATCGTGGGGCGCCATGGAGCCACGAATGCCGCGAGAGCCTACGATATCTTGTCACGAGGTAAGCCTTGGAAGATTGTGGGCTACCTCGGCATCCTCACTTCCACCATCATCCTTGGCTTCTATGCCGTGGTGGCGGGTTGGTGCCTGGAATATCTCTTTGCCTCTGTGGCAGGACAGCTGCGGGGGGATGCTGCCTCTGTGCAGACCTATTTCCAGTCATTCTCTTCTGATCCGCTGAAACCCTGTCTGTGGGCCGTTGCCTTTATTGTCATCACCCATCTCGTCGTGGTGCGTGGCATCCGCAACGGGATTGAGCGTGCATCGAAATGGTTGATGCCTGCATTACTGCTGTTGCTGCTCATCATCGTGGTGGCCTCGTGCCTGCTACCCGGTGCTGACAAAGGCATCGAGTTCCTGCTGAAGCCCGATTTCTCCAAGCTCAGCGGCAGCGTGTTCTTAGAGGCACTCGGACAGGCATTCTTCTCTCTGAGTCTCGGTACGGCATGTCTTTGTACCTATGCTTCTTATTTCAGTAAGGAAACGAATCTTACGCGTTCGGCAGTACAGATTGCTCTTCTCGACTCGATTATTGCGGTGATGGCAGGACTGATGATCTTCCCTGCGGCCTTCTCCGTGGGTGTGACTCCTGATGCCGGACCCTCATTGATCTTCATTACCTTGCCGAACGTGTTCCAACAAGCGTTTGCAGCAGCACCGCTGGTGGGGTATGTCATCTCCGTGATGTTCTATGCCCTGTTGGTATTTGCCGCCCTGACCTCCACCATCTCCATGCATGAGATAGGTACTGCTTTCTTCACTGAGGAACTTCACGCTCCCAGAAGCAGGGCGGCATGGATCCTCACCACCGTGTGCAGCATCATCGCCGTATTCTGCTCTTTGTCTTTGGGCGCCTGTCCTGATATCCGCCTACAGGGAACCGATCTGCTCGATTTCTGTGATAAGCTCACGGCACAGTTCCTTTTGCCCATGGGTGCATTCCTCACTTGTCTGTTTGTGGGATGGTATGTTCCCAAGAGATTGGTGCGCGATGAATTTACCAATCAGGGTGCGTTGCATGGGAGGGCGTTCCCGCTTTATCTCTTCATCGTGCGCTTTATCTGTCCTTTGTGCATCCTCCTGATCTTTCTCCATCAGATGGGAGTGATCTGAACGGTGACCTCCCTAACTCGCTGAATACTATATCAATACTGAATACTATGAAACTGAAAGAATTCTTCTACTTACAGAAATCCGACCGCCAAGTGCTCCTGGTGTTGTCGTGTGTGATTATCATCGCTCTCACCTTATTATATATAATAGGGGGACAAAAGGAAACAACAACCCCGTTGGGCCATCATACGGGTGACAGCTTGAATACTATCGCCCATACTGGAACAATGGCCTATGCAGATGATAGTGAGGACAATAGCACGGAAATCCAGTCTCCAAGACATCTGTTCCCTTTCGATCCCAATACTGCCGACAGCACCCAGCTGCTCCAGTTAGGTCTTCGTCCCTGGCAGGTGAGGAATATCTATAAGTATCGCGCTAAAGGGGGCGTGTATCGTCAGCCTTCCGATTTTGCACAGCTCTACGGAATGACCGTCAAACAATATCGGGCACTGGAGCCTTATATCCGCATCTCATCCGACTACCTTCCTGCTTCCTCTCTGTTCCCGTCGGGAAAAGAACGGATGATGACTTCCACAGACACTCGCTACGACAATCATAACAGACATCAGGCAGAAACGAAACGTGACTCTCTTGCCTATTCCCCTAAGCTCCGTCCTGGTGAGACTATCCTCTTAAACAAGGCGGATACCAATGAACTGAAGCGGGTGCCTGGCATCGGAAGCTATTATGCCCGCTCCATTATCCGCTATGGACAACGACTGGGGGGCTACCATAGTGTCGAACAACTGCGGGAAATCACCGGCTTCCCTGAAGAGACCTTGTCTTACTTCAAAGTATCGAATCCCGCCGTACGACAGCTGAATGTCAATACATCCACCCTTGAGGAACTGCGCAAACATCCGTACTGCAACTTCTATCAGGCGCGTGCCATCATTGACTACCGTCGCCTGCATGGTCCTCTCCACAGCTTGGACGAACTGAAACTGCTGAAGGAGTTCCCGCAAGCAGCGATACAACGGCTCAAACCCTACGTGGAGTTTTAGGAGGTGGCTTCTTTTGTGATCCTCTGCTAACTCCGTTAACTCTGTGTGATTGTCAAAGATATTCATAAAAAATTAAGACTTGCAAAAGTTCTCTAATTGGAAGAAGGGGAACGACTGGAGTGTACGGAAGTATCCAAAAGGGGCGTTTTGTGCAAGTAAAGGCAGATTGGATTCAAAGTAAAGGTTACTTTGCATGCAAGTAAAGGTTACTTCAAACCCAAGTAAAGGTTACTTGCATTCGTTCCAGACGTTACTTACACCCTTTCCGACGTCATCTAAGGGCCGTTCCGCCGTCACTTTACCCCCTATAGATGACGTCGGAATGAGTGTTAGATGTCGTCGGAACAGGTGTTAACGCCGTTCGGAACAACACATAGATGACGTTCCTTCGAAAATGCATGGTTTTTACTTTGGAAGGTGGTTTTGTGTCGCCTTCGGCGAGAAATCCAACAAAATCTATCCAAAATCTAACAAATAATAGTACAGAGAGCTGTAAGAACTTGATAAGATTTTGTTTGATTTTGGATAGATTTTGTAAGATTTCTGCCCGTAAGGGCATCCTAAGACAGAAATTATAGTCCTTTTACTTCACAAAAACAGTGTTTTCACCACCTAAAAACGGCGTTTTTGACCCCTAAAACCTATGTTTTTGGAGCCTAAAAACGCCGTTTTCGCAAGTCAAAAATGCCGAATTTTCACAATACGCTCAATATCAACAACTTACCAAACCTCGCGAGAATTGCGTTTTTTCGACCGAAAGGACAGCTGTTTCCCAAAATGCGCCTTTTTCGCGTTAAACGAAGTTAATTTGTAAATAATCATTTGTGTATTTAACATTTAGAATGTCTTCGCGTTGAACGATTTCTTCACCATGTTAAAGCTCAGTTCATGGCGTTTTCGTAATTTGTTTGGAATAAAAGTTGGTGGTTTCCAATATTTTCCGTATATTTGTACCGAATTATAATCAATTTGTAAAACTACCAACAATTTATAAGCCTATGAAACAGTTATTCACAAAACAGTTAGCCTTGCTGGTGATGATGTTCTTCACCAGTTTGGGAAGTGCCTTCGGGTACACCATCACGCTTCAGCTCAATTATGAAAATGCTGCTGATGTTCATTTTTTCGCGAGTGGTTTTGATGGTACGGAGCGGACGAATCTAACATTTGATGTTCCTGATTATCTAACCGAACTTTCCTTTGAGGTCACACCCATCAATTCGCTGTATTCAGTGAGTAGCATTACGGTTGATGACAGTGATGTAACTGATACGTGGAGAGATGTTGGCTCGTGTCCGTTGTCCATTGGTGCAAACCATACGGTAAGTGTGACGCTTGACAAGAAGCCTGTTCAACAAATTGATGTCTCGATCAATTATGACAATGTCGCTGTCGTGAACTTCAATACTTCCGATTTCTATAAATATATACAGGAGAGTCAAACCATAGAGGTGCCTTCCGGTGATGATGTGTGGCTTAGCGTAGGTTTACCAAGTTCTGCGTATGTTATCAAGAGTGTATTTGTTGACGGTGATGAAGTTACTTCAGCTTTCTTGGAGGCCAACAGGTATTTCTTTGAGGCTATCTCTGTAAGCCATACGGTGCAAATTGAACTCGAAAAGCTACAATCGAAAACGATTACCATTGTATCACAAACGTCAAGTGTGGATCCCAGTATACGCTTCTATGATGACGACGGGTTTAATGCATATGCAAATACACAAACTCCGATAGAACTCGCCTCTGGAAAAAATGTCAAAATGCAAGTTGAGCGGATTCCCGGCTATATGGTGGATAGAGTCGCGATTGTGGATGAAGATTTCAACACGACAAACATAACGGACTCCTATCTGGCAAATGGCTATTATGAGTTCGCACCGCTTTCTGACAACTATACGGCATTCTTCAAATTCAAGGAGGTGGCAACGCATACAATTTGGATCAACTATGATGAGAGTATAGCAAACGCAACCTTAAGTGGTTCGTGGATTGACACGGAGAATGGGAATATCGTTAATGAAGGTTCTACCGAGAGGTTGAAAATCGATCCTTACTACGGTTATGCGGTGGCTTCATTGACGGTTGATGGTGAGGATATGACAAGTTCTTATAAGGAGAACGGCTATTATGATTTCACGAATGTCACTGGTGACCATCATGTCTTCGTCACATTTAAGGATAATCCTTCCTTCGCCATATCCTTTAATGATGAACAGGGTTGGGTTAACCTCAGAAATTTCGGTACTATAACTCCTGAATGGACATCCTTTTTTGCAGAGGGTACTGTCTTAGCACTGGAGGTGTATCCCAACGATGGATACAAAGTGGGTTCTGTCACTGTGAATGGAACAGAAATTAATAAAGAAAACGATTGTTATGAGTTCACGATCACTGACAATTGCCGCGTTGATGTGACCTTCGAGAAACTGCCAGCATTGACGGTTAATTATGATGGAAGTCTGGGCTCGGTTGTTATTTCAGATTATGGTTCTATAGCTTCTGGATACCCATTTACCTATGAAGAGGGTACTGACGTGACTTTGGAAGTGATCCCACAAGTAGGATACAAAGTAGTCTCTATCTCTGTGGATGGAACACCGATCTCCATGGAGGATTATAAAACCAACGGCTATTATAAGTTTACAATCACTGATGACTGTGTAGTCAATGTGAACATTGTGCAGGCTGTATATTATAATGTAAATGTAACTTATGATGATCAACAAGTAAATGTGGGGATTGGTAATAATAATTACGGTGTAATATGGAATCCCCACGAATCCGCTCCTTTCATGGAGGGTTCGGAGATCAATCTGTACTTTAATCCTTATGCTGAAGGCTTTGTGTACACGGCCACTGTCAATGGAAGTAGTGTTAACTTGACCTATATGCCAGAATATAATCAATATTCGTGCGTGATTACAGACGACCTCGATCAGAATCTTGATGTCGTTGTGGGATGCTCTTTTGCAGGAATAACTCAAGTTCATGCCTCTTTCAACGGTTCTCAGACCGAGGAGATGCTGTTGAACTATTATTACGTATCTCCTAATGAGGTGCGGTCTTTCACCAAGGGTTCCACCGTCAAGGTGCGACTCACTCCAAGTATCGGTTATGAAGTGGCAAGCGTGTTCCTGGATAACAAACAACTGACAGCTGACAGCGAAGGTGTTTATGAATTTACTGTACCTCAGTATGATGACTGTTATCTCAATGTGACGACGCGGAAGAAGACGGCTCCCGCCACCGTTCCTTTCTCACTCTCTGACCTGGGCGTAGCAACGTTCTGCAGCGAGTATGATCTCGACTTCTTGAACATGAGCAGTATCAAGGCATACGTGGCCAGCGGATACAATCCCAACACCCAAGAACTCATTCTTACGAGGGTGAAGGAGGTGCCTGCAGGAACAGGATTGCTGATCAAGGGTGCTGCGGGCGACTACAATATCCCTACCATGACCACGAGCTATATGTACGCCAATATGCTGAGAGGTGTTGCGCAACCAGAGACGCTGTCCAGAACAAGTCGGTATAATTTATGGGCTGGTGATATGGAATATGCGAATTGTCTGCTGGGTGAGGATGGTAACTTCCATCCAATCAATGAGGGAGAAGCTAAGACTCTTCCGGCTTATCAGGCATATCTGATCATTCCTTGCTCTGCCGTGAATGAGGGTTCTTTGGCTAAGATCACCACAATCTTCCTCGATGATGAGGAGGAGGCTGGCGGCATCGCTACTGGCATCGGATTCCTCTGGGCTGACAAGTCTGGCGGAAAGACTAATGCCAAGGCCGATGACGTGTTCAACCTGCAGGGACAGAAGGTGAACAGCAAGACTCTGAAGCCGGGCATCTATATCCGTAACGGAAAGAAGTTCATGGTGAAATAGTGGCCCGGAATGGCTGTCGGTGTTTCGCAGCCACGGTGACCATCTGATCAATCGGCAGCAGCCATACCCGAAAAAGGGCGTGGCTGCTGTTGCATCTGGGAGCATGCACCATCATTGAACAGTGTGAGGAAAGGTGACTCTTCTTTTCATATTATTTTGAAAAAAATATTGAAAAATTTGTGAGTTTGACAAAATTGATGTAACTTTGCACCCGCTTTTAATGGCAACTTACAGAATTTGAAATAAATAACATAAGTTTAACGATAAAAATTTAAAGCAAAGACATGATTATTGTACCCGTAAAAGAAGGCGAGAACATCGAAAGAGCATTGAAGAAGTTC
>OCTX012258538.1_pt1 | contig 38604 bp, 31 predicted proteins | sample 1539691 | NCBI WGS metagenome assembly OCTX01 (sample SAMN02144231, study PRJEB22623) | gut metagenome | biome: sheep rumen | host: Ovis aries | place: New Zealand
ATAAAAAAACGCTTAAAATGTTTCCAGATTAAGAACTATTTTATTAATTTCGCACTCCGTAAGGAAAAAGACAAGAAAGTTTGTGGAGAATACACACAGACAATCAAGAGAATCGTTCAAAATTAATAATAGATTATGGAAATAGAAGGTAAAGTGATTGCCGTGCTCGCTGAGCAGGGTGGTGTCTCTTCTCGTACAGGAAACGCGTGGAAGAGTCAGGAGTATGTTATTGAGACACACGACCAGTACCCAAGGAAGTGTTGTTTCCGCGTGTTCGGTGCCGATCGTATTGCGGCCATGAATATCCAGGTAGGTGAAGAACTGCGAGTGAGCTTCGACGTGGATGCCCGTGAGTATCAGGGACGTTGGTACAATACCTTATCCGCCTGGAGCGTTGACCGTGTGGATCCCGCAGCAGCCCAGGCTGCAGCCATGGGAGCCCAGCCGATGGCTGCTCCAGGTGCATTCCCTCCACCGCCAGCAGGATTTACACAACAGGCACAGCCTGCACAGCAAGTACAGCAACCTGCACAGCAGGCCACTGCGTTCCCACCTGCACAGCCGCAGGAGGGGGAGAGTGCTGCTGACGACCTGCCCTTTTAACACAACGTTATGAAACCCTACGTCGTCGTCCTTGTCTTCATGGCATTGGTGCTCTCATCGGCTGTCACAGGTATAGGCAGTTATCGCAGAACGGCACATGCTATTGATCAAGATCTCCATCAGGCTTTGTCGAAGACATTGATGGAGAAACGCAGTGACCGTATCACTGCCGACACTATACGCACCTATCGCCAGTATCTCACCATTGAGGAACTGCGTGAGCGCGCCTATCTGGCCATGAAGGTGACGAGACGCGACGGACAATCCCGACTGGAAATGGTGGGCTCGGCCGATTGTTCGATGGCCACCATTTACCAGATGTCGGACCAACGACTGTCGTATGCCCTGATGCTGGCGGCCATCCTTTGGATGGTTTTCTGTTATCGTCCTTCTTCCGTTGAAGAAGACTTCATGGCATCCAGTCCTTCCATCGTGCTGGGCGGACTCACTTATTCCTATTCTGATCAGTCTTTCTACCATGAAGGCAGTCATATCCATCTCACTCCTATGCAACAGCAGCTGTTGACGATGTTCTTCGAGGCCAAGGATCACCGGCTGAGTAAGCAGGATATATGTGAGGTGCTCTGGCCGAAGAAGGAAGATCCCAGCGAAACCCTTTATACATTGATAAGAAGGGTGAAGCCCATCATTGAGAAAGAGGGCATCCGCATCGAATCGGACCGTGGCAGGGCGTATTACCTCACGTTTAATCCCTCATAACTACCCCGTAGCCCAAACTATGCCCCTTTTCTTTGGGTAAAAGAAAAGGGTACTATCCTATCCATTCTCTGAATTGTCAGTGAAATGTCAGACTAATGTCAGGGAGTTTTTTTGTTGTCTGAGATCCTTTCACGTAACTTTGCATCCGCATCCAGTGCTCCGGATGTTCTGTCAAGAAACAACGGTTTAATCAATAACGATTGGTATGGATAGAATGCAAAGATTACAGAGAAAATGGATACTCATAGGACTGATTCTGTGGTTTACAGAAACGGTTATGGCACAGGCTCAGACAGAAACGGTCAACGACTCAATTCTGTTACAGGAGGTGGTGGTGCAAGGTGCCCGTGTGGTGAACAAAGCCGATGGCAAGTGGATCTATCCTACAAACCGTCAAAAAGAGTCATCCCCCAATACCTTCAGCCTTTTAGGGAAACTGACCTTGCCTCATATCAAGGTAGATGAGGTGCAACATACTCTTTCTGCTCCCGAACTGTTAGGTGATGTACAAGTGAGGTTGGATGGTATTCTGGCGGAGAAAGACGATTTGCTGTCGCTTGATATGCAGAATGTAGATTATGTGGAATATATTTCCAATCCTGGTGTACGTTATGGTCAGGATGTGGGCTTTGTGATCAATATTGTGACGAGAAGGGCTGGAAGCGGATGGCTGACAGGTGCCGACCTCACCCAGACCGTCACGGCGATGAACGGCAGCTATAATCTTTTTGCCAAATGGAATCAGGGGAAAAGTGAGTGGACTGCTGGTTATGCACTGTCACAACATGACCTATACGGTTTCCGCTTCGAGGAGAAGGCCACCTATCAGATGAGCAACGGTGATGTTTGGCAAATGGGGCGGAATGATTTGTCGCGTCGCATGAATGTTGTATCTCACCATCTGCAAATGAAATACAACATAGCCGACAGTAACCGTTATGTGGCACAAGTGGAACTATCGGGAGAGCTGAAGCGTACACCTCATGATGACATCTTAAGAGTCGTGCAACAGAACGGATTGCTCCATGAAGTGACGATTACCTCAGATGACCATTCCGCATCACCCGTACTTGATCTCTACGGCTGTTATCGTTTCCCTCGTCATCAATCACTTACTGCTAATGTCGTGGGCACTTTCATTCACGGTGACTACACCTATTTATATAAGGGTATAGGAGGGGATGACTACCACTATTCCATCCTCGGTGACACCTGGCTACTGAATTCAGAGGTAATCTACGAGAATGTGCTTCGTCCTTTCACATGGTTGATGGGATGTCAGTATCGTCAGTCTTTTCTATGTAATAACTACGACGGTGACGTACTGACAACCGACCGTGTGAGAAGCAACAACGAATACTTGTTCTCTGAGCTGAAAGGACGGTGGGGACGACTGAGTTATGTGGCGGGGTTAGGACTTGATCGTCAGGAATACCTGCAGCATACCTACTGGATGGTTTCCCCAAAACTAACCCTGAGTTGTCTCCTCGGTGAGAAATGGAAGTTCAGATATAACCTCACACTGGCTCATAAAAAACCGCGACCCAGTAAGATTAGTGAGGCCATGGTACGCACCAATGAGATGGAGTTCACAGCAGGTAACCCGAGTCTGAAGCCTACAAGACGGTTAGAACAGCAGGCACAGCTGTCGTTCCAGCATCAGGCATTCCATGCTGAGCTCTCTGCCCTTTATCGAAGGAACACACACGTAGATATGATGAAAATCGTAAGAGGGTATAATGGTGACCGCGAATGTTTCATCACAACCTATGCGAACCAGAAAGGATGTCACATGCTACTAATTGATGAAAATACCACTTGGGATCTTGTGCCTGACAAATTATCGCTGATGCTCAACGGTAGTCTGTTCCGCAGTTTTAACTACGGTGACGACTATCAACATCACTACACCAGTTGGATGGGTGGATTCGATGTAGTGGCTTACTTAAAGAACCTCACTTTGAAGGGTCATGCCGACAACGGCTGGCGATTTCTGGAGGGGGAACATCAAGGAAGACAAGGAGGTGCATACTACATTTCTGCATCTTATCACACGAAGAACCTGACGGTCAGTGTGTTCTGGCAACATTTCCTGAACAGTTGTGTCACGCCTGATCAATCTGTTTTGCTTAATCAATGGGTGTGGAAAAAGCAGCTTTGGACGAGTAGTGACTATGCGAACATGCTCACGTTGAACCTGACGTGGCGACTCTCTAAGGGACGGAAGGCGAAACACATGGAGAAGACTATGAACCTACGCGAGTATGATGACGGGATGATAAAACATGATGATGCTGGGAAATGAAAAGAATTCTACCATTTTGTGTCCTGCTGTTGCTGATGCCTGTACTTTTTTCAGTGAAAACCTGTCAGATGGATGATGGAGAAGACCCCATTAAGGACAGTCTGTTACAGGAACTCGCTGCGGCAATCAAAGGTGATGACGGCAGGAGGAGTTACAATCCCGACTCATGCATCGTCTTCAGTTTGGTGGATTTCGGTCAGGTAGATGCCTATCAGGTGAATGGCGGAAAAATATGCACCTTCACACCTGATGGGCAACTGACCCGATTATACCGGTTAGGAGGGAAAGATGGACTCCTCATGCGTACTACCTATTATGATTTTGATCTGCACGCACGGGTTATCCATCCGTCGTTCAATGATCTCCAAGCCATCACCATCGCCTATTACGCTTGGCAGCATGGCTACGTGTATGAATATGACTATCGGCGGCGTCTCCACCTCCTGCATATCCGTTGGAGCTAACCCCTTAGCGTTTCTCCTTGAGGAAGCCATGACGGTAGGCGTAGAGCAGTTCACGTAGGTCTGACACTTGTTTCTTCAGTTCTTTTCCCACATCGGTGTCGGCCACGAGCATCCGCTGGGCTGTCATCTCCACAATTTGCGTGGTGCTCTTGATGTCAATTCCTCGCTTCACAGCGTCCTCCTCACTGGTGAACGGCTCATGCTGAACGAGTTGGAAACCTCGGGAGTGATAGACAAGGGTGTAGCCGGCAATGCCCGTTGTCTTGTGATAGGCTTGTGAGAAACCGCCGTCAATCACCATCAACTTTCCATTGGCCTTGATGGGATTCTCTCCTTCGGCAGCATGTATGGGCACATGACCATTGATGATATGACGGTTCGGACCCTCCACTTCGAAGGCATCGAGGATATGGTCACAGATCTCCTCGTTGTCGCGTAGCTTGAAGTAATTGCCTTTCACTTCCTTGTGTGTCGCTTTGTCTTCGATGAAATAGCGCTCAAATGTAGCCATCTTCGACTTGTCAAAGAGGATGCTGTCAGGACCGCACCAGAGGTAGAGGAAGTAGTCGATACCGTAATCGCGTTCCTCAGGGTTTGTATCTCCTTGGAAGGCTGAACGTATCAGCATGCCTGTGTAGTGCATCAGATCCTTTCCTTTGTATTTCTTGTCCTGATATAATGTTACCTCTTTCAGTGTACCATCGGCATTCAGTGGACAGGAGGCGTGGAACAGCAGGTTGTGGTTCACGATGGAATACATGCAGCCATGGGAGAAGATGAGTTTGATATGTTTGCGCAGTTTTTCATTCACAGTGAATGAATGATGTAGGCGTTGCATCAGGTCCTTTTCCTCGGGGGTGAGTGCGATGGCGTTGGCTCCCGCCGTGGATGATGGGGGAAGGGTAGGGAAGTGGCATGAAGTCATGGGATACTCTTTCCCGTTAACCACACAGGTGCCCTTCTCGGTGTTGATGGTACTGAGCAGGTCGCGGTCTTCCATGCCCCATTCGGGATGCTTATGGAAGATCTGTGCCTCCACCTTGAACTGCAGGATGGCAATAGCCTTATGCATCATGGCGGTGAGACGAGCATCCTTCTCGTCGAGCCTCTCGCTACCACCGTTGGTTTTCGGCATGAACTCTGTACAGGGATCATCGCCGTATGTCTCCATAGCAAAGGTGGCCAAGGGGACAAGGTTGATGCCGTAGGCTTCTTCCAGGGTGGTGAGATTAGCATAGCGCAGACAGAGACGTATCACATTACAAATACAGGCATCGTTACCCGCACAGGCTCCCATCCATAGGATATCGTGGTTTCCCCATTGGATATCCCAGTTCTTATATTGCTTCAAGAGATCGAGGATGAGATGGGCTCCTGGACCGCGATCATAGATATCACCAAGAATATGCAGTTTGTCGATGACCAGTCGTTGGATGACGTTACAGATGGCGATGATGAAATCGTCAGCCCGTCCTGTATCGATAATGCTGTTAATGATCATCTTCACGTAGGCGGCCTTGTCACTATCTTCTGTTCTCTCATGCAAAAGCTCCTGAATGATATATGAGAAGTCGGGGGGGAGGGTCTTGCGAACCTTTGAACGGGTGTATTTACTCGACACGTCGCGGCAGACCCTCACCAACTGATGGATGGTGATATGATACCAGTCATCCATGTCTTCTTCGGTCTGTTTGACCAGTTCGAGCTTCTGCTCTGGGTAGTAGATCAGGGTGCAGAGCTCCCGTTTGTCGCTTTCGCGGATCTCGTTACCGAAGAGCTCGCCCACTTTTCTTTTGATGTTTCCCGATGCGTTCTTCAGCACATGCTGGAAAGAGGGGAATGCCCCATGAAGGTCAGCCAGGAAATGTTCCGTTCCCTTGGGTAGGTTCAAAATGGCTTGCAGGTTAATGATTTCCGTGCTCGCTTCGGCAATCGTCGGGAATGACTGAGCGAGAAGTTCGAGATAACGTAAGTCTTTCTCGATGTTTTCATGATAGTTGTTCATTGCGTGTTCGATTGTAGTAGTGATTTCCTTAATTTGTTTGTTCTCTTATCATCGACTGGAGGGATGGGCATGAACCCCTCCTCCAGATAGAATGTTTCGTGCAGAATCTGCATTAAGCGTGCTGCGAACTTCTGGATATTCAGCTGCTTCGCCATGCGCTGTAGCTTGTCTTCGTCATATTCCGTGAATCGCAGCATCTGGTAGAACTCCATGAGATGACGGCGTGGCAGTCGACGGTGCTTCAGTTCATGCTGGATATTGATGAGCATCACGATGAGCTGCTGTTCCGTGTCGCTGGGCTTCTCGTCTTGTTGAAGGTTATGGAACTTGGTCTTCATCAGTCGCCTCTTCGGCATGATCTTCTCGTTCTCCAAGGTCCCTGTCTCTTTCTTCAGCCGTTGCGGGAAACGCTCTATATGATCAATAACCAGTGCGTCGGTGTCTTGTTGCATCTGGGCAGCCCCTTTTCTCACAGTATCGAGAATACCCTCGTCGCTGGCATGGATGAGGATTTTCCTCATGCTATCGGCAGGGATAACCTGAGCCGTGGTGACAGTATTGTTCGTGATGGCAAGGTGGAGCATTTCACTCTCAAGAGCTTTGTCTTTATCTGTCATCAGTCGGAAACTGTTGCTGTCGATGACCTTCTGATAGAATGCCATCCATTCGTCGGTCATTTGCTCGGTAGAATACTGCTCTGAGAGGGTACTGTTCCTGACCAGTGCAAGACGGGTGTTCCATTTCATCCTTTCCATACGCTGATACTCAGAGTGACTGAACACATGGATGGCATCGGCTGATTTGATTGCCTGTCGCTGGTAGAGAATGAGTAAGGGCAGCTTATGCAGCCAGAAATGACGTCGCACACGCCAGGGCTGCATATCATTGTGCAGCGACAGTACCACAGCGTGTCGTCGAAGTGTTGCCCAGTGCTGCACCCGGTAGGCGGAGAGATTCCAGCAGCCGTGGATATGGATGATGTCGGGATTATTCTCTTTCACCTGTTGCCTGAACTGGGCGAAGGATTGTGCTACCTGCACATCGGCCTTATTGGACATGCCCGAGGTGATTGCCGACAGATATGCTGGGGAAATGTCGGTGCTTCGCAGCGGTGTCTCCGTGTCTGCTGAGACAAGCATGCGCTCGGGGATATAGTGCAGGATTCTCATGTGTTACACTTTGTGGCAGATGAAGTTGTATTTGTCTGCCAATAGGTATCTGATCTTGTTCTGTAGTTCTTTCCAGATCGTGACGATCTCGAACGGTGGAATTTTCCATGCAGGGATATGCTCACCAAACAGTTTGCAACCTCTCTGAGCAAGGATGCTGCGTAACAAGAGGGTGATGACGAGAGCCACAGTGGCACATCCGATGAACAGCCATCCTTTCCCTTCCGATGGCTGTGTCGCCAGCAGGAAGCCTCCATAGACAAAGCCAGCCATGATGATTAGGATCGTCAGATGCAGGGCGCATTGATCCATCCATACAGGTAACCGGTACCCGAAAGAACGTGCGAGATGTCTGCGTGTCTCCATGTAATACAGATGACGGTTACGATTCTGCTTGTTGGTTGGTGCATCCTCAATCATCCATGCATTAGGATCCGTCACGGTGGCCACGTTTCCACGTTCTGCGAACTTATTCACGATGAAATCATATTCCCCACGGATATACTTGAGGTTACCCTCGAAGCCTCTGCCGTCGAGGAAAAGGGTCTTGCGGAACATCAGGTTCCCCGGCTCACAGCGATAGGCAATGCCCCGTTGTGCTTTCCGCAGGATATACCGCTGGTTTATCAGTCGTTCGAAACGCTGGTAGTCGGTGGCTTCATCATCATAGTTGCTATAGCCGATGATAAGGTCGGTCCCTGCTGCAGCCTGCCGTGCCATGTGCTTCAGCCATTGGTCGGATGACGGCTGACAAGTGGCATCCGTCATCAGCACCCAGTCGTTCTTCGCCGCCTTCACACCTAAGGTTACCGCGAGTTTTTTTCTGCTCATATAGCGCGAAGTATCGGGGATGAACGTCACGTAGAGATTGGAATGACTGTTGGCAAATTGTTTCAGTACATCATCGGTGTCATCCTCCCCTTTACTCACCACGGCAATCACCTCATAGCCGGAGGGGTAGTCCTGTGTGAGGATGGAAGGCAGATGACGTTCCAGTTCCCGTGCATTGTCATGAACGGTAAGAAGTACCGACAGTGGAGGCAGTTTCTCATCCTCTTCGAAGGATGCCCCCCCCTCACCGGTCCTTACCTTCCTGAAGAAGATGTTCATCATCGGTGTGACGATGGCTGTCACGATGACGACCGCGCAGATAATCAAAGTTACTGTATCAAATGGCATCATTTATAAATCCTCTGTTATGTATCCCTTGGGCAGCTGACGGCAATTATAGCCTGAAGCCATGATCTCGCCGTAAGCTCCCGCCGAGCGTAGGGCGATGAGGTCACCACGGTGGGTGCAGTTCAAGTCGATGGCCTTGGCAAAGACATCGCTTGATTCACAGATTGGTCCCACGACATCGTAGGTCTCCATCGGTTCCTCACTACTGATGTTCTCTATCTTATGATAGGCATTATACAGGGCAGGACGGATCAGGTCGGTCATCCCCGCATCGACAATGACGAATTTTTTGAAGGCTCCTTCCTTCACATATAAGGTGCGGGTTATGAGGGTGCCACATTGGGCCACCACCGCACGTCCAAGTTCGAAGTGAAGAGTCTGTCCAGGACGGAGCTTCAGGAATCGGGCATAGGTGTCGAAATATGCCTTGAAATCAGGGATGGGAACACGGTTCGGGTGCTGGTAGTCAATTCCGAGACCGCCACCGACATTGATGTTCTCCACTTTGATGTGATGGCGCTCCAGCTGATCCTGTAATTCGTTGACACGGTTGCAGAGAGCCTTGAAGTCACCCATGTCAAGAATCTGACTTCCGATATGGAAATGCAGTCCTACAAACTTCACGTTCTTCATCTCCGAGGCTTGCTCGATGATGCTCTCCATGTCGCGCATGGCTATACCGAATTTGTTCTCTGCCAGTCCTGTGGTGATATTGGCGTGTGTATGAGCACCTACGTTCGGATTGATACGGAAGGCGACGCGTGCCACCTTTCCTTTCTTCGCTGCCAGTTCGTTGATCACCTCCAATTCGGGGACACTTTCCACATTGAACGAGAAAATGTTGTGGTCGAGTCCTAAGTTGATCTCCCAGTCGCTCTTGCCCACACCGGCATACACAATCTTGTTTGCAGGGAATCCTGCTGCGATGCTGGCCCTGATCTCACCACCACTGACGCAGTCGGCACCTAAGCCAGCCTGACAGATCACATTCAGCACCTTGGGATTCGCGTTGGCCTTGATGGCGTAGTGCACGCAGAACCCTTCGTGCCTCCCTGCCTCCTCATTGATGGCCCTCAGGGTCTGCCGCAGGAGGTTGGTATCGTAATAGTAGAACGGCGTTTCAATCTGCCTGAACTTTTCTATAGGGAATAATCCTTTCATATCCTTCGTTATTGCTTGTGTTTGCTGTTGTAGAGAACGATTCTGCTTCGCGGCAAGCCGTGAAGCTGGAATCGTGATGACTTTACTTATTAAATAATGTATCGCTCAGACTCTGCAGCGCACGTTTCTTATCGGCAGCTTTGATCAGGAACGAGATGTTGTAGTTGGAACCGCCGTAGGAGATCATGCGTACAGGAATGTTCTTCATCGCATCGGTGGCGAGGGTCTCGAAGCCCACGTTGCTCCAGTCGAGGTCACCCACGACACAGATGATGCACATGTCAGTGTCAACGGTCACTGTTCCATACTTTTTCAACTCATCCACGATGTCATTCAGATGGGCATCGTTGTCGATACTCATGCTCACACCGACTTCTGAGGTAGCCACCATGTCAATGGCGGTCTGATAGCTCTCGAAGATCTCGAACACCTTGCGAAGGAATCCAGTGGCGAGGAGCATGCGTGAGCTCTTGATCTTGATGGCAGTGATATTGTCCTTGGCAGCCACAGCCTTGATCTTTCCGCGCACGGTCACGTTGTCGATGATGGTACCGGGAGCATCGGGCTCCATGGTGTTCTTCAGACGTACGGGAATACCTGCGAACTTAGCAGGCTGCACACAGGTGGGGTGCAGGATCTTTGCTCCGAAGTATGCCAGCTCTGCAGCCTCCTCGAAATGTAGCTGGCGCACAGCCTCGGTCTTGTCCACCACGCGTGGATCGTTGTTGTGCATACCGTCGATGTCGGTCCAGATCTGTATCTCGTCGGCATTGATGGCAGCACCGATGAGTGAGGCTGTATAGTCAGAGCCGCCACGTTCCAGGTTATCCACCTCACCGTAGGCATTGCGGCAGATGAATCCTTGGGTGAGATACACCTGATAACCTTCGTTCTCTTCCAGTACTTTGGTCAGTTTCTCCTTGATATAGCCGGGATCAGGCTCACCGTTCTTGTCGGTGCGCATGAAGTCAAGAGCCGACAGCAGGACAGCGTTGATGCCCTGTTCCTGCATGTAATTCACTACCATATTGGTGCTGATGATCTCTCCCTGGGCCACAATACTCTTCTCCTCGAAGCTGGTGAAGAGATCCTTCGTGAACGAGCGCAGATACATGAACTCCCCTTTGAGGAATTCGCGCGTTTTCAGCTTATACTCTTCGGTGGCATACAGAACGTCCACATGCTCCATGTACTTCTGCTCCAGACGGTTGATGACATCATTCGCCCCCTCTGGGTTCTTCTTGTACAGGTAGTTGCTGATCTCCACGAGGGAATTGGTCGTTCCCGACATGGCAGAGAGCACGATAAACACGGGTTCATCACTTCTTGTTACCAACTGTGTAACGCTCTTCATGCGTTCAGGCGTGCCCACGGAGGTACCGCCGAATTTCATTACTTTCATATCTTTATTTTTTATTGTTATACTTTCATCACTTAACTGTCAACTCTCTTCCCCCTCTTCGGTCAAATCCATTTTGTTATAGTCGTTTGTCACGTCCTGCATACTTCCGTCCTTGCAGCGATAGACGATTCCTGGGAACTTGTCGAGCATGGGGATGTTGTGGGTCGTCATGACGATGGCCGTGCCTGTCTGACTGATCTGTTTCAGCAGACTAACAATATAGGCGGCAGTCTCTGGATCGAGATTTCCTGTCGGCTCGTCGGCGATGATCACCTTCGGCTTGTTCAGGATGGCACGGGCTATAGCAATTCGCTGCTGCTCACCTCCCGACAGCTCGTGGGGCATCTTGTCCTTCTTCTCGAGCATTCCCACCAAGTCGAGCACCTCGTCGATACGTTCCTCGATGACTTTCTTGTCTTTCCATCCTGTGGCTTTGAGGACGAACCGGAGATTCTTCTTCACAGTCCGGTCGTGGAGCAGCTGGAAATCTTGAAAAATGATTCCCATTTCCTTCCTGAGGGCAGGAATCTCCCTGCGACGTATGTCCGTTACGTCACGACCGAGCACCATGGCTTGTTCTGCGCTTTCGATATCCAGCTCGCAATAAGTGGTCTTTAGCAGGGAACTCTTCCCGGATCCCACCTTTCCGATGATATAGATGAATTCCCCTTCATCTACATGGAAGTCGATGTCTTTGAGTACGCAGACATCCTCTTGGAAAATACTTACTTTCTTATATTCAATGAGCATAGCTATATGACGATTAACTGTTATCTATTTCAACAGCCGTTACGGCAGTCTTATTTCATCTCACCTTTGCTCTTGGCCACACGACGTTTCTTGTCCCATTCGGGATCATGGCGCTTCGCCAGTTCTGCTGCCACGTCCTCGATGCGCATACGTTTACTGGTGAGTAGTACCAGGAGGTGGTACATCAGGTCGGAAGCCTCGTAGGTCAGTTTGTCATTTGTCCCGTTACAGGCTTCGATGACCGTTTCTAAGGCCTCTTCGCCAACTTTCTGTGCAATCTTGTTCACCCCATCGCGGAACAACTTGGTGGTATAGGATCCTTCAGGCATCTCTTGATGGCGCTTCTCGATGAAGTCTTGCAGTTCCGTCAGGAAGAGGAGGGGATTGGTCTCATTGGTCTCTCCCCAGCAGGTGTCGGTGCCTGTATGACAGGTGGGTCCCTGAGGGTGCACCTTCACCAGGAGCGTGTCATCATCGCAGTCGTTTTGGATACTCACCAGGTTCAGGAAGTTACCACTCGTCTCGCCCTTGGTCCACAGACAGTTGCGCGACCGGCTCCAGAAGGTGACATGTCCCGTTGCAAGGGTCTTGTCGTAGGCTTCCTGGTTCATGAAGCCGAGCATCAGCACATTCTTCGTTGTGGCATCCTGCACGATGGCCGGTACAAGACCGTTCAATTTCTCAAAATCTATTTTCATTTTTCTCTGGTTACTCTGATTAATCTGAATGATATCACATTCTCACGTTGATTCCTTCATCATGGAGATAGGCTTTCAGTGCCGGGATGGGGATCTCACCGAAGTGGAAGACACTGGCTGCCAGGGCAGCATCGGCTTTGCCCTTGATGAACACATCACGGAAGTCCTCCATCTTCCCTGCACCTCCACTGGCGATGATGGGGATACTCAGGTTGTCGGCCAATTGTGCTAAAGCTTCGTTGGCATAGCCAGCCTTCACACCATCGTGATTCATACTGGTGAACAGGATTTCACCGGCTCCCCGTTCCTGTACTTCGTGTGCCCAGTCGAAGAGACCCAGCTCCACCCGTTCCCGACCACCTTTCACGTAGCAATGCCATCCGTCGGGATCCAGACGGGCATCGATGGCGCAGACACATACCTGTGATCCGAATCGTCGGGTGATCTCATCGATCAGGGCAGGCTGTCGGATGGCAGCAGAGTTAATACTGATCTTATCGGCACCGGCATAGAGTAGTCTTTCCACATCTTCCAGTGCGTTGATTCCTCCTCCCACGGTGAAGGGGATGTTGATGGTCTCTGCCACCCGAGTCACCATCTCTGTGAATGTCTTGCGCCCTTCGAACGAGGCGGTGATATCGAGGAACACCAGTTCATCGGCACCTTGCTCACTGTAGGCTTTTCCCAGCTCTACCGGATCACCGGCATGGCGCAGGTTTACGAAATTGGTTCCTTTTACGGTCTGCCCGTCTTTCACATCGAGACACGGAACAATTCTTTTGGCTAATCCTTTGTTCATGGGGTTGATGGGATTGATAGGGTCGTTTGTAACTGGGAGATATCGATGCGGCCTTCATAGAAAGCCTTACCGAACACCACAGCAGGAATCCCTTTGCGCTGCAGCTCCAGGATGTCATCGGTGCACGACACACCCCCGCTGGCGATGAGATGCAGACTGGGATAGGTTGCCATGATCTCCTGATAGAGAGGGATGGCAGGACCGCCCAGTGTACCGTCTTTCGAGATCTCTGTACAGAGCACGTTTTTCACACCGTGTTCCACGTATTTCTTCAGGAAGGGGAGCAGTGCTTCGTTGGAGTCTTCTTTCCAGCCATTGATGCTGATCATGCCATTGCGTACATCGGCACCCAGGATCATCTTGTCGGCACCGAACCGCTCAATCCATGAGAGGAAGAGGTCAGGCTGTGTCACGGCGATGCTTCCCACTGTTACCATGGCTGCGCCGTTCTCGAAGGCGATGCGGATATCCTCCTCGGTCTTGATGCCGCCTCCGAAGTCCACTATCAGGTTCGTATCCGACGTGATACGTCGGAGTACATCAACATTCACGATATGCTTCGACTTGGCACCGTCGAGGTCAACGACATGGAGACGTTTGAATCCCATCTCTTCGAACTCCTGTGCCACCTCTGCCGGGTCGTCGCGATACACCGTTTTCTGGTCGTAGTCGCCTTTGGTCAGTCGCACGCATTTCCCGTCGATGATGTCGATAGCAGGTATCAGTTCTATATTATTCATAATTCTTCATTCAGAATGCCCAATGTTTAATGGGCAATGTTCAATGGACAATGTTCAAAGACCCAAAAAGTTCTTAAGGATCTGTTCTCCAACCTTTCCGCTTTTCTCCGGGTGGAACTGGCATGTGTAGAAGTTGTCCTTGTGCAGGGAAGCGGAGTAGGGCAGGATGTAGTCGGCCACGGCAAGGGTGTGCTCACAAAGGGGGACGTAATAGCTGTGTACGAAATACACATACGGATCATCCTCCAGTCCTGCAAACAGGTGCCCCTTCTCTTGCTTCTCTCCTCTCACCTCCAAACAATTCCATCCCATGGCGGGCACTTTGTCTTCGTGACGTTGCGGACGGAAACGTTTCACATCCACATCGAAGACGCCGATGCAATCCACTTCACCTTCTTCGGAATGGCGGCACAGTAGTTGCTGTCCGATGCAGATTCCCAAGACCGGTTGCTTCAGAGATCGGATCACCTCCGTCAGACCGTGGGCATGCAGGTATTCCATGGCGCCCCGTGCCTCTCCCTGTCCTGGAAAGATCACATGACTGGCTTGGCGCAGTACCTGAGGGTCGTCGGTGAGCACAGGCTCAATGCCCAGTCGTCTGACGGCGTTCACCACGGAATAGACGTTTCCTGCATTATATTTTACGATAGCTACGTTCATTTTGTTTTTCTTCTCTACGAATTAGACGAATTGGTCGAATGATCTGTGCACAGTCCCCATCTTTTGCCTCTTGCTTCTCAACTAAAAATAATCGTCTTGTTGTTATAGGTGAGAATTTTCCGTTGGATATGTTTGGATACGGCATGCGAGAGCACGATTTTCTCCAGATCCTTGCCTTTGAGCACCAGACTCTCTGGCGTGTCCTTATGGGTGATGCGTGTCACATCCTGCTCGATGATCGGTCCTGCATCTAAGTCTGCTGTCACATAATGACTGGTAGCTCCGATAATCTTCACACCACGCTCCCATGCCTGATGATAGGGTTTTGCTCCGATGAAGGCAGGCAGGAACGAGTGGTGGATGTTGATGATGTGGTGGGGGTAGTTGGCAATCATCTCGTCGCTGATGATCTGCATGTAACGGGCCAGTACGATGAAAGTCACTTTCTTCTCCTTGAGCAGTGCCATTTCCTCGGCTTCTACCTCGGCCTTGTTAGAATGGTCTTTCTTGATGCTCCACACGTAGTAGGGAATGCCGAACTGCAGTGCCACATAACGGAGGTCTTCATGGTTGGAGATGATACAAGGTATCTCCACATCAAACTCTCCTGCCTTCCAACGTGCCAACAAGTCGTACAGACAATGGCTCATTTTCGACACGAAGATGGCCATGCGCGGCTTCTCGTCATTGTAGTACAGACTGAAAGTCATCTGGTACCGCTGGGCATAGAGTGTTTCGACATACTCTTCAATTTTATCACGAGGCACGAGGAAGTTATCAAGCTCCCATTCAATGCGCATGAAGAAAACACCATCCTGACGGTCAACATATTGGTCGAGATAGACGATGTTACCGTTGTTATCCGTGATGAACTTGGTGATTTCTGCAATGATGCCAGGCTGATCTGGGCAATGCAGAAGCATAATAGCTGTGGGTTTCATTCCTTCTTTACCTGTCTTTAGCTGATTGTTCAATTCTCTCTTGTTCATATCGGATGCAAAGTTACAAATAAATCTTTATCCATGCAAGCGCGTGCGCGTTTAATTAGTAAATTCCACCTATTTTTTTCAGCGTCACGTTTTCAGGAGATTTCTTTTTCCATCCTTCCAACCTCATCAAATCCTAAATTTCCTAATATCCTTGTTGTTTATGCCATTGTGAGTGTTTTTTAAGTAACTTTGCAAAATGAAAAACAAAACGATTAAAATGATAGCTTGAAAAACATGGAAGAAAACAAGGAGTTTCTACGGCAAGGTAATAACTACCGTTCATTAAAGGCTTTTCAAAAGGCGGAGTGCATCTACGACATAACGTTCTACTTTGTTCATCATTTCCTCAAAAATGGCGATCGTACGATCGATCAGATGATTCAGGCTGCACGTTCTGGCAAGCAGAATCTGGCCGAAGGAAATATCGACGGTATCACGTCGCGAGAGATGGAATTGAAGCTGACAAATGTAAATCGCGCCTCGCTCCATGAATTACTGCTCGACTATGAGGATTATCTTAGGGTGCGTGGGCTGAAGAAGTGGACATATAATGATCCCCGTTGTATGCAAACAAGGGCTTTCTGTGCTAAGCACTTGGACTCAGCCATTTTCCGCGAAAAAATAAAGGAACGCACAGATGAGACTATCGCTAATATTGCCATCACGCTTATCCATCAATGTGATGTGATGATTCGTGGACTGATAGAATGGAAGAAACGTAATTTCCTTGAGCAAGGAGGCATCAAGGAAGAAATGTATCGTGCCAGGAAAGAATGGCGGAGGAGGAATAGTAGGGAGGAGTATTAGGATGGGGAGGATAGGCGGGATGTGCAATATGGGCAGAATGGGCAGGATAGGCAGAATGGGCAGAATGGGCAAGGTAGGTGGAATAGGCATGTTTTATTGAGCCTATAACGCCTATTTAGCCCTATCATGCCTATTTAGCCAATCCTGCCTATCTTGCCCTATCAAACCCATCATAATCACTCCCCCTTTTTTATAAAAGCCAGTCGGTGTGTCTTTCCTCGCTGGTCTAGGGTGTATAGCACATACATGCCGTTTTGTAACGGGCTAACATCAAGATGGTTTCCACGGCGCATCAGTGTTGTGACGGCATTCCCGGCAAACGTCTTTACGAGGATCATGTCGGTGTCGAGCTCCACGGATTTGTCGGGTAGGATAGCATATTGTCCGTTGTTCTCTATCCACGGGAGATCCTGCCGTATCCGTTTGGGATGGACTCCTTTTGTGGAAGGACGCATATATGCGGCTTTCACCGTGTTAGCACCAGCCGTACTTTCGGAGAAATGGGGGAAGCCCATGCGTTCCATTCCGTTTTGTGCGTAGTTGAAGATGCGCAGGTAGTCGTAGATGCCCTGGTGGTTGTCTAACAGGAACTTGGCGCGGAAAAAGCACTGTCCGAGTCCCAACTGACGGCACACGTTCAACTGTCGTTTCACCTCATCAATCTTCCAGTTGCCCTCTCTGCGGTCAAGGAGATACACGGCTAGTCCTGCCGCTACTTGTCCAGTGTGACTCTGTTCCATCCAGTCGATGGCGAAAGGGTAGAAGTTATTGTCCTTGAAATAGAGCATCGGGTAGAGCTGGTCCATCAATCCTGTACGAAGCCACATCTGTGCATCCTGACAGACGGTGGTGCGGGCGTTCCATCCCCGGGAGGGATAACGGGTGAGGTCGTCGTGCTTTCCAAGAGGAGAGCATGACAGTTTCACCTGTGGTTTAATGGTCTTGATTCTATTATGAATTTTTCTGACGATTTTTGTGATATTCTCCCGTCCTTGGTGCTTACTCACGCGCATCTTCCAATTCTCGGGATATCGGATATAGTCGAGATGGATTCCATCAATGTTATAGTTTCTAGTTATCTCAGCGCATATATCTGCAATAATATCAGCAGTTTGTGGAAGCTCTGGGTTTAGGTATCCATCTTCTCCGATCTTCCTTAGAAGAGAGGGACTTTTGCGGCGCATCTGCTGACAGCCGATCCCGTTCCATTTTCCCATGGGAATGGTTACTACCCAGGCATGAATCTCCATTCCTCTTTTATGACATTCTTCGATAGCAAAACGCAGAGGGTCATAGCCGGGACTTACCCCTGGTTTCCCTGACAGACAGCCGTCCCAGGGCTCCAGTTTCGAGGGGTAGATAACACTGCCGCGAATACGGGTTTGGAGTAAGATGGTATTGATGTTCACTGCTTTCAATCGGTCGAGCATGTTCGTCAGCTCGCGTTTCTGCTGTTCGATGGTGGAGGGGTTGGCAGCATTGGCATAATGGCGGGGCCAGTCGATACCACCGATAGTGGTAAGCCATACTGCACGGATCTCACGGTCGGCTGATAGTGACTGAGAACCGTATCTGGCCTTTGGCTGTGCCATGGTTTCCAGGACTGTCCCTACTGTTAGGAGCAATATAATGAGCAATAGAATTTTCTTCATAACACACTCTCTTGGTTGTTAAGGCTGCAGGACGGTAAGACTGCACTCCTACTTTGACGGTGCAAAAGTACTAAAAAACTTCGACTTTTAACAACCTGCTTCAAGTTTTTTTCTAAACCGCCTCGGTGAAGGTTGCTTCATTCGGCCCCATCCATACTATCCCCCCCTTCTAAGGGGGATACGTATGGGGCCTTGAAGCCTTCACCTCGGCGAGGAGATTTTTGCTTGTGTAAAACTACAATTGATGATCTTTTTGTAATCAAACTATATGACTTACACATCAAAACGATATGACTTACGCCGCCAAACTATATAACTTACACCACCAAACTCTATAACTTACACCACCAAACTCTATGAGTTTTTGGCTGTTAATTATCTCTTATTAGAATCATTTTGTGAATCAATGTTTAAGGATATTTCAGGATGTTCGTAATTGTTTTTCCCGATAGGCATATCTTTGCAGACTACTGAATTATTCAGATTTATGATGCCGAAAGAAGTATTCTGCACAAAATGTTGGGATATTATTTCATGGAATCAAATCTTTTTAGTACTTTTGCAGTATCTAAAACGTATAATCGTAACAAGCATAGAAAATGATCACATTTGTACTGAGTCTCTTTGCATTGGTCATAGGCTACATGGTCTATGGCAAGTTTATTGAGAAAGTGTTTGGTCCTGACGACAGGCCCACACCTGCTGTGGCTAAGGCCGATGGTGTGGATTATATCGTTCTTCCTGGGTGGAAGATTTTCATGATCCAGTTCCTGAATATTGCAGGAACGGGACCGATCTTCGGTGCCATCATGGGTGCGAAGTTCGGTCCTGCCGCCTACCTGTGGATCGTATTGGGTTGTATCTTCGCCGGTGCGGTGCACGATTATCTGAGTGGTATGCTCTCCATGCGTAACGACGGTGCCGGACAGCCCGAGCTGATCGGCCGTTATTTAGGTAAGACCACGAAGAATGTGATGCTTGTGTTCTCCGTTTTCCTGCTGATGATGGTTGGTGCGGTGTTCGTATATAGTCCTGCCCTGATCTTAGGTAAGATGTGCAGCGATGGTCTTACCTGGGTCTATATCTGGTGCGGTATCATCTTTGTATATTATATCATTGCCACGATGCTCCCCATCGATAAGATTATCGGAAAGATCTACCCCTTGTTTGCCATTTCCATGCTGTTCATGGCCGTGGCCTTGATGGCAGTGCTGTTTGTCAAATGGCCTACGTTGCCCGAACTCTACAACGGAGTCAGTGGTGAGGGATTCACCACGCCGATCTTCCCGGCTCTGTTCATTACCATTGCCTGTGGGGCGATCAGTGGCTTCCATGCCACACAGACCCCACTGATGGCACGCTGTGTGAAGAGTGAGAAGATGGGACGTCCGATGTTCTACGGCGCGATGATCACCGAAGGACTGGTAGCTTTGATCTGGGCTACGGTGTCGATGTATTTCTTCTATGGTGGGGCAGCTCAGGAATTAGGACAGCCATTGACCCTGCAGGCACCAGAGGTGGTGACGACAGTGAGTCAGGGATGGCTGGGAACCTTCGGCGGTATCCTCGCTCTCCTCGGTGTGGTGGCTGCTCCGATTACCAGTGGTGACACCGCATTGCGTTCCGCACGACTAATCATTGCGGAGTTCATCCATTTGGAGCAGAAAACCATCATGAAACGTATATGGATCTGTATTCCGCTGTTCGGTGCTACCTTGCTGTTGCTGTTCTATAACATCGAGAACCCCGATGGCTTCAATGTCATCTGGAGCTACTTCGGCTGGGCAAACCAGACGCTGGCGGTCTTCACCCTCTGGGCCATTACGGTATATCTGGTGCGGGAGCGCAAACCCTTCTGGGTAACGCTGCTGCCGGCACTTTTCATGACGGTAGTGTGCTCCACCTTCCTGATGATCTCCAAGAACGCCTTCGGCTTCGACATGACAGTGGGCTATGCTGTGGGTGGTGCAGCCCTGATCATTGCAGTGGCGTGGTTCTGCGGGTGGTACAGGAAACAGGTAAACAATTGACAATTATAATTACGAAGAATCATTAATTAACCCTATAGATTATGAAGAAAATTGCAATGATGCTCATCGCTCTGACGATGACAATGGCCGTTCAGGCACAGTATTATCGTTCGAACAGAAGTACGACTCCTTTCTCGGAGGGGAAATTCTATGTAGGTGCCTCACTGACAGGTCTTGACCTGAGCTATAGCGGCATCGACAAGTTCAAGGCTGCCGGTTCCGCTCATGTGGGATATTTGGCCCTCGACAACCTGATGATTACCGCCGAGGCGGGACTTGACTGCTCTGATGACAAGTGTCATTCTTTCTTGGCAGGTGCCGGCGGACGTTACTACATCGAGCAGAACGGACTGTTCCTCGGTGCGAAGGTGAACTACGTACATGGCTTCAAGAGCTATAACGACGTGATGCCCGGCGTGGAGGTGGGCTATGCCTTTTTCCTGAGCAGAACCGTCACCGTGGAGCCCTCTGTTTACTACAACCAGAGCTTTAAGAAACACTCTGACTACAGCAGAATCGGTCTGAAACTCGGAATCGGTGTTTATCTCTAATCCTTACGTCTATGTTGTCTGTGAATGAACTGGAAGATCGCCTGATCGATCTCTCCTTTGCCGAAGATATCGGTGATGGTGACCATACCACGTTGTGCTGCATCCCCGAGGATGCCATGGGAAAGAGTCGTCTGCTCATTAAGGAAGACGGTATCCTGGCTGGCGTGGAGGTGGCGAAGAAGGTGTTCGCACGCTTCGACCCAACCATGCAGGTTGAGGTGCTGATGGAGGATGGTACCCCGGTGAAGAAAGGGGATGTGGCCATGATCGTAACGGGAAAGGTACGCTCGCTGCTGCAGACCGAACGACTGATGCTGAACATCATGCAGCGCATGAGCGGTATTGCTACGATGACGAACCGTTACGTGAAACGGTTGGAGGGTACGCATACCCATGTGCTCGACACCAGAAAGACCACTCCGGGTATGCGTATGTTGGAGAAGCAGGCCGTGAAAATCGGTGGTGGCGTGAACCACCGCATCGGACTGTTCGATATGATTCTCCTGAAGGACAACCATGTGGATTTCTCTGGTGGCATCGCCAATGCTATCAACCGCTGTCATGAGTACCTGAAAGCCAAGGGGCTTGACCTGAAGATAGAGATTGAGGTACGTAACTTCGATGAGTTGCAGCAGGTGCTCGACTGTGGTGGTGTGAACCGCATCATGCTGGATAACTTCTCCGTAGCCGACACGAAGAAGGCGGTGGAGATCATCGGCGGTCGTTATGAGACCGAATCGAGCGGTGGCATCACCTTCGACACGATACGCGACTATGCTGAGTGTGGTGTTGACTACGTCTCCGTGGGTGCGCTCACCCATTCGGTGAGAGGTCTCGACATGAGCTTCAAGGCATGTTAGCGGCGCTCTTCCTAGCCGCTGTGCTGCAGTTTCAATCGCCCGTCAATTACCCGGTCACATTGGCGGGCAATTTTGGTGAACCACGGCCTCATCATTTCCACGGTGGTCTTGACATTAAGACAGGACAGTCTGTGGGGAAGCCGATCTTTGCGATTGGGGAGGGTTATGTGTGCCGTGTCACTATCGGACTCTATGGCTTTGGGAATGCGGTGTATGTGCAGCATCCGAACGGCTATACCAGTGTCTATTGTCATCTGAAAGGGTTCCATCCCGTGTTACGTGCCGCCGTGAGTCGTTACCGCAGGGCACATGGGGAACGGGATGTGATCGATGAATACAAGAATCCCTCCACACCGGCGGATATCCGCCTTGCTCCCACGGAATATCCTGTGGCACAGGGACAGCTCATCGCTGTCAGCGGGAACACAGGAAGTAGCCAGGCTCCTCACCTGCACATGGAACTGCATGAGACACGAACGTGGAACATGGTGGATCCCTTGGACGTGATACCCAATCTGATCAAGGACACCACACCGCCCATGGCACATGCTTTCAAGGCTTATCCCATGTCAGGTGAAGGTGTGTTCAACGGTACGTCCCAGCAGCAGTCGTTCTCCTTCGCCGCCCATCATCTCAGTCAGCCCTTCACGGCTTGGGGGAAGGTGGGCTTCGGCATCTGGGCAAACGACTACATGGAGGAGTCGTATAATAAATATGGTGTTCGGAAAACGGAGCTGACCGTCGATGGTAATGTCGTATTCTCAGCGGTCGTTGATCATGTGCCCATGCGCTGCAACAGAATGGTGAACTCCTGGGGTGACTACCCCTTTTTCCGCTATGCTGGGGTGTGGTTCATGAAATCGTTCATCGAACCGGGGAACACGTTGCCGATCCTTCAGGCTGACGGAAACAGGGGTATGGTGGATTTCAATCAAGAGAAAGACTATCATTTGGTCTATACACTGACGGATTTTTTCGGGAATCAGGCACAATATTCGTTTACGGTGAGAGGACAGCAACAGATGATACCTGCCTCACGTCAGCGACATGCGCCGTGGGTGCTCCATTGGGACAGGATGAACTATTTCCAGATGCCCGGTGTGCAGCTGGCCGTACGACCAGGACTGCTTCCCGATGACGTGGAGATGACTCCTGCAGTGATCCGTCATACACAGGCGTTCTCTAATGCGTACCGTTTCTATGATGTGTCGTACCCGCTTTTTGATTATGCGGTGCTCTCGATCCGTCTCGACAAGAGTGTTGCCGACACCAGCCGTCTGTGTATTCTCGGTGAGGGGGAGCGTGAGATCGATGCTACCTACCACGACGGATGGGTGACGGGAAAGATCCGTGACTTGGGCATGACTTATGAGATCGGATACCGTAAAACCTTGACTCACAATAGATAAAGAAATTTTTCTACATCAAATGTATATCATATGAAAAAACTATTATTGACCTTCGGCATGCTGTGTGCTGTTGTCTATGCCTCAGCGTGCACCAACCTTATAGCAGGAAAGAATGCCACCACCGACGGTAGTGTGTTCTGCTCTTACAGTGCCGACAGCTATGGTATGTTTACGGGCTTGTGCCATTATCCGGCTGGGAAGCATGCTGCCGACGAGAAACGATGGATCATCGACTATGACACGGATGTGAACCACGGATGGATTCCTGAGGCGCCTGTCACGTATAACGTGATCGGAAATATCAATGAGTATCAGGTGTCGATCGGTGAGACGACCTTCGGTGGACGCGAGGAGATGGTGGACACCACCGGTATCATCGACTACGGCAGTCTGATGTACCTCGGACTGCAACGTGCCAAGACTGCACGGGAGGCTATCCTCGTGATGACATCCTTGGTGGAGAAATATGGCTATAACTCTGAAGGGGAGACATTCACCATCTGCGACCCCAATGAGGCGTGGATCATGGAGATGATGGGAACGGGCACCCCGGGCACGAAATACCATACCGCCAAGGCACCACGTGTGGTGTGGGTGGCTTTGCGCATCCCCGATGACTGCATCTGCGCACATGCTAACCAGAGTCGTATCACCACCTTCAACCAGAAGGACAAGAAGAATGTGATGTTCTCCAAAGGGATGATCCAGTATGCACGTGACATGGGATGGTTCAGCGGTAAGGATTCGGAATTCTCGTTCAATGCCGCCTTTGCAGCACCCGACTTCTCAGGTCGCCGTGCCTGTGAGGCTCGTGTGTGGAGCTTTTTCAATCATTTCTCCAATGATATGGACCGCTATGTCGATTACGCAGCAGGTATCGTGAAAGATGCGGAACCGATGCCGTTGTGGATCGTTCCCAACAGGAAGGTATCATTGCAGGACATGGAAGCATGTATGCGTGACCATTACGAAGGGACACCCTTCGACCTGAGTAACGATATGGGACAGGGTCTGTGGGAGATGCCTTACCGTATCACACCGCTGAGCTTCAAGGTGGGTGACAAGAAATATTTCAACGAGCGACCCATCTCCACGCAACAGGCGGGATTCTCGTATGTGTGTCAGCTGCGCTCATGGCTGCCCAATGCCATCGGTGGCATCATCTGGTTCGGTAACGACGATGGTAACATGGTGGCTTACACTCCGGTCTATTGCAGTTCTACACGACAGCCGGAATGTTATAACACACCGGGTGCAGATGATGTGACGTTCTCTGACAAGAACGCATTCTGGGTATGCAACTGGGTGAGTAACATGGTGTATCCCCGTTACTCGCAGATGTTCCCGTCGCTGCAAGAGGTGCGTGATTCTTTAGAGAACTCGTACTTTGCTGCACAGAAAGGGGTGGAAGAGAAAGCGATGGCTCTCTATGAGAAGAACCCTGCTGAGGCTGTGTATTTCCTGAATAACTATGGCATCGAGAAGGCACAGCAGATGCTGGAACGATGGAAACAGCTGGGATGGTATCTGGTTGTGAAATACAACGACATGGTGGTGAAACCCGAGAAAGACGGGAAATTCCTGCGTACGGAAACAGGACTGGGGGCTACTGTGAAGCGCACGGGGTATCCCGAAAAAGTGGCAAAGCAGCTGATAGAAACCACAGGCGACCGCTTTGCGGTGCCTGAAGAGAAATAGTTTTCGTTAAATCGTTATACCGATATTTCGTTATATCGATATTCCGATATACCGTTATACCGATATACCGGAATAACGAAACACTTCGTTCTCATCAATACTGTCGGAGAGCAGCGAGCAACTCGTTGTTCTCCGATTTGTTTCCAACGGTGATGCGCAGACAGTTCTGACAAAGTTGCACGCGGGTGCGGTTACGCACGATGATGCCTTTGTCCACAAGGTAGTTGTATATCTTCTGTGCATCATTCACCTTTACAAGGAAGAAATTAGCTTCTGTGGGGTAGATCTTCTCCGTGATGGGCAGCAGCTTGAAGTTCTGCATCATCCGCGAGCGTTCCTGCAAAAGCAGTTTCACCCATTTATCCACCTCATACGGGTCTTTCAGGGCTTCCATCGCCTGTTGCTGGGTGAGCTGATTCACATTATAGGGATATTTTACCTTATTATATAAGTTGATGATGGCAGGCTGTGCAAAGGCCATACCTAAGCGGATACCAGCACAGCCCCATGCCTTACTGAAGGTGTTCAGAACAATGAGGTTCGGATGCTGACTGAGTTCCAAACGGAAAGGCTTTTCGGCAGAGAAGTCACTGTATGCCTCGTCAACGATGACCAGTCCTTCGAACTGGTTGATGACCCGGAGGATTTCCTCGCGTTGGATGTTGTTACCTGTGGGGTTGTTGGGAGAGCATATCCAGATGATTTTCGTCTTGTCATCGCAAGCAGCCAAGAGCTTTTCGGCAGAGATCTGGTAATGCTCGTCGAGTAATACCGGACGGTACTCGACATCATTGATATCAGCACATACCTTATACATGCCGTAAGTGGGCTCAATGGCTACCACATTGTCAATACCAGGACGGGTGAAGCAACGGTAGGGCAGGTCGATGGCCTCGTCACTTCCATTACCGAGAAAGATGCAGTCTTCACGCACTCCTTTTACCTGTGCAATCCGTTTCTTTAACTCTATCTGTAGCGGGTCGGGATAACGGTTGAACGGTTGGTTATAAGGGTTCTCGTTGGCATCGAGAAACACATGGGCTACATGACCGCTATACTCGTTTCTGGCACTGCTATATGGAGCGAGGTTCCAGATATTCTTTCTTGTCAGCTCTTCTAAACGCTTCATTTTGTCAATTATCAAGGATTATTTGTCAATAGCGCGGAGGCGCACGGTCATGGCATTTTTATGAGCCATCAGCTGTTCATTCTCAGCCATTACCTCCACGGCACGACCGATACTGCGGATGCCTTCTTCGGTGAGTTGTTGGAAGGTAACCTTTCGATTATAGCTGTCGAGATTCACACCACTATAGGCGGTGGCATAGCCGTGGGTGGGCAGTGTGTGATTGGTACCGCTGGCATAGTCGCCAGCACTCTCACAGGCATACGCTCCGAGGAATACGCTCCCGGCATTCACCACCTGTTCTGCCAGCGCTTCATAGTCGTGTGTGGCCAGAATGAGGTGTTCGGGGGCATAGGCGTTGCTCAGTTCCATGGCCTCTTGCTTGTCGTGAACCAGTACCAAGGTGGAGTTCTCTAACGTCTTGGCTGCAATCTCCTTCCGTGGCAACTGTTCCAGTTGTCGAATGATCTCCTCTTCCACTTGATGGATCATCTCCTCGGATGTGGAGATCAGGAGAACCTGGGAGTCAATGCCGTGTTCTGCTTGTGACAGGAGGTCTGCTGCTACAAACACAGGATTGCTTGTCTCGTCAGCGATGACACAAACCTCAGAAGGACCTGCGGGCATGTCGATAGCCACGTCATGGAGTGATACCTGCTGCTTGGCAGCCATCACGAACTGGTTGCCAGGACCGAAAATCTTATATACCTTCGGAACGCTTTCTGTACCGTAGGCCATGGCGCCGATGGCTTGAACGCCTCCTGCCTTGAAAATCTTACTGACACCGGCTATGCGGGCAGCAGCCAGGATGGCTGGGTTTACCTTTCCCTCACGGTTGGGAGGTGTACATAGGACGATTTCACGACATCCGGCAATCTTTGCAGGGGTGGCAAGCATCAGGACTGTACTGAACAAGGGAGCCGTACCACCAGGGATGTAGAGTCCTACCTTCTCGATGGGTACGCTCTTCTGCCAGCAGGTCACACCCGGAGCTGTCTCCACACGAATACCCTCATAGCGCTGAGCCTCATGGAACGCCGCGATGTCATGATGGGCGAGGCGCAGCGACTCCAGGAGCTCCTCACTTACCATGTGCATGGCCGCGTCGATCTCTTGTTCGCTGACGGCCAGCTGCTCCAAGACCACATGGTCGAATTTCTCCTCGTAGGCTTTTACTGCTTCGTCACCGTTGGCACGGATGTCGTTCAGAACGGCTGCCACTGTAGCATTCAATTGTGATACGTCCAGATGGGGACGTTCCACAATCTTCGGCCATTCATTTCTCTCAGGATATCGTATGATTCTCATTCTTCTCTACGAATTAGACTAATTAGACGAATTGTAATTCTTATTTTCAATTCTCAGAGTATCATCTTTTCGATGGGAGTCACCAGAATACCTTGTGCTCCTAATTCCTTCAGCTTCCCGATGATCTCCCAGAAGCGTTTCTGGTCGAGCACGGTGTGCACAGAGCACCATTCTTCATCTGCCAACGGGATGATGGTAGGGCTCTTCAGTCCGGGCAGCACCTCGATGATCTCTTTCAGCTTGGCCTTCGGAGCGTTCATGCGCACATATTTCTTGTCCTCTGCCTGGCGCACAGCCTCGAAGCGGAAGAGCATCTGCTGCAGGATCTCCTTCTTTTCATTGCTCATCTGCTTGTTACCGATGAGCAACGCCTCACTCTTCATCACCACTTCCACCTCGCGCAGGTTGTTACTGACCAACGTACTGCCGCTGCTCACGATATCAAAGATACCGTCGGCAAGTCCGATGCCCGGACTGATCTCCACACTTCCTGTGATGACATGGATGTCGGCTTGAATATGGTGCTCCTCCATGAATCTCTTGAGGATGAAAGGGTAGGAGGTGGCGATTTTCTTTCCATTGAACCACTCCACACCAGGATAGTCGATGCTCTTGGGGATGGCCAGACTCAGACGGCACTTGCTGAAACCTAACCGTTGGATGATCTCCGCATCTTCATGACGCTCCACGAATTCATTTTCGCCAACCACGCCAATATCGGCCACACCGCTGGCCACACTTTGGGGGATGTCATCATCGCGAAGATAAAGCACTTCGAGGGGAAAATTAGAGGATTGCACCAGTAGCGTGCGCTTGCTGGCGCTGATTTTAATGTCGGCTTCGGCCAGAAGATTCATCGTGTCTTCAAACAGTCGCCCTTTGGATTGTACAGCTATCCTTAACATATTCTTTACTTATAAATTCGTATCTTTTTACCCTTTTTCCTTAAAGAGTTCATAAAAACGGTGCAAAGTTACGAAAAGTCGAGAGAAGAACAAAACAAACACGTTTGTTTTTTATTCCGAGACGTAGTAAGTTCGACATTTTATTGGCAAAGTTACGAAAAAACGAGAGAAGAGCCAAATTTATTTGAGCTTTTCCGAGTGCATAGTAAGTTCAGCATAGCTAAAGTTACGAAAAGTCGAGAGAAGAACAAAACAAACTTGTTTATTTTTTCTTCTGAGACGGAGTAACTTATCAAAAGTTACGTAAAGACGAGCGAAGAACAAAACAAACATATGTGTTATAATCTCATGCCGATGAAAGTGCGGACACGCCATTTTTAGAATTCATATCCGATGTTCAGGTAGAAATAAGGTTCTTTTGTGCGGTTGCTGTAGCCGAGGGTAGCACCGATCGGACCGAACATCGTATTGTAGTAGTATGCGGCCTGTACACCCAGTAGGGTACGGTGGTCGATGATTTCTTTCAGATGGTCGGCTTGCTGGGCACCGGCCACGCGGAGCAACACATAGTTGCTGTTTCCGATACGCTGCTGTGCCTGGAGCTGGGCAGCTACAAAATGGTGACTCACATACTCGATGTTACCAATGCCGGCGAAAGGCATCTGCTGTTCGATGTAGTGACCGAACCAGTCACCGCCGATGGCATTGCCAAGGACAGGCGGGATGATCGTTCCAAAGAGCATACGACCGAAAAGCATGGGCTGGAGGGTCAGACGACTCCCGAGGGGGAACGACATACGCCAGTCTGCACTCACCTCACTCATACCCGTCTTCTTCCCGATTCTGGTTCCTTCGTCATCACGAACGGAAAGCTTGGCTAAGTCATTGGTCACATAAGCATATTCGGCATTGAATCGTGCACCGTGAGTGGGGAAGTACCAGTTGTCCTCACTGTTATAGTCCAGTTGAGCGCGGTAGCTAAGGAAATGTTCGTTTTTGAGCGTCACCTGTTTCGATGACTCTGAACCGAGCTTGTTACGGTAGTGCATAAAGTCCCAGCGCAGACCGAACTGAAGGTTGAAGTGCTTCAGGTCGAAGTTGATCGGAACCAGTTTGCCCTGAAACTGGTTGTATAGAATGTTGTACGAACGTTCGCCTTCCATGTAGATATCCACATCGTTTCGGTGGAAGGCGTAACTGATGGTTGGACGCGTGAAACTGCGGGGGTGGGCGGTCAGCTCTCCTTTTGCCATCAGGCGTTTGCCGAGGCGCAGTGTGATATCGGTATTGATAGGCATGTGGGTCTTCAACGGGATGTCGAGACCCAGCTGTACGGCAGCATATTCCTCGGTGTCGTAGCGGAAGCCGGCATGAAACTGTGCCGTTTTGCGGTTGCCAGCCAGGAGGATTACCCGCATGTCGTTACCGTCGGGCATCAGTCGGCACTCGGCGGTCTGGTAGAACAGATCCACGCGCATGGAGGTGGTGAGCTCCTGTTCCAAGGAGGCATCGATGCTGTCGGTATTGTTCAGATGGAACTTCTGTCGCAGGAACTTTTCGTCCTGCGGTGTCATATTCTCGAAGGTATAGCTGGTGACACGATACTTCTCTGTCATCACTTGGGGGCGCAACGGATGGTAAATGGTAGGACGGAACGTCTCATCGATCCCGATGCGTTGTTTCAGGGCGATGATATCGTCCCAGTGTCTCATGGCCAGTTCCTCACCGCGGCGGATGAGGGTGTCGATGGCAGCCTGTGAGAAGCTGGCCGAACCATAGCCCTTCGTGTCAACTTGCAGGTGCAGGTCGGTGATGGCAAGGTTCTCGTCGTACTTGTTCTTACAGTTCACGTCGATAATCTGACTGAGTATGCTCATGGTATTTCCGATGTCATCAGCCTCTTTCGGTGCACCTTGCACAGTGACGCCGATGATGATATCAGCCCCCATTTCACGGGCAATGTCTGCCGGGTAGTTGTTCTTCAGACCGCCATCCACCAGTACCTTGTCACTGATTCTTACGGGGGAGAAGGCGGCAGGGATGGCCATCGAGGCACGCATAGCCTGTGGCAGTCGCCCGCTGTGGAAAACCACTTCGCTGTTGTCAACGATATTCGTGGCGACACAGGCAAAGGGAATGATCAGGTCGTGGGTGAAGTCGAGCGAATCGGTGTAACCCGTGCAAAGCTGCTGGAACAGTTCTGCCAGGTTCTTTCCTTTGATGAAGCCGCCGGCATTCATATCCTTCTTACCGATGGTCAGACCCGTCGTGAAGGCATAGGTGTTCTGTTTCTTCCGGTCGCTGAGGCTCTGTCGCCGCAGGTCCTCCTTGTCGGTGATCACATAGCTCCAGTCCTGCACCCTCACCATCGAGTCAAGGGCGCTGGCATTGTAGCCGATGGAATAGAGTCCGCCGATGATACTGCCCATCGACGTGCCAGTGATGATATCCACGGGGATGCCTGCCTTCTCCAGCACCTTCAGCACACCGATGTGTGCCATGCCTTTCGCACCGCCGCCGCTCAGGACTACTGCTACCTTTTTTCTGCCAACAGTCGTGCTGTCATCTTGTTGGGCGTTCACAGTACAGCAAAAGAATACAACGGTCAATAAGATTAAGAATTTTTTCATTTCCCTCTTTTGTTCTTATAATATTTGCAAAAATACATTATTAGTTGCAAACTCGTTTATTTTCCACTGAATATTTAACAAAGGTTAATTCATATCCGATCCTGTTTCGGCATTTTGACGGGAAACAACACCTTAGATATTTAAATAAAAACTGTGAATTATTCTGACAAACAACCTTCTGAGAATTGCGTTTTTACAAGCAACCGACCATTTGGACGCAAAAACGGCCAAAAAACGGCACTTTGCTAAAGTGTTGATTATGTGGGACTTAGCATAAAACGGCTCATTCGTCAATAAACTTGTATTTATTCCAGCGTCATCTAAGCCTCGTTCCGCCGTCATCTATAGGGGGTAAGGTGACGGCGGAACGAGTGATTGGCAACGGTGGAACGGGGCTTAGATAACGCTGGAACGACCCCAAGATGACTCTCCTTCGATTCAAAACAGACTTTTCTTGTCTAAAAACGCGCTTTTTGAGGGTTAGATTCCCCGTTTTTTTATCGTAAATTCATCTTTTTTGAGTCCTTTTTTTGGCGGTTTTTTTTGCCAATTATTCTGACAAAATGAAAGGATGAACAGACTCTCAAATAACAGATTCAGACCGATGGACTAATGTTTTTCTCAAAAATATTTGTTGGTTTAAAGTTTTTTTCCGACCTTTGCGACATGATACGCATGAGTCAGTGTAATGCGCATCTCCTGTCATTTGTAAACCAAAACCAAATGTAAGATGAAAGTCAGAACGATTGGAATACTATTCATAAGTCTGTTGTTGCTTATGAGCTGTAGTGAAAAGAAGGAATCTGCTGTGAAGGCACCGACACGCGTGCAGACAGAGATGGTGTCAACGGAAGCCGGCGGAGGCGGTCAGTCCTATGTAGGCGTTGTGGAGGAGAATGCAGCCACCGCCGTCAGTTTCACGGGCATGGGTGTGGTCCGTCGTGTCCTGGTGAACGAAGGACAGATGGTGAGCCGCGGTCAGCTGTTGGCAGAGATGGACGATACACAGGCCCGTAACGTGTTGTCGGGAGCCGAGGCCCAAATGAATCAGGCCAACGATGCATTGAAGCGTTACAGTATGCTGCATGAAAACGGATCGCTGCCGGAAGTGCAGTGGGTGGAGATCCAGAGCAAGGTGGCACAGGCAAAGTCACAGTTGGAGGTAGCTAAGAAGAACCTTGCCGACTGTCGGCTGGTGGCACCCGTCAGCGGTATTGTCGGAAAGAAGATCATCGGAACAGGTGAAACCGCCATGCCCTCCCAAGCTGTCATAACGATTCTCGACATCCATACGGTGAAGGTAAAGGTGTCTGTTCCCGAGAAAGAGATGGGAACGGTAAATGCGTATACCCCGTCAACCATCGATGTGGAGGCCGTGCAGAAAAAAGTCAGCGGCGGTCGTATCGAGAAAGGTGTGCAGGCAGATGCCCTAACCCATACCTATGATATCCGTATCCATGTCGCCAATCCCGACCGTAAGCTGATGCCGGGAATGGTGGCCAATGTGACCTTAGGGAATGCTCATGGACCAGCCTATACACGGCATCCCACCGTACCTGTCACCTGTGTGCAGAAAAAAGCCAACGGAACCCTCTTCGTGTGGACCATCGCTAACGACAGCACTGCTCATCGAACACCTGTCACGGTAGGTGCCACCTTAGGGAACCGACTCGTTATCACCAGTGGTGTAGGACAAGATACTCGAGTGGTGACAGAGGGCTATCAGAAACTGAGTGAGGGAACGAGAGTCATCTTTTAATTGACAATTGATAACTGATAATTGACAATTATGAAAGAGAAAATGTCTTGGCTCAGATGGCCGTTGGAACATTATTCTATCACAATGCTGATCATTTTGATTATGTTCCTTCTTGGCATCTTCGGCATGTATGAGATGCCAAAGGATGAATTCCCAGCCTTCACCATCCGTCAGGGTGTGGTGATCGCCGTCTATCCTGGAGCCACCACAGAAGAAGTGGAAGAACAAGTGGCCCGTCCGCTGGAACGTTACTTGTTCACCTATGGAGAGGTGAACAGAAACAAGACCACCACGACGGCGCAGAACGGGATGTGCATCGTGATGGTCAGACTGAATGATGATGTAAACAACAAAGACGAGGTGTGGAGCAAGGTGAAGCACGGTCTGGCACTATTCAAGCAGTCGTTGCCAAGCGGCGTGATGGCTCTTGTTGCCAACGATGACTTCGGTAATACATCGGCCTTATTGATTGCTATAGAAAGCAGTCAGCGCAGCTACCGGGAGTTGCAAGACTACAGTGATCATCTCAGCGACCGTCTTCGTCGCATCCCGTCGGTAGCCAATGTCCGTATCTACGGAGAACAGAAGGAACAGATCAGCCTGTATGTGGACCGCCAGCGTCTGCAAGCCTACGGCATCGGTCAGCAGCTTCTCTTCAGTCGATTACAGTCGCAAGGCATGACCACGATGAGTGGTAGCTTGGCTGATTCCGACCAGCAGATACCTATTCATATAGCACCTACCGAGAACAGTGAGGAGGAGGTGGCCAATCAGATTATTTTCAGTGATCCGGTATCGGGAAAGATGGTCAGGGTGCGCGATGTGGCACGGGTAGTGCGGGAATACGACAGCACTGACAGCTATATCGAACAGGATGGTCATCCGTGCGTTCTCCTTTCTTTGGAGATGACTCCTGGAAACAATATCGTGCAATACGGAAAGGAAGTGGATCGGGTGCTGAACGACTTCCGTCAGAATGAGCTGCCCGAGGATGTCACCACTACGCGTATTGCCGACCAGCCCAAGGTCGTGGCGAAGAGTGTGAATGATTTCTTGCGTGACTTGCTCATCTCAATGGTCATCATCATTCTTGTGATGATGGTGCTGTTCCCCTTGCGTTCTGCCATTGTGGCCGCCATCACCATCCCGCTAAGTACCTTTATCTCCGTGTCCATCATGTATCTGATGGGCATCGAACTGAACATCGTGACTCTCGCGGCGCTCATCGTGGTTTTGGGAATGGTAGTGGATAACTCTATCGTAGTCATCGACGGCTATCTGGAATACCTCGGCAAGGGCTATGAACCTAAGAAGGCCGCCATAGATTCTGCACGACAGTATTTTATGCCTATGGCCTTGGCCACGTTGTGTATCTGTGTGATCTTCTATCCGCTGCTCTACACGATGACGGGCGGTTTCCATGATGCCTTGGAAGATTTCCCTATCACGATCACCGTGAACCTAGTGGTTTCTCTCTTCCTTGCCGTTACGGTGATCCCGTTCCTTGAGGTGCTGATCATCAAGCCGGATAAGGTGCAGACAGGCGGGAATGTCATCACACGATGGGTGCAGAATACCTATAATCATGTGCTCGACTTCACGTTCCGTCACCCCTGGCTCACCATCGGAGGTGGGATCGGTGTTATTATTCTGTCGTTGCTGATCGTGTTCTCCCTGAAGATCCGTGTGTTCCCTTTTGCCGACCGCGACCAGTTTGCCGTGGAGATCTTCTTGCCGGAAGGGAAGGGAATCAGTGAAACCCGTCAGATTGCCGACTCCTTGCGGAATGTGTTACAACAAGACAAGGACGTGAAGAGCATCACCAGCTTCGTTGGGTGTTCGTCACCGCGTTTCATGGTGTGCTATGCTCCGCAGATGGCAGGAAAGAACTATGCGCAGTTCATCGTGAACACCACGTCGCAGAAAGCCACCTTGGACCTGTTAGCCAAATACCAACCTGCATGGAGTGAGGCTTTCCCACAAGCCTACGTGCGGTTCAAACGTCTCGACTACCTGGAGGTGCCAGAGCTGGAATACAGGTTCTATGGGGAAGATCTCGACTCGCTTCATGTGGTAGCCGAGCGACTCATGGAACGGATGCGCACCATGCCCGAAGTGGAGTGGGTACATACCGATTTCTTCCAGCCATTCCCCGTTATTGATGTGACCTTGGATCCTGTTGCATCGGCTCAGCTCGGTGTCACCCGTACAACGGCAGCGTTGGCGTTGAGCGCCACCACGGGTAAGCTGAAGGTGGGACATGTATGGGAAGGGAACTACGAGTTGCCCATTGTTGTGAAAGATGACAGTGACATGACATTCTCGGATATCGAGAACCTGGGGATTACCTCACCGATGTCGATGGTGTCTTCGACATTGTCACAGATGGATGCTTCCAATGCCTTCTCTCCCAACAACACTGTTCCGCTTAGACACATCGCCAAGGTGCAGCCCAAGTGGAGCGAGAGTCGTATCTTACATCGGGGAGGGGAGCGTTGTATCACCGTAACGGCCCAGTTTGCCCAGGGCGTCTATGCTGCCCCCGTGGAGAGTCGTATTGCAGAGATCATGAAACATGAGATACCATTGCCACACGGTGTTCGTGCTGAGGTGGGAGGAGAGATAGAATATGATGCCGAGGCTTTGCCTCAGATTTTTGCTGGCGTGGCCATTGCCATGGTCATCATCTTCTTCTTCCTTTTGTTTAACTTCAAGAAATACGGTATCACCACGGTATGCATTGCCGCTCTCGGACTGATGCTGCCTGGTGCGCTGATCGGTCTGGGATTGATGAACCGCACCTTAGGCCTTACCTCTATCATGGGTGTAATCACCCTGATGGGAATGATTATGCGTAACGAGATCCTGATCTTTGAGCATGCCCTTGGTTTGGTGAAACAGTTTAAGATAAGTCATCCTAAGCCTGTTAAGGTAACGAGGGAGCAGAGAAAAGCCTACCGAGATGAGTATAACGAGGCCGTGAAGCAGGCAGCCTATGAGGCGGGAAAGCGACGTATGGTGCCGATCTTCCTCACTACTGCTACTACGGCCGTGGGTGTGGTGCCGATGATCATCGCACAGTCATCGTTCTGGATGCCTGTTGGTGTAACCATCTTTGCCGGTGGCATCGGTTCACTGATCATGGTGGTCACGATGCTCCCAGTGATTTATTGGAAAGTGAATATGAAGTAAAGAATAGACATGATGATGGCAAACAATGTATTTGTTAAGATAAGAAAAGGGACGGTCAAGACAATGATCGTATGGTTCATCACCCTTCTTGCTGCCAATCCCGTTTCAGCACAGACAACCTATTCCCTGCAACAACTCAAGGATTCTGCTTTGTCTCATAACCTGTCGATGCGGAAGGCACGCTATGACATCGATGCTGCTCGTGAGCAACGAAAAGAGGCATTCACTAAGTATTTTCCCAATGTGACGGGCACAGGGGTATGGTTTAATGCCAATAAAGGAATGGCGAAGATGGATGTGAACCCATCGGAGATGATACCTCCCTCACTGGGAGGAACCCTGAGCATGATGCTACCACAGGAAGCATTAATGGAACTGGCCAGTCCTGTCAGCATCTCCATGATGAAGAACGGTACCATTGCCGGTATCACCGCCGTACAGCCTGTCTTCGCAGGTGGGCAGATCGTGAATGGTAATAAACTCGCCAAAGTAGGGGAGGAGGTGAGCAGTCTTCAGCTGGAACTGTCGGAGAATGAAGTGGTGACCACCGTAGAACAATACTACTGGCAGCTGGTGGCGATGCAGGAGAAGGTGAGAACCCTCAATGCCGTTGACAGTCTGCTGTCGTCAATCCATAAGGATGTGGATGTGGCGGTCAGGGCTGGCGTCGCTTTGAACAATGATCTGTTACAGGTGCAGCTTCGGCAGAATGATGTGGAGAGTCAGCATGTGAAGCTGATGAACGGGATCAGCATCGTGAAAATGCTTTTGGCACAATATTGCGGTCTTGCCTCTTCACGGACCGACGACGGTATGGCGAATTTCAATGTGGAGCTGCCCGATATAGGGAAGAGTCCCCTTGACCTGCCCTCTCTTGTAGGAGGGGATGCGAGGTTGCCCATGCTTCCCGAATACCAGCTCCTGCAGAAACAAGTGGAGGCAACGGACCTGCAACACCGTATGACAGTGGGCAAGAATATGCCTTCCGTGGCTGTCGGTGCAGGCTACAACTACCATAACCTACTCGAGAATAACCATACCTTTGGCATGGTGTTTGCCACGGTCAGCATTCCCATCTCCGACTGGTGGGGTGGGTCGCATGCCATCAAACGCAGTAAGATAGAGCAGCAGAAAGCTGCCGACACCCTGAGTGACAATGCAGAACTCCTGAAGATCAGGATGCAGAAGTCGTGGAACGATGTCAATGAGTCGTACCAACAGCTACAGATAGCCCAGCGCAGTATTCTTCAGGCTGAGGAGAATCTCCGACTGAACAGGAACTATTATAAGGCTGGCACCTCACGTATGAGTGACTTGCTCGAAGCGCAGTTGCTCTACCAGCAGGCACTCGACAAACGAACCGATGCCTATGCCGACTATTGTAATAAACTGTTGGCTTATAAGGTGGCTACAGGACAGGAGCGTTGAGGTATGCTTGATTCCTTAATTCTTGCTAAATCCTTTCTCTTCTGAATTTATTGTTGTACCTTTGCCGCCGCATTGAAGAGAACCGTATTATTTATCTTTGGGGTTGTCGGTCTTTTGCTGTCGTGTAACGAGAGACAGGACAACCGGGTCATCACGCCGTGGGGCGAGGTGCAGACGGATAGTATCCCGACCACAGAGGATTTCACGTTGAAAGATATCGTCAGCAACGGGGAGATGATTATGCTCACCATGTCGGGCCCGGAGACCTACTACGACTATCATGGCCGTGGTATGGGTGCCCAGTTCCTGCTGTGTGAGAAGTTTGCACAAAGCATCGGGGTGTCCTTACGTGTGGAACTGTGTAAGGATACCTTGGAGATGGTGTGGAAGTTAGGGCGCGGCGAAGCGGATGTCATTGCCTATATGCTCTCCGACAGTATCGTAAAGCATCTTCCGGATTCTATTATCGGCAGTGACGGTCTGCGTTTCTGTGGTGCCTATCAGACTGTCCCTGATTCCACGAAGATCCAATGGGTCGTATCTTCTACCAACAGTGAACTGGCAGAGGCGTTCGATCACTGGTACAAACCGGATATGTTGGAAGAAATCAAACAGGAGGAGCACAGGCTCCTCACCACTGCATCGGTTAAGAGACATGTCTATTCTCCTTTCCTGAACCGCAGCACAGGTGTCATCTCGAAGTATGATGATCTGTTCAGGAAGTATGCTCCTCTGGCGCGGTGGGACTGGCGTTTGATGGCTGCCCAATGTTATCAGGAAAGCTGCTTTGATCCGAAGGCACGGTCGTGGGCGGGTGCTCGTGGACTCATGCAGATCATGCCGGGAACAGCAGCTCACTTAGGATTGTCGATGGACGATATTCATGCGCCGGAACCTAATATCTCAGCGGCGGCCCGTTACTTGCAGGAACTGAGTAATACCTTCAGCGATATTCCCAATGTTACTGAACGACAGAACTTTGTACTGGCAGCCTATAACGGTGGTGCGATGCATGTAAGGGATGCGATGGCGCTGACTCGCAAGAATGGTGGAAATCCCCAGCGATGGGGCGATGTGGCACGTAACATGCTCCTGTTGCGTGAGCCTGCCGGCTATCAGGATCCCGTGGTGAAACATGGTTATATGCGAGCTGGTGAGACCGTTGACTATGTGGATAAGATCCGTGCACGTTATGCCCAGTACAGGGGCGTTCCCATGGGTAAACTTCCTTCTTCTTCCGGCTCTTTCTCCCCAGTGGCACCCCGTAAGGCAAAGAAGAAGTATAAATATCATGTGTAGTCGTGCAATTATTAAACGAAATGACCGTCTATAGCATGCCCTTTGTGGAGGGCAGCTCGTAGTGGTAGATATCACGGCGTACCGCCATCTTCAACGCACGTGCCAGTGCCTTGAAGATCCCTTCGATCTTGTGGTGCTCGTTTTGTCCCTCGGCTTTGATGTTCAGGTTCATCTTGGCCGCATCACTCAGACTCTTGAAGAAATGAAGGAACATCTCCGTGGGCATCTCACCGATGCGCTCACGGTGGAACTCAGCATCCCATACCAGCCAGGGACGTCCGCCGAAGTCGAGGGCTACGGAACACA
>OCTX014558538.1_pt1 | contig 38471 bp, 41 predicted proteins | sample 1539691 | NCBI WGS metagenome assembly OCTX01 (sample SAMN02144231, study PRJEB22623) | gut metagenome | biome: sheep rumen | host: Ovis aries | place: New Zealand
CGCAGGCTCGATATCCTGCAGGATCTGATAGAAGACAAAGCTGTGACGGAGATCATGGTCAACGGACCCGACAATATCTATGTGGAGAAGAACGGTCATCTCTTCAGATGGGACCATCGCTTCTCATCCCGCGAAAAGCTCGACGATGTGATTCAGCAGATCGTGGGCAAGGTGAACCGTGTAGTAAACGAGTCCAGTCCGATCGTGGATGCCAGGCTGCCGGACGGCAGCCGCGTCAATGTCGTTATTGCTCCGGTAGCACTTGACGGTCCCGTCCTCACGATCCGCCGCTTTCCCGAGGAACCCATAACGATGGAAAAGCTGATCCGCTTTGGCAGCATCACGCAGGAAGCGGCGGAGTTTCTCGAAACGCTCGTTGCAGCAGGCTATTCCATTGTCATCGGCGGTGGAACATCCGCCGGGAAAACTACCTTTCTGAATGCCCTTTCAAACTACATTCCCAAAACAGAACGAATTATAACAATTGAAGACAATGCCGAGCTCCAGATTCAGGGAATCGGAAACCTCGTCCGCATGGAGGCAAAGTCCGCCAATATGGAAGGAGCGACCGAGGTCACGATTCGCGACCTGATCAAGTCGAGCCTTAGAATGAGGCCGGATCGAATCGTGGTCGGCGAGGTCCGCGGCGGGGAGGCGGTGGATATGTTACAAGCTTATAACACCGGACATCTCGGCTTTATAACGTCCTGACGACTATTCTAAAACAGACAAAAAGAATGACACGTTTATGAAGTAATTGACCTCTCTTTTTTTGGATTATACAATATTAGTGTATTCATACACCTTTATAGGAGAATTAATATGTTTTGTAAAAACTGTGGAAATCAGCTTCCGGACGATGCCAAATTTTGCGTACGTTGCGGGCAAAAGGTTGATACTTGCACTCAGGGAACAGGACCGGCTTCCGAACAGATGGAGACTCAGAGCGTAAGAGGGGGAGATGATATATATCAAAACAGTTTTTACCCTGATATGGGTCAGGAACGTATGGCGGGAAATCGGAAAAAGAACCTTATCCCAATTGTCATTCTTTTGCCTGTACTTGCGGTGATAATTGGTTTTGCCGCATTTATTCTTTTTGGAAAACAAAATGTGAGGGGAACGAAGAATGAGACAGATGACGGGGAAAGCCTGACGTTATCCATTAGCGAAAGCAGCATTGCCAGCGTGGAAACCGTAACACCAACGCCGGTAGAGCGAAAGGTAACCGTGTCTGAAGATATCCCCTCTGGACTATCCGACAAAACGGAATTGTATTTCTGTACAGCTGTAGCTTCTTCTGCACTTGTTCAGGAGAACACTTCCATCTATAACGGAGCGGAGTGTGCTGTAGACGGGGATGTTATTACATCCTGGCAGGAAGGCGCAGAAGGGAATGGGATAGGCGAGACGATAACGATTGGTTTTCAGAATCCCCAGAAGGTCAGTTATCTGGAATTTCATGCCGGGAACTGGAGGGATAAGGAGCGTTGGGAGCGAAACCTGAGACCGAAGGGGCTGGAGATTACCGCGAACGGTGAGAAATATGAAGTGGTATTCCAGAACAATCAGAAAATCCAGTACGTGGTTTTCAGTGAACCGATAGAGACGGTGGCATTTGTTATAAAAATCACAGATGTTTATCCCGGGGCTGAGGGCGAGAGCGATGTGCCAATCTCAGAAATAAGGGCCTTTGGTGAAGCATCAGGTAAGAATGAGAGGGTGATATCGGATACGCAGCCAAATAATAATGCCGTGACCGAACAACAATCTCAGAATACGGAGAATCATGATAATCAGGCTGGTGCTGAACAGGCTAAAAATACGAACGCGAATGCCCCATGGTACGAATTGCATCCATATTGGATACGTGGGGATGATGCGTATGCCTGCCACGTTTATTATACAGAGGCGGGCGATTTGATATTCGATTATGGAAATGGTGTGTCGCTTAGGTCAAAACAAGCGGCTTATGAATTATTGGCTAATGGCTCATTGAAATATGGGATTGGGAGAGGATGGATTGAAGTTTATGATCCCAACGAGGGTTCTCTGTGGGCGTTTTGTGAGTTTCCAGAGCGAAGCTTGGATATCATCGGCTACTATTACCCCGCAACGCAAGAAGAGTATAATAATTTTATTGGGGCAGGAAGCGCCGTTTCAGATGATGTTCCCGAAGAGGAGACATATGAGACGTGGAGACGTTCGGAGGAGACCTGCAGGACGATACTTCAAAAGCTCGACCACTATGGTTCCCTGTCCTTCATTTCGGAATCAGGTAAGTCAGCTATCACATTTGATGAAGATAAGCAAGGCAGCGACTGCACTTTTATGTGGTACACAAATATCAGCGGCGTGACACCAGATGATGTCTGGTCATTTCTGGACGGCTCCGTTTCAGGAAATACGGCAACGTTACATCTCCGCAATGCGCAGGGACAGAGGGCAAAGGTTGTCGCGGACTTTGAAAGCGAGACGATAGATTTTTCGGGGATTATTTATAGAAATACGGCGACAAAGTATCATTAAGAAGAGAAAAAGCCCGGACCACTTAGTGTGGTTCGGGCTTTTTTGTCGTCTTCTATGGTAGGGTAACAGCAAACAGAGATTAATTCTTAGAACGAAATGCTGTGTGGCTGCTTCTGGGATATGGTTTCTTCTCGTCTGTGATACCTGCAAGGTAATCCATGCTTGTATCAAGAGCAATCGCTATAAGGCGGCATTGCTCGAATGTATAGTATCGTTTCCCTCTCTCTATCTTAGAGTAGTCACTTTGATCAATTCCGGTCAAATGCTGCATTCTTACCTGCGTGTAACCTCTCTCTTTACGCAATTCTGCAAGACGTGTCATCAATATTCCTCCATGCTTTACAATGACTCAGCAAAAGTATGGCACTGAGACCTATTGATATTAGGGTGAAATTGACCTATAATAATCAAATATAAGAACCCTTTTTAGCGCAACGGAATAATCTGTGACCTGTATATCTAATCAATAGTTATAGTTTATATGATTAAAGGAATGATTGAAAATCGGGTTTATGAATATTCTGTAGTTGAATGCAAGTTGTGGATGGAGAATCATGGATAAAAGAAATACAGAAAAGTACTGCCTATCAAAATATATAGTTTTTCGAGTATTAGATGAATACTTATATATAAATGATATGAAGACGCATGCAATTATCCTTGCAAATGCTGATTCTGTCCATATACTTAATGCTCTTAAATATGAGATTGGATATGGAGAGCTGGTTCAGAAACTTATACCAATTTACGGTCAAGGAATAGAAGATTATTTATATGATTTTCTTGTCGAATTAGAATCCAAGGGGATAGTGTATAAAAAAGGAGCTGAATTGAAAAATATAGCTCAAAAGATAATGTTTTCAGATATTCAGTCGTTAGATGAACTGGATAATGAAATCATAAAAATAACGATGGAGAAGCATATTTTATTCAGCGTTACGATTGAATTAACATATAACTGCAATTTGAAATGCCCTCATTGTTATGTGGCTAAACAGGACAGAAAAGAACTTGATAGTGGTGCATATAAAACAATTATTGATGATTTAGAAAGAATGCAGGTTGTCAATATTATTTTCACAGGGGGAGAAGTATTTGTTAGAAAAGATGTATTGGATATTATTGAGTACGCTTGCCAAAAGGGATTTATGGTAGATATTTTTACAAACGGTACTTTGGTATCAAATGAAGCCATGAATAGGCTTTTGAGTATGAATCTGCATAGTATACAATGCAGCTTATACGCAAGTGATAGTAAAAGGCATGATGATTTTGTAGGTGTTCCAGGTTCATTTGAAAAAACGTTAAGTGTGTTAAAAAAAGCGGAGGAGAACGGGATTCTTACAGCTGTGAAATATTGTATTATGTCCTGTAACTCGCAAGAATATAATGCAATGAAAGAATTGGCGAATATGCTGCATGCGGAGTTACAAATTACATATAGCATTATGCCACAAAAAGATGGGAATATGAAACCTACGGAATTAAGGGTAAAAGATGATACAAACGCAAAAGAAGTGATGAAGATGTTGATTTCAGATTCAAAAGTCAAAAGAAGGGAGGTAGATCTGAACAGTCCTCTTTGTAGTGCAGGTTATTCTTCTTTATCAATTGATCCATATGGTGATGTGTATATGTGCAATGCCTTAGGTGTTAAATTAGGAACGCTTGCAGATGGGATAGATAATATATGGAAAAACTCAGAGATTTTAGAAAAGTGGGTACATACAACAAAAAGTGCACTGACGGACTGTAAAGATTGTGGAAAAATATTATTTTGCGATTTTTGTCCAGGAACTGCTCTAAAGGAAACTGGGAATCCTTATAAAAAATATAGTGATGCCTGTCAGTGGGCAAGTATCGCAAAAGAATTTTTACAAAGCTAAGAAAACCTATGATTAATAGTTATTTGGAGGAATGAATATGGAAAACAAAAAAGTTGAAATGCCAAAGATTATTAAAAGCGGTTTATATGATGTATTAAAAAGCAATAATTGCACTGTGACACATAATTGTTACCAAGTTCCGACAGCTTGTAAAAGCGTTAGGTAAAGTTTTCATGAATACTATTAATCATAGGTTTTTTATAAGGGTATACTTTTATGGGAGAAATCAGGAAGATTGAATGGATTTGTAGTTATTGCGGGAAAAAACAGATTTTGACAAATCTACAAGGACGTCCCATGCCGGGGAGGTGTCCTCGAAAAGAGGGTGACAAACCTCATTCATGGCGCAAAAATCGGGTAATGCAATAATTAAATAATAGATAATTATGCTCATAATGTGAGATTGGAACTCGTTCTTCCGGTTCATTGTAAAAATGCATGCCAGCAAAAGCCTCTACCGGATTTGGTAGAGGCTTCTTCCATTAATAGCAGAATTATCAAGATTTCCACAGGTGTTCCATTCAGTTTCAAGAGGTCTGGAATTGTAAGTATTATATTACCATTTTTGACGTGTTGCTTACAGATTTAGTTTCATCGTTCGGCATATATGGTCTTCGAGTCCACGTATGCTTCGATTTCTTTTACGAATCTGTCGATCAGTTCTTCACTTTCTTCGAAATTGTTGTGATGTAGATGTGTCCGTTCAGGAATCAACTTTATCAGCGAAAAGACGGTTTCGAAAGAAGCGCCTGAATCTATCAGATCCTTTATCCCGTATAGATAACCAAGGTACAGGCCGTTAGAGAATCCTATGTGATGCAAGTCTTGAACCAGCTCCTCGTCAGTAAAGTTCCGGCAGATGTCCGGTATCAGTCCTTTCTCGTACAGGCGCTCGGCACATATATCGTCCGTTCCCTGTCTTGCGTCGTCTGTGAGGGGTGTATGCCCCCGCTTTTCGTTTGCTAAATCCTTCATAACAACTATCCTTTCATTTTTCTAATCCTGCTTACAGGATAGTCGCCTGAAATACATAAATAGTATTTGTCAAGCCTCAAAAAAATAAGAAATACAGCCTATGCTATTTTATAAATTAATGGTTGGTTTCATTTAGAAACGGTTTTCTAACATTTGGCATCTGTCAGGTTGATTACTTCTTCTTTTTCGGAGTAGTTCTCTTAATTCGTCCCTCGTTGTCGATTACAATATATGCGCCGCATTTGCACACATACTGCATATTCCTTGTTACTGACTTGATTGTCCCACAATGCGGACATCTTACTGTTGATGACATTTTGTGTTCTCCCTTCTATAACAAGTTATTTAAGAAGTAGTTCATAAAAAAGAATATCATTTCGTTGAGGCTAAAGGCAATATTGAATGCAATTCATTTATAAAAATGCTGTGAGTATGGGAGATTGCTAATGCATGGCATCGTCTGTGAGAAAGGACGTACTAATATGGATTCGTTGAGGGAATCAGGTCTTCCGTTCAGCACGGAGAGGACTCAGAAACCCTTGGCTTTGATTATCAGAATACGCTTCCAAAGATAATCTTATATCCATAGTCTGTCCTTTCTCAAAGGCATATCATTATTGATTAAACCCGCTGTCGAGTGCATCCAGCTTCTACCAAAAGGGGAACTTCTGATTTCATAATAGTAATTGTATCTCTATCGTTACAAGGAATATGAAATCCCCAAGATGCCAGTGCTTGGCTCTGTTGTCGTATACCATGTGCTTTGAGCTTGCCTTGTATCTAAGTATGGGGAGGTCATAGCTTTCCTTGTTCAGAGCAAGGAGTTCGTGGATCATAACCTTTATCCCATGAGTACCGTCCAGAACACCCACTTCCATTTCTTCTATAGACATTAAAAAAGGCGGACCATTATGGTCCGCCTCTGCGTTCTCCTTGTTTTTTGGTGGGAGGGTGCGTTCTATTACTTTGTCTGAGTTCATTACTATTACCACATGTCCTTCCTTACTGACCGTGATCTTCCTGATGAAGGCCCGCACCGTCTCCCTGTCGAGCTTTTCGACTTCATGGAGCCTTGATAAGCATTCCTCGATTTCTTTGATCCGGGCCTCGATATCATGAACTGACTTCTTCTCGTTTTCTGCTTCAAGGAGCTTCTGCTCTTTTTCCTGTATCTCCCTGCATATCCTGTCGTAATCGTTCTGGATCTCGGAACGGAGCTCGCCTGTAGCAGCAATGAATGCCTCCTTTGTGGCAGCCTTCTTCTTTTCCAGCGATTTGATTTCCCGCCTGATGTCCTGAATGTACTCCCTGTCTTCGTCATCCTCCGACATCACTTTCCTTAATATGCCGATCACATTGGAGAATGCCTCTTCGTTTTCCCGTATGACGAGGTTGATTGCGTCACGCACGAGCCGTTCCATGTCTTCCTCGCGTACACGGTAATATTTCTTGTTGATGCAGGGCTTCAAGGGATCCTTCGTCCGCTTGTTATGGGAGTCACGGTAGATAGGGATCGTTTTTGCCCTGTCTGCGTAGCTGTGGATAAAAGGATAACCGCATTCTGCACAGAAGATCATAGACGCAAACAGGTATTTGCCCTCGAATCGCTTATGCGCGTTCTTGGCGTCCGTATGGCAGAACTTTCCGCTGCGGATTTCCCTCATTTTCTGAGCGAGATCAAAGATACGCTTATCGACAATCGCAAGGTCAGGCCTTTCGACTTCCACCCATTCACCCACGGGATTCTTGAAACGTTTTGTCTTCTGCCCTGCGCCGACGCCGAGTTCGCTTCTTGTCTTATTCATACGGAACATTCCTATGAAGGCCGTCTCCTTCATCCAGTTGCATATGGTCATCTCTGAATAGCTGAGGCCGCATGTCGCAAGATACTTCCTCATGTCCCCGTAGCCTGCGTTGTCAAAACAATACATGTCGAAAAGGTGTCTTATAACCGCCGCCTGCTCCTCATTGATGACGATGTCTTTCTTTTCATAATCCCATTTGTACCCGAATATGAGGTTGTTCTGGTTGAGACGTTTTGCCTCCATCTTCTGACGGTGGGCGAGCCTCCCGTATTCTGACTGTCTGTAAACATAATCCTCATTTACGAGTGCTTCAAAACCGTAGAGCATCCGGTTCTCGCCCCTGTTCGGGTCATATATCTGCCCCGTTGAAAGCAGGATCAGGCGGAACTTGTATTTCTTGGCGGCATTCTTGAACTGTGCGGACACTTCCGTGGAGCGGTTCAGTCTTTTCAGGTCCTTCACGAGAAGGAAATCTATGTCTCCTTCCTCCAGCCGTTTCATCATGGACGCATACTTCGGCCGGAGGTCGCTCTTGCCGGACACTCGTTCTGAATATGAGTCCAGGGGTTCAACAAGTTCCACTTCCGGATGCCTCGAAAGGTAGCTTTTTACAAGCCTTCTCTGGTTCTCCATGGACTCGTCCTGGGAAACGTCAATTGTGCTGACGCGTTCGTAATAGATCGCCTTGAACGTTATCCTTGATTCCTTTGTCAAAATAAACACCTCCTTCCCTGATGCTGAATATGTTGAGCTTTATCTTGTTGAGAATCTTACACAGCTGGCCGGTTCTGAAATCGAATTTCCCAAAATGTTCCAGTACCACAAGGTCATATTGATCGGATTCGCTGGCCAGGCGATCCAGTGCTGATCTTCCTGATTCAAGCGAGTCGTAATAAACCTTCCCGAGCTTCCATTTAGTCTTGGCGGCGATGAATACCCGGAGCCGTTCTTCTGTGATTTTGCACATACCTGACTCCTCCCACTTCATCTCCCTGTCATAAATAGCCACCCTTAGCTCCTCGTCCAACAGATCCGTTTTTGATATGGGACGGATGTATCCCTCAGTCGCGCTGTACAGAGTAACGCCTGCGTCCAGCAGCCTATTGGCATTCTGGATGGCGACTGCCATATAGGTTCCTATGTGATAGAGGCTCGCAATTACGACCCCTTTATAACCATGAGGTGACTGTATCAGCTCCTTCAAGTGCTTCTGTTTTGAAGAGACCAGAGTCCTATCGAAGTAGAGATGGGAGACCGTCCCGAATTTCGAGACGGCCTCCTTGTAAAGTATGTCCAGCTGTTCCAGCACGACCCTCGGTTTCTTCTCTGAAACATTCGTGAAGTGGCAGACTGCGGCTATGCGGCCGCTGGCAGGGGGAGGCATTTCGCAGATTTCTATGATTTCCACGCCCTTTTCCCGGCAGAGTTCCAAGAAGCAGGATTTCTGCTTCTGGTTTCCGAAAAGCCGCATTACAGTGTCAACTATGATTGTGCCAACCTCACCAGATTTTATCCGCCCGACGATTTCAGTCCAGACGGGGAAGAAGCGGTCTTCCAGGTTGTCCGTACTGATCGGGCTCCTCTTTTCGCGGTAGCGGTCGAACTTCGCCCTCAGATTGGCAGTATCGACGCATATTTCGATATTTAATAATCCGGTTTTATTACAGTAATTTTGAATTAAACTTTTTTGGCTTTCGATAGCTTCTTCACATCCATCATAAGAACGAACGTAACCAATTATCTTCATACATTTCCTTCCTCCTTCGTCTTAATGGTAGACGCGACCAATTCCTTAGTTCTTCTGGATTCCGTTTCTAAGAGTTCTGCTTTTTCGGATAATTTGCATATTAACCACATTGATACCATTGCTTTGTCATCCATCTTCGTCTCCTTTCTGGTTCGTCTCCTTTCTGGGTCTCACTCGTAGAGTGAGACCCTATTTTTTCGTTTCATTGTTCTTCAGTCGGTAATGGAGGTAAATAAGTCTGAAGCACTTCAAATTGTCGCGCTTCTCCCGAGTCCTTCGCCGAAACGCCGTACAGGAACTCTCCACGCTTCAGATCAGGCAACTCGCAAAGCAGATACTCACGATGACGATTATCCAGATCCTCCGCAGTTTTTTTGTATTCATTGTTTAGCGGCTTAAATACTATGCGCGTTCCAACCTGATTGAGAATCTTCATGTTTGCCTGACCCGATGTAAAAAGTGAAGGAGTAGCCATGAGCAAGGTAACTCCCATTTTTCTGCCTTCATTCACGAGCGAGCGCATCGTTGACACGGCACTAAAATCGAAATTCTGGACTTCGTCGAGGAATAACGTAATCGGAGATTCAGCGAATTTCTTTGACTTTGCCAGTCTTAGGCAATAATCACAAACAAATCGCACAATTGTAAGTTCGTCATCATATTCCGTACCTGAAAAATCAAGTTCTATGATCCGTGCTTCATTATCAAGGAAATCGCCGTCAACGATTACGTTCGTGTCGATCAAGGCTCGAAGATTGCCGAGCGTTCGGTGCGCAACAGGCGTTCCTATATCTTCCAGTTTTTGTCCTATCGCCTTGATACCCATTTTATTGTAAAGCCCCTTGTGCATTACATACTTTACAGCTTCGTTTAATACCCGTGTCTGCGCATCAGTCAAATTACCTGCAACTTTCAAAAGGCTGCTTATGCGGTGACAGGTAGATTTCAATTCTTCTGCTTCTCCGCACGGAGAAACAAAAGGTGTAAACAGCGGTAGCGGGACACCGGATCGGACATGTACCACATACGATAGTTTTTCATAGCGATGCCGGATTTGCGGTATCATTTGCTCTCGTGCCAAAACATTGCGATAGTTAAGAGCAATGATTCGCTCCCCAGCCTCGGCTCTCTGCACAAGTTGTGACTGACAGAAGACTGACTTACCTGCCCCCGTAATCCCCGTCACAAGTATATGAGGGTTTATAGCCTCTGTATTTTCAACAAAATATCCATTTCTTTGTCCTATTATAATACTCATTTTGTTTCCTCCTTATCTTAGATAGTCGCAAAGCTTTATCTCTTCGCGGTCAATATACTTTGTAATTTTTGTGGCATCAAGAACAACAAGGTTTTGTCTGCGTGGACCACTTTCCGCATCTACCATAACTTTTGAAGTAAGATGCATGTCAGGACCTAATAATAGAATCCCAGCTTCATTCAGAATTTTTTTGCCTTCCGTGTACGACAGCATATCCAGCACCGGGGCCAAAACCTGCTTGAAAACACCCTTCGTCATATACGTCCTACCCGTTTCCCGGTTAAAAATAATTTCGGTCTTGTACTTTCCACATCGTACAGCATCGAAAAGCAATCGGTTCGCGACTGTAACAACCGATGATTCATCGATTTGGAAAAGCCATGAGTCGTAGAGACGGTCACACGTTGATAAAAGTTTTTTATAGTCATCCTCCCTGCCCTGGCGTTTCAGGTTTTCGTAGCAAAATTCAACAGCTGCGTAAAGAACACGCCGATCTCGATCACATTCCGTGTGACCAGATATCCGTTGCTCCACGACGCTTAAATCCTTCGCGTCGGGAATGACATCAACGTCTTCGTCCAACATTTCAGGAAATTCAGAAATCGGGATCGCAAAGGTATACTCGCTGAGATCCTCATTCTGGCAAGTACCTACGAAGAAAACCTGAACTCCTGTTTGCGAAGACGACGAAAAGTCGATTATGGCTTCTTGGAGCAATAGAAATCGAATGTTGTCCCGAATTTTTGTCATAGGCATTCTCAAAACAAAAGCTTGACTGTTCGCCTCGGTCATTTTCTCTTTCACTTCCCTGAGCGGCATTCCTGCATTGATTATAATCGGACTTTCTGACAAACCTTTCAGGAAGGTCTCCGTCTCTCCCGACCCTGTTTCCAAAAACAAAGGTCTCGACAAAGACAAATTCCATTCTCTCATGATTGGTGCGTTGACCGCCAAAGAGCGGAGTATTATCTCAATTTCTCTCTGCATTTCCTGCCTCCTTCCACATCCCGGTAAATGTGTGTTCGAAATCATGAGCAAATTTCCAGCCGCTTGTCATTCGGCACCAACCGTAAGAATCTGGTATCTCGACAATCTGGGCTTTTTGAATTATTAAAGAAATGATGTCCTCAAGGACGTTCATCTTTTCTTTCCGAGGAACACGAAATGAGATTCCTTGCTTGCACATGAGCTTCTTCAGAACATCCGGGCTCAAATTGCTGCTAAGTAGCAAAATCGGGCGCTGCAGACCTTCGGCAGCAACGCGAATAATAAATCTGTTTTTTGAGCCTGTTGAGACGAAGCAGGTGGCACGGAAATCATGGAGCTTACAAATTGGCTCCGTCATCCTGATGTCGTTCGCAGCATAACGAATTTCACGCCTTAGCACTCCCTGACTGTCGAAGATGACTGCCGTCGTCATGCTCTCTCTCTTTCGCTGGTATTCCTCCCGGGCATCCATAAGCTGCTTTTTCCACACTGCTTTCCACCTCTCGACTTCTAATTTGTGATACATCTTCGCTTCATCAATTCGAATCGCTGACGCGGCGTCAATATTGTTCCGTTCGTCATACATCTGAAGACTTCTTAGTTCCTGTTCGGATAAACAGGGAACCGTGTTGCCATACTCAGCGTAGGGTCCTCCATACTGCTGATATTGGGTCACCGGACTTGTGTAAGGGTATTGCTGCGGAATCAGAACCGGCTGTAAAAATTGATCGTCCATTTTTAAAATCCTCCTCTAAAAAAATAGAACATTTTTTTGTTACATTAAGAATATAGCATTTTCTTTTTTCGCCGTATCTCTCGTAGCATAGACATAAAATCTATTTTACGTGTCGGGGATGCAAAATATTATTTCCTCAAAGAATTCTATATCCCATAATCTATAGACTAAAAAAACAGGCCTTAGGGCCTGTTTCAAAAACTATTTTTTGATTAATTATCCTGTTTTCCTCTTACCCAGTTCTTAGCGGTGCTTAAAACAGAGTTTCCATATTTTCGTAAATAAATCTGAGTCGCTTGCTTGTTGATCTTTGTTAAACAGTGCGAATAGTTTAATTTCAATAAATGTTCCCGGTTTGTTAGGGTAACCGGAAGATTTTTCCCATTCAAGTACAGCATCTGTTAACGGCTTTATGGAGCTTTTATAGATTGAAGCTTGATCGGCGGCTCTATCACTCCATGCCACAGAATCCATCATTGCTTTTAGCAGTTCCTGATACTCAATACAATTGAAAATATTACTCCTTAATTCCTCCCATCTTGCGTTGAATGCTACATACATTGAAAAACTTTTAATAAGTTGATCTAACGCATCATCTATTGATTGATCAGAATACTCGTTTATTATTCCGAGGTTATTTTGAAGAACATCTATAAGATTTTCACGAATGTAGTTATCCTGAACAGAGGCAATTATAGACACGATTTTTTTTACTCTCTTATTCAGGTTTCTATTTTGATCTTTTATTTTTTTAACTTGATTTGGATTTTTGTTTGGAAAAATATATTGAAATGGCAGATAACGGGTAATTACATAATATAAACGCCATGTTGTATCTACACGCAACTTCCATTCAAGGTACCTTGGCAATCTGCCTTTAACTGAACTGACAGCATTTATATATGTGGATATGAGATAATCCGGTGTTGTGACCTTAGGTAATCTTCCATCCCTTAATCGAACACGGTTACGTTCCAGGTTTGCCCTTTTCCTTTTTTCATCGACAGCCTTATTCCCCTTTAATTTTGTACTTTCTAATCCTACTGCAACTTGATCATCTTTTTTATATTTATCCGGACGAAGATCAGACTCTAACAGTTTTTTAAACTCTTCTGATATTTCCTCGTAATCCCCACGATTAATGCATTGGTCATAGTATAAAAACAGACAATACTCAAGCTTATCACTTAGAAGAATGGAGAAAAACGGATCAGACTTAATTGTATTGCGGAAGCTGTCTCCCTGTGCCTTTTGAAAAGTATATTTCTCTGATAAACTAGTCCAAGGTCCTTTGTACGGCATCTCTTGCTCATAAGCAAACAAAGAGTACACAGTATCCAGAAGTGCTGTCATAATACCTTCTTTATCTTTGTAATCATCACTCTCTAAAGATTCAAATTGGACGGTATTACTACAGAGAAGGAAATAAAACTTCTCTGCCAACTCCACTTTTTCAGTTTCTGAAGCATTGCTATACAACCGGTAAAAATGGGTGAGCCGAACGTCGATTATCCTTTTAATGTCTTTTATTCGGTTATTGCAATAAATCTCCCACAAATCGGGTCCCGCTATTACATAATCAGCTACAGCCTGCGTATACCTAATTCTTTCTTGAATACCTGTTTTACGTTCTCCACTTATCCTGCTACTATGTTCAACGTTTTCCATATATTCTCCTCCATTCAAGCTAATTGTATGATACCATTGAAAACACTTTAGCAGCAATAAAGAACCGTTTTGATTTAGTTGAATTTTTAACAGTAGTGTTTGAACGTTTTATGCTTTTGAGATTATAAGTTTTCACAAGAATCTGTGCTTCTTTGGTTCCATAACTCCCATCCTCTGGATTTCGCAGTATCTATCGATATGGGATCTCTATTATCAAAACTCGATCAGAATACTCTTGCGATTGTTGGTGACTCATGAGTTTATGTAAGACATGGATCATAGTCTTTATGTTCCTTTCATTAATGCGAAATGATTCATCCCTTCCTATAAATAGTACGCTAACAATGCGATTATATCTGAAAACACTGCATATCAACCCATCATTAAGAGGTATGCTGTTCAAAAAATAAGGAGCGGAGGTATAGTACCCCCGCTCCCGTTTGAAGCTTCCTTTATCTGTGCGCTTTATGCACACATCCTGATCTCGTTTTCTGCATATTCATAGTAGTACACATGGTCTGACAGGCGTTCTGTCGGTAACACTTCATTCATGTTAACTTCCTGTACCATATGGTCAAGGCTTTCCCTGTCAACAGTCCCGTCATCGGGGAGGAGCAGAAGTTCATGGATTGAGGAGGGGATGATGTAGAGGTTGTTCCCGGCGGATGCTTTCTTGATTTCATCTTTCAGAAGCATCCCGGCTGCCCCATACATGCTGTCCCGGTTAGTGAGGACATACATATTCACCTGCATTGATCCTTCCATTGGCTCAAACGGTTCATCTTCATCAAAGTAACTGGAGATGACATCCATGAGCCCCCTCACCGTGAATCCGTCATTTCTGAGGTTCTTCATGGCTGCCTCTTTTAATTCATCTTCGCTGACTCCCCATATCCTGAGCATGTCGGGCGTCACCTTTGACGTGCTGGTATTCCCATCGGGGAATTTCAGGCGGTTCATATAGATTATTGCAAGATCCAGATAGGGTGTATGGAGAAGGCCGGAAAGCATTTCGCTGTTGTCTGATGCCGAAACAAGTGCCGGATAAATGCTGTCCCTTACATGCTCCCAATTAAGAAGCCTGTCGCGCAATGATTCGCCCACGCCATTTTCCATCTTGAACTGCTTGTATTTCCTTACGACTGAATCAGCGCATCCACACAGGCATTCCCCGTCCTTGTAGGCGGAGTATTCCTCATCCGTATAAATGACGGGAGCGACGACATCCACGTCCTTCCGGATGACAAGGCCGTGCCATATGATGCCGTTCCCTTTTTCCATCTCCTTGACTTCCACTGTGTAGTTTTCCCCCATCTTGTTTGCCACTTCAACTGCCATCATCTGGTTGAATTCCCTCTGATCCATATTAGTAATCCTCCATTTCTATTCGTTCGTTTCTTCAACGCTGCATTCCGCGTCTATTATTTCCTTTTCATCCGCTATCTCTGACATGTCCGGGGAAAATTCCGTCTTGATCGTCTCGTCTGTGCTGATAGCCCTTCGGAAATCAGCCTTGATAGGGGCGTATTTCAGGGCCTGCTTGATCACCGTCTTTTTCGCCATGGATTCATAATTGGTTTTCCATGGGCTGTAGGACGTGTTGTATGCCTTGGAGTATTCCTTGGCGTAGCTGTCCATGGCAGCCTTTGACATGACCTCGAAACCGTACCCGCCGTTATCCAGTTTGAACATCCCGTAAAAGAGCCTGATCTCACCCCTGTCATCTAATGTGGGGCGGTGGATGAGCTTCGGGTCAAGGCCGAGCTCATATTCAAACTCGTCGTTCTCATAGACTGTCTGTGCAGAGATGATCTGCATCTGCGGGTTTCGGTAGGCAAGATCGATCATCCCCTTGTAACCGATCTGGAACTGGCATTCCAGCTTTCCTTTATTGTTGTAAGGGATGAGGTAGGCCTGCCCAAGAGGCGTGTTCGGCTCCAGACCGAGCTGAGCCGCGTTCATCAGCGCCGCAAGGAAGCTCATCTGCGTGCATTCCGACAATTTGGGAGTCGTATTGAGCGCGGACAACGCCATCCTTGTGAAACGCTCAGGCGTGATGACTGCGGGGAGTGCCTTCTTGATCTCAGGCTCCATTGCCTTGATAAGGTCCTTTATGCTCATGCTCTTCGTAAGCTTGACCCCGCCTTTCGTCTTTTCCGCCTTACGCGCAAGTTCCGCTTTTAATTCCGTCATAACTGTTCCTCCTGTAATAATAGAAGGGACGGCTGGTGCCGCCCCTTAAAACAACCGCTATGCTACCTTGGTCATGACCGCCTTTATGATGAAGCGGCGGGCCACGCTCTTTTTCGCATATTTCTGATAAATTTCAGGATGCTCCTCTTTCAGAAGTTTGCCGTCAAGCCGCTCGCTCGATACGGTCTTCCATGTCACGCGGTAACGGTCATTTTCAGCCCCCTCGTTCTCGCCGATGAAGAGCTTGAGTTCCTGGTCGATTTTTTTCTTTTCCTTCTCCATCCTGTCGATCAGTGCTGCGAGTTCCTGACGGCGTTCGATCCTGTCATCAAACCCCCTGAGTTCGATTACGTCCTCGTTCTTCTGCCGGCAGTATTCGGCGATCACCTTGTCCGCGAGTTCGGAACCGTCCGGTTCGGGGATGATATGACGCTCGACATAGTTCTTCCAGAAATCCTCTTCAATCATGCGGATGTCTGCAATCATCTGATCGTCCCTCTCCATGCAGTAATACTTGAAATCCTTTCCATAGATCAGCACGGCGATGTACCAGCGGTCACAGTTCATGACGCTCATGTAGTGCATACACTGGAGCTGGTAGGAGAGGGGGATCTTCCCGTCCGCCCATTTTTCCGCCATGTAGGGGCTTGCCGTCTTGCATTCCAGCCCCGCGTTCTCACCGACGATCATCCTGTCAACGTCTGCGAGCATGTAGGGGCGTTCCTCGTCTGCGTACATGTAGTTCGACCGCCTCACCTTCTTGCCGGTGGCTTCCGTGAAGCGGCGGGCCACGTAATCCTCGAATTCCCTTCCCTGTCGCATGGCTTCGTTGTCGAACTCTTCAACGGCATCAGTCGTCTTGTCCTGGTATACCTGAATGGCGGTCCTGTAGGGATTCAGCCCGCAGATCGCCCCCGCATCGGAACCGCCAATCCCTTTCTTGCGCATCATGAGCCATTCGCTTTTCTCCATGCCTTTTGTTGATACGAGTTTCTTCATATGTTTTTTTACCTCCTTCTATTCAGGCCGCGCTTTCATTCAGTTCATTGAGGAACTGGAGGACGGCTTCTTCCAAGCAGCACTCCATCTCTACCGGCATATCGTTCCATTTTCCATAGAGGAGCATGAGGAGGCTGTCCGTCTTCATGCATTCCTGCATGACATGGTCAGACAGCCCCCTGCTTTCTTCAAGAAGCAGTTCATAGATGCGGATGACACCGTCTATTTCCCCTGCTGAATTGAAGATGTCCTCCTTCGTTTTCCTGAGCATCCCGTTGCGGTAATTGTGCAGTTCCGTAAAGATTTTCCTGCAGAACGACCGCTCTGTGCTTGTCTGCCCCATATCACATGCCCCCTTTACGCAGCGCAAACGAGCTGATATGCGCGGTCGATCAGGGGATTCCCGTCAACGGTGCGGGCGAAAAGGTTTTCCTTATAGTTTGCCGTGCGTCTGAGCGGTGCAGCATGGGTCGCGAAATCTGACACGGCATTCATGAACCTGTAGGCATTGTTCCCGATTCCCACAAGGTCCGGAGCCTTGTAATAGCGCATACCGAGGTCTTCGCGGAGCTTCTTCGTGTTCTTGATCTGGATGGGAGTCGGCTTTTCGTCAAGCGGGAGGAGTATCTCGATATAATCCCTGACCTGGCTGTCTGTAAGCTCGATATTCCGAAGACGGTCAAATTCCTTGCCGAGTTCCGCCATGTACTTTTCCGCCGTGAACAGTGTGTCATAAGCCTCCTTCATCTTCGCGTTCACGTCTCCCGTATGGATCATAGACCAGCTCCTCTTCGCCGTGTTGAGCGCGAGGTTCAGGGTGTTGTTGCATACGACGCGGATGGGCGTGAGGCATACCTTGATCGCGCCGGAACCGTCATGCGTGTTGCTGAACAGCAGATAAGGGCTGATGTGTTCGCCCATGATGATGTATTCCCTCGGCATGTGCGCGAGGATCCAGACCCGCCTTCCGTTCTGGAGGCTGCCGGCTGTCTCGTAGCGGACACCCTCTCCGAGAAGGGCGTCCGTGAAGGCGAACGCCTCGTCGTTCTGGATAATCTTGTACCGGTCTGTCACCACGCCCAGCACGCTGTGATCCCTGTCGCGGATGTTCGCCTTGAAGCCCGGGACGACCTCGTTCCTTACCGTCAGAATCGGTTCCTGCACCACTTTCCAGTCAAGCCCTGCAAGGCGGAGCGCGTCTTTAGAAGAGGGAGCCTCAGCTACCCTTGTCCCGAGCCCGTGCCAGGGCATCTCCCTCACATAGAACATGCTTTCAACATTAGCTGCCATAATTAGTACCTCTCTTTCCTGTTTGTATCATATTGAATCGTTTTAAATCATGTTATTTGAATTATTCGCTGTCCGTTGTTTCCAAAATGATTGCGACAATCAGTGCAACCAGGGCTTTCACGATATTCTCCAGATGGATCCCCTCCTTTCCGTGTCAATAAAAGGGCCGTGGCATAACAGCCACGGCAGTAATAGAAGCATGTTGTTCTTATCTTTTTTTTATATGAATAATTGCAAGTGCCATGTGGCTTCCTGTAATGGGTTTATTTCTCCGAATACAGTTCACGGCTCAGTTCCATGGCCAGCTTGAAGCCCCTGATGAATCCGGCCTCTTCCCCGATCTGGGCGAACTGGAATGCCTTGTCACGGACTTCAAAATACTTCTCATTGCCCTCAATGCCGAAGGTATCAATGACTTTGAGTATGTCAGCCCTTTCTTTTTCACTTACCGAATCCGGGGGCTGGCTTTCAATGCCCGACCTGTACAGTTCCCGGATGACTGCATAAGGTTCCGCTATCCTCTCGAAATCAACAAATTCCAGTTCAATCATCGCATTCCTCCATCTTCCCGCTGTCCCTGAAGCTGAAGTAAACGCCGGAATTGTTTCCTATAATTATGTGGTCAATCAATTCGATGCCAAGCACTTTGCCGGCCGCCCTTACTTTCTTTGTTGTGCTGATATCCTCGTCAGAGGGCGATACGTCCCCGCTCGGGTGGTTGTGGGCGATGAATATTGATGAAGCATTGGACAGGATGGCTGTTTTGAAGATGTTCGATACAGAGTAAGGACAGCAGTCAATGCCGCCGACCCCGATAACATGGAGCATCACAGGCCGGAGCCTGTTGTCCGTCGCGCACACGGCAAATACTTCCCTGTCGGAATCATCAATGAGCGAGCGGAAAAGGTTCGCTGCGTTCGCTGGTTCGTTTAGGTTGTCATGGCCATACGGGACTGATGATTCCCTGACCGTCTTCAGTTTCACAATGGGTATTTCCTTCATCTGCATACCTCCATAAAGAAAAATTAGGCGATCATCCTGACGTTCAGGATGTCATGTTTATTGTATGCAATTGAAATTTCAGAGATTTACAGCACGGCATAATCGACCGAGTGTCCAGTTTTCTGCGATTTGTGTTTTGGATTGAGCCGTTTCTGGCCAGAAATGGTCATTTTGAAAACCATTTTCGCAAAAAACTGGACAATACTCTGCAAGACAGTCATTCATCAAAAAATGAAATGAATCGTAATCATGACGTTATTCTGTGAAAAGATCCCTTTTACATTCCTATCTGGTTTTCAGCGATTTTTATTTTTATTGGGCCACTTCTGTCCAGAAATGATCTTTTTCAAAACCGTTTTCGCAAAAAACTGGACAATACTCTGCAAGACAGTCATTCATCAAAAAATGAAATGAATCGTAATCATGACTTTATTCTGTGAAAAGCTCCCTTTTACATCCCTATCTGGTTTTCAGCGATTTTTATTTTTTATTGGGCCATTCTGTCCAGAAATGATCTTTTTCAAAACCGTTTTCGCAAAAAACTGGACAATACTCTGAAAAACTGTCATTTAACAAATTGTTGGAGTGGGTGATTACGCCGGGCTCTCAGCCCATGTGTAAAACGCGTTCAGCGCATAGGAATCGCCGTTTAGCTCAGGCTGAACGCAGTTCAGCCCAGTTATCAAGCCTTAGAAAAAATTTAACGCATATTGACGTCGCCAGTTTCAATCCATATGGTATTGGAAACGAAACGCCCAACTATGGATTCAGCATAGGCGCTACAGCCCAGATGTTTTATCCAGTTCTCCCGTTAATACAATGTGCAGAAGGTTGTCATAGTTTTAAATCAGTTCAATCATTTGACTTAATGAAAATCTGCACAAGTACGATTTTTCAAAATACTGAGCATCTTCTTCTATACCTGACGGAAATATCATATTAAATGGAACAGATACTTGTATCTGGGAGGTTCTCTGAAAATCTGGTCTCCGAAAATTTTGCTCCGAAAATTTTTGGGGCATTAATAAAATAAGCATGGACTATGAACCGCCATCATACGTATAATAATATAGGTACGTTAATAGAAACGAATACAACTGGGGCAAAGAAAACAGCGTACTGAACTAAAGCCGGGTTTAACACATACAGTATTAAGATGCCGATGGCAGGAAAGGATAAGGAAATGATGGACAAGATTAACGATAATATGAAGGCGAACGGCCAGCAGAAACTGAGTATGGAGGACTTGGAGCAGGTTGTTGGAGGGTCTTTCAGTTACAATCCAACTAATGATATGTGTTGCGTGAATGGAAAAATGATGTCAGGAGATGAGTTCAACACGCTCATTTTTAACGTAGGACAGAATTTCGGATATACTGCCGCTCGTGATACACTGTATGGATTGACCGGATACATGTGTACTGAAATGGGTAAACAATTTCGTTGGCACGACAGTTTAAGTGATATGGAGAGAGTGGGCGTCATAATGAATCGTTTCTGGACAAATTATAGCGATGGCGCCAAGTATTAATTCGCATACCCCTTGGAACAGGAAACCGGAATTCTCCGCCGGAAGATATATAGATAAATACACACGAAAATAAGATGTCGCTGGGCAGGAAAGGATACGATAATGGATAAAGAAATGATAGCAAAGGCAAATGAACTCCTGAAAAATGTACAAGGACGTCGGGAACTGAGCATGGAAGAAACGGAAATGGTCGTCGGCGGCGGCTCTTTCAGCACAGGAGTTGGACCTACTAACGGCAATTTCGGGGGTCTTTGCCAGACTACGGGTTGCGGTGAAGACCAGAAATTTTGGATTGCTGGCCCTCAAGACATGTATAGTCCTAATCCAAGTTTCATGGAAGTAGATGAGGAAACTTTCCGTATTTATTATATGGGTTTGCGACAGTTGATGCCTGCCGCTGAATGTTGCGGCCGTGACGGTAAGAGTTCTTATGCTATCTATCCTTAAGATTTTCGCAAGTGCCGACGAAGATTTTCAAGCCACCCATGTTAGGTCTTGGTAGGTTTAATCACGAGTAAATCGCACAGGCTTTAGTCCGGAATATAAGGAATATTCTATCCCGACCCGTGGTTGGACTTGTAGCTAATATCCTTTGTAACCGCGACTGCTGTAAGGAATATCATACCTTTAGTGTTTTAAAGCAGCATTTAGAGTACTATACCTGAAACGACAATAAACCCGTTGACCATGACAATATCATTGGCCAATGGGTTTTTCCATTTCGTTTCTCCGGAACACTTTTATCGTTCTAAACACCGTCCATTTCTTGACTAATACTCAAAAAGCCCTGCCAGACTATCACTCATCCGGCAGGGCTGTATTCTGTTCTCATGTTTTGATTATCATTTTGTGAAAAGCTCCCTTTTGCACTTCCGTTCCACGTACCTTGAGACGGAACATCTCGGGATTTTCCATATTCGACCGATCCGGAAGCTCTCAATCTCATTGGCATTTAAAAGGCGGTATGCTGTGTTTTTGCCGATGCCGAGAGTCTCGCACAGATCATCAATCGTTATAAGATTTTCGTAACCATTCTCTTCCATTATCTTACCTCCCCTTTACGTTAAGTTGATTTCCTGCATTATATAAATGTCTGTAAATTCAATTAAAATTGAATCGATAAATTCTTTGGATTTAATTTTAAATAATGAAATTAACAGAAACAGGAGATGAGAGAATGCGACAGAATTCTCAAAGGGATGAAAAGGCGCTACATATCATTCCCCATATCTTGATTAATGGATTTTTTGATAGAACAAGATCCCTGCCTGAAAAGACAAGAATCTTGCTGTTAGAGACTGCCTCTTTCTGAGATGATCTTTTTTATTATAGCGTTACGGAGAAGTGCTGATTACTTTCATCATGCCAAACGGTTCATCACTGGGAAGAGTCCAATTGTTTCTTTCGTGAAACCATCTATGGCCTCGCATTTAAACCAGATACATCGCAGATGTAGTTTCCGCGATTGTTTTCTTCATTTGTAAACAGGCAGTCTGCAGAAAGATCTAACGTGAATATATTCCCGAACTCTTCCTGCAGTGTCTTTTTAAGATTGATCCAGCATTTATTGTTATCGTAAAATGCCCTATGCCCGTCTATGCTGATTCCGTTCACCAATATGCGAATCCAATATGTGTCGTCATGAAAATATACAGCTCCAATGCATGAGAACTCTTTTCCGATTTCATCAAGCAAAAATTCGAGGATACTGATACAGAAATACCAGTCCGTTTCGTGTAAGTTACCCCTAAGATAGATGTTATGACACGGCACTCTCAAAGCCTTACATAAAATTGCATGTTGTGTCTTTAGTGCGCAGCACATGTCATGACTTGTTGACCAAGCAATGTTTCTAATGCTTCTGTGGTATATGTCAGGATGGTTCCATACCATTTCCACAGCGTATTCCATAGCGAGCGGATTATTATGCATAGAGCGATCAACTCCCATTATCATAAGTTCTTTCCTCCTAAAATGTTGTTCAATTCGGTTACTGGCTCCATGAGCGACCTGTACTCATCTTCAGATATTTTGTCTTTTATTCTGTTGAATGCATTTGCCTGTTTTGTAAGGACCTGGCTCAGCTCCGGTGCTGATAATTCCATGATATCTGCCATATGTATCTTCTGCCGTATAAGTTGGGCTCTTGGAATGTCTTTTTCTTTTGCTTCTTTAGTGTACTTTTCCACTGTATCTACATCGTATCCGATAGCTATAGTCTTCTTTTTGATCTTTGACTTATCCTTTGTTTGCTGCTTTTTATTTTTTTTAATAGTATTCTTAGACATAAATATAACCGACTCCTTTATAATTCTAATTCTGAATAAATTGAAAAAACGCATCGTATATCCGTTAGTATTACAGATAGGATGCGAACCGTAGTTGCCAAATGAGTATCCAAAAAATAAGTTTTAGATATGTGAGTCTTCTTATATGAAAAAATAGAAAGATCTTCACGGTAATACATGAATTAATCCTGTAATATCATGAGTTAAATAGTGTTAATGAGTCCACATCAAAAGATATGAATGAACAGAATTTTGATATGGAGGCATTTTCTTATAAAAATTATGCGGAAGGGTTAATGATTTCACACATAATCCTTCCGCACATCGGTCTCTGGAGATAATTGCATATGATTATTCCGCACATCGGTCTGGGAGTTTCCGCCCAGGGCGTAGGTTGGAAAGAAGGCGAATTTCGAGTCTCTTCTTCGCATGGATCACTGACAAATTTTGAAATCCTTATGCTCCTATTATTACTTGCCTTAGAGTTTTCGAAGGGTTTATCCGCTTGTATTTCATCGGCTTCCTGAACGTCTTCCTCCGTTTCGCCTTCATCATTTTTCTTGAGGTATTCCTCTTCATGGATCTCTGCTTGACTGCAGGGGAAACCTGAAAACACAAGTACTGTGACGTCGTGATTTAGAAGTCTTGCTCTGCCTACAGCCTGTTCAAGCTGGCTGAAAATACTGTGCAATTCGACATCTTGAATGGTGGGGTCTTTTGAAGTCATCGTTTTGAAACTGTAACCGTTGTATTCCACCCTGCGCATTTTTAAATCACCCTTGAAATCCTCGGAATTGCAGTCAGCACCCAATGCCGCCGCAATCAGTTTATAGATGTCACTATGGATAAATGGCGTTCCCATGACGATGATGTTCTTGCCTTCAAGATCGTTCAAGCCAATCAGATTTCCGTAGTATAATTCAGAGCGTTTTATATTTTCTGCATTAATAGGATCCTTATCGTATTTTTTGAAGGTGATCAAGTTATACTCTTCAGGATAATTCTCAGCAACAAAGCTTTCTATCTTGGACTTTTCATCGTCAAGACTTTTTCTTCCAAGAGTTTGTCTATTATATTGAATAAGCGTCCCTTTATAACGTACTGTCCCTATTTCCCCGACATAAGAGGATATATTCATTCCGGTGTTTCCGTAGTATTTTCGATACAGTTCTTCATCTGCTGTTGCTGACATGACGATGTATTTCGAAGGTGGCAATGGTGAATAGACAAGATACTGAAATCCATCTTTAGTTCTATGGACACTGATGGCATTTAGCAAGTCGTTCACGTTTCCTTCTATTCCGTATTCCTCCATCTGTGCATGGTTCAGGGCATTATACAAGAACTGATAATTGTTAATCTCGAAGCGCTTATATGATTTTATAGGCATGTCGAGCATAGTTTTCAGCCTGCCTTGCATCCAATCCTTGAAAAGCGGCAGTGCTTTTCTGACTGATTCCTCGTTTACTTCTAAGACATTATGGAAGCAATCTTCTTCCAGAATATCTTCATCAATAAAGACGATTCTGTTCCTCAGAACCTCCGCGCTTAGGGTGCGCAGTTTTGCATGTGTTACGATCAGCACCCGTTCTGTGAACTCAGTCCTATCGATCTGATCCAAGTATTCGCGGAGGGGATCTACGACACCCTCTTCATTTTCAGCATCCTGTATTTTTTTCATTATTACGTCTTTTGCGGCATTATGGAGACCCATACTATGCAGATTTTGTATTTCTCCCGCAACATCTATAGGGAAGCCAGGCTCAAATATGGACGGGCAGACATAAATATCTGACGGAGGTACCCGAAAATGTTCTTGCAGCATGTATGCAATCTGATTCTTTAATTTGTTAGTTGGAGCAGCTACACAGAATTTCATATCAGGATTAGCTGCAATAACCGAGCAATAAGCATGCGATTTCCCGATGCCGGTCTGAGCATTTATGATTATTAGGGAATTGTACTGTATCGTTTGGCAGCAGTTGTTGATCGCTTGATAGAGGTTGCTCCTTGCCGTTTCAATGTCTACATATTCCGCTGGTTCCGATATCCGTATGCATCTATTTGGTCCTGAAACGACCGTTGAATACATGGAAAGTCCATGTTGACACTCATCACAATAAGGGCAATAGTCCTCGCATCGCGCAGCATGGTATCCGTTGGCTTCAGCGTATTTATAGTCCGCATTCCATTTTACCTTGTCATGCCCGGAGGCATCTATCGCATCCAGAAAAGATTTTCTCATACCCCTGAATTGTATTATGTTCGTCAGTAATTTGAACCGGATATCATGGCTGAAGCAATCGTGCTCACCCTCAAAAAACTCTTTTGCCAGTCTGCATTTTTCAAAAATGATTTTATTATCTTTTAACTGGGTTTTCTTTTGCTTGATGCTTCCCCGATCAGTTGAGGTAACGCCCCCATTTCCAGCAGAAGGTTTGTTTTGAGCATCTGGATCAGTGCTTTTTTTGAAATAGTAAACATTTTTTGAAAGATTTAACTCAAACTCTGTTTGTGGGCAGCATAAAACAATATATTTGTCAGGGTCCTGGAGATCCTCTATTTTACAGTTCATTTTATAATCTATGATATTATCTTTGGTCTTGTTGATAGCGCATATTTTACAAATAGAACTCATTCTTCTTGAAGCGTTTACTGGATCTGTGGAATATAGGAATAAATAATATGCGTGTATTAGTTGATCGAGGGTAAGATAAGAAAAAGGAGCATCAATGATCCCTTTTCCGCCAAAAAACATCCGGCTCTCATCTTTGCAGCTCTTATCGCACATAGGGAATATTTCCATTAACATCCGGATTATCATTTTCATAAACTTAGCATCTGAAATAGGAAATTCAAAGCAGAACACAATCCTAAAGCGTTCCTGTTCTTCAGATGATGAAAATGTGTGGTAGGAAAAACAAAAAGGCAGTCTGTATTTATATATGATAGCCTTGACATCTTTGTACGTTACGCCGTCATCAAAGTCTATAGCGAACAGGTGCATTTCTTCTACATTTGTTTTTTTTCTCTTTGATGGATTAAATGTGGCTCCGCAGAATGTATGCCCTTTATTTCCTATCAAATCGGCTGCTTCCGATATTTCTATAACATTTTTGCATTCAGCAATAGTATTACTGATTTTTTTTGTCTGATCTTTGTCTGGTTTTTTCTTATGATATCCTTCTTCAAGTGACAGTATCACCTGCATTGCTATCCTCCCCTCCTTTTGTTTATGTAAATCTTATTTGATTCTTTTTTATTTTCAATAAATTAAAACCGCTGGACTTTCTCAAAGGCTTTTGAATCCCTATTTATCAGAATCGAGTCCAATGATTGCTTTTTATATGTATGTTAGTTTATTTTTTTATTATTTAATTTTAACTGAGCATAATAGAGCTCTATTATGCGGTATATTTTTATATGCTTCCGAACATGTAAATAAAAACTATATGGAGGTATAAGAGCGATGTTAGAGCAATATGATGATGTATTAACTGCCAGTGATTTGGCAAGGATATTAAGTATTGGCAAGAATCGAATATATGAGATGCTGGAGAAAGGGACTGTGAAATCAATCCGGATTGGGAATCAATGGCGAATCCCCAAAACTGCTGTTATTGAGTATCTTTCTACTTGCGGCTATACTCAATCTATGCCTGTGGATCCACAGCCCATCAAAAAAAAGTAAAAAAATGAGTATTGAATATGACTTGCAATGCTACCTTGGAAAAAAAAAGCAGGGCACTGTTTCAGTGCCCTTGTTTTTTATGGGATTTGATGATATTGAGGGATCATTAAGATTTGAAATCCTATATATTCAACTGATGTGCATATATTTATTTTTTAATGGCTAATCTATTTTTCCAGCAGGCAACATCAATGGATGTCAAAGGTCGGAGTTAAGAGATTGTAGTTTTTTGCATATAAATGCTCATCGAACTGTTATTAGAATTGTATTTAGATTAAACTTATAAAAAAATGAATTTGGCACAACGTTTCATCAAGTGAAAACTACATTTTTTTTCAAAAATCAATATATGAAATTATTTTTAATGGATTGAACTGAATAGAATTATTAATTTAAAGAGTTCTTTGTAAAGTTTTTTAAAAAATGTAATGCTAATTTGTCTTAGAATAATGAATATGAATAGTGATTTTTGAAGAATTTTGGTGACCTTATATATATTTTATTATATCTGGTAACCTATTTTCTTCATTTTTCATTATAAAAAATACATAAAGTATATGATGATATATTATAAGTATTATTCTCTGCCATAATAATTTCTGTTGAAAAAAAAATTTTTTTTCACTTATAATTACGTTGTGCCTTTTTTAGAAAAAAGCATAGGAGAAAATATAGTGCGTTTTTTGATGCATATAAGGATGTTGGGTATTTTCGGTCGTCGAGAACCGTTTTTTTGAAACTGCTTGACTACCACTTGCATATCTGGTCAGACTGTCAAGCCCTTGCCTCATAATACCAAAATAAACCTATGTAGTATGAGTATTAAAAATAAGTATGACAGGATGCCATAATTAAGTGTATAATGATACCATATTAAACGGTCGTTTTTTATAATACAATGATAGGGGATTTATATGATATACGGCTATTGCAGAGTCAGTACACGCAAGCAGAGCATAGAGCGTCAGGAGAGGAATATACTTGATGCTTATCCGGATGCAATTATCGTCAAGGAAGTATATACAGGCACACGCTCGGACCGTCCAGAATGGGCCAAAATAATGCGTCAGGTTGGGTATGAGAATGTTGAAAGGATCGTGTTTGACAGTGTCTCCAGAATGTCCCGAAACGCGCAGGAAGGCTTTGAACTATATGAGTTATTGTTAAGCAAGGGTGTCGCACTGACATTTCTTAAAGAACCTCAAATCGATACAGAAACTTATCAGGCTGCCATAGATAAAAGGATTGATATTGCTGGAACCGGAGACGAGGACACTGATGAGCTGATGAACGGCATCACGGAAGCACTCAACAAGTATATTCTGCGTCTTGCAAAGAGACAGATCCAGCTTGCCTTTGAACAGGCAGAGAAGGAAGTAAAGGATCTCCACCAGAGAACCCGGGAAGGTATTGAAACGGCAAGGCTTCAAGGAAAACAGATTGGTCGGATACCTGGCAAAAGATACCGCACTCAAAAAGAGATAGAGGCAAAGAAAATCATCCGGAAGAACAGCAGATCTTTCGGCGGATTAAATACGGACGAGGAAGTGATTAAAATTGCGGGAATAAGTAGGAACACGTATTATAAGTACAAGCGAGAATTGACAGAGGGGGAAAGTCAATGACAGAAGCAGAGAGAAGAGAAGCAGCACGCAAATTCATTAATCAATGGCGTGGAAATATTGGCGAAAAATCAAATACACAGAAATTTTGGCTATCTCTTTTGCAGAATATTTATGGAATGACGGATATAAGTGATATCCAATTTGAACGTCCGGTTACGATAAAAGGGAAACAAAAATACATTGATGTCTATCTCCCTGAAACCCGTGTGCTGATTGAACAGAACAGATAGCTTTGCGTAATACTAAGCCTGAGGACAATTATTTTCTCAGGTTGATGGATACATAATCCCCTATAAACCTTGAAGAATTGTCTTCAGGGCTTTTTTATCTCGAAAGGAAGGAGGTCGGCGGATTATGGGAAGAGACAAGATTACGGCGCTGTATGAGCGACTGTCCCGGGATGATGAGCTTCAGGGCGAGTCCAACAGCATCCTGAACCAGAAGAAATATCTGGAAGACTATGCCCGGTCCAAAGGGCTGACGAACATCCGGCATTTCACCGATGACGGCTATTCCGGCACCAACTTCAACCGTCCCGGATTTACTGCCCTCCTCGAAGAGGTCAAGGCGGGGAATGTGTCCGTAATATGTGTGAAGGACATGAGCCGTTTTGGCAGGAACTATCTTCAGGTTGGTTATTACACGGAGATCCTGTTCCCGGATAAAGGGGTCCGGTTCATCGCGGTCAATAACAATATCGACAGCAACAATCCGGCAGAGAACGAGTTCACGCCCTTCCTGAATATCATGAACGAGTGGTACGCGAAGGACACCAGCAAGAAGATCAAGGCCGTCTTCCGCAACCGCATGGAGCAAGGCCTGCGCTGTTCCGGACTATCCCCTATGGCTATGCAAGGAAGCTGGATGACAAGCAGACACTGTATGTCGATCCGGAGCTTAAGCAGATCGTCCATGACCTGACCTCGCTGGTTGCCACTATGAATGTCTTCAAACCTGAAGATTATCAGGATCTCCTGACCGAGGCCAGGAAGGTCGATGAGCTTTGGAGAATCAAGGCTGATGACCTTGGATATTTCATTGTAAAAGACTGAAACTGAAAACTGAACTGCAGATCGGGGCCGTCAGTCCCTTGCGGATTGGCGGTCCTACCATAGAAATCATGTCAGACAATTGTTTTCGGTAGTTACATGTGGTATGATGTGGGGAGATGTAGCACTGTACTTTCATAATGGAGAGAGTAACGATGGGAAGACCAAAAAAGAACGGAACATATTTGAATATATGTATTGAAACGCCGATTTACGAGAGACTGGAAGCTCTTTGCGAAGATGCCGGACAGACCAAGACTGTCGCGGTTGAAAGAGCGTTGACGGCATATCTCGATGATTATGATGAAAAACAGAGGCTGCTTCAAAAACTGGAGCATGAATCCGGTAATAAATGAATGTAAAGGAGAATGATTCAAATGGCGGCAAAAGGAAAAAAGAAAGCAGAAAAGGCCCTTAATTTGGACACTATCCTTTTTAACTGCAGGGACTATCTCCGCGCAGCCCGCAATTCAGGTTCTTTCTTTGAAAAACGTGACATGATGCTCACGCTCGTTTTTTTAAGGTTTATTGGCGAGAAATACGAGGAAGGCGTCGAAAAACTACGGCAAATACTGATAGATCAGGGACTCGATCCGGATGATGAGGATATCAGAGCCGCATTCTTTGATGATGCGACTTTTGCAGATGGTACGTACAATCTTCCTCCTGAGGCAAGATGGTCCAAAATAATCAACACGCCTGCCCCTCAGCTTAATGTTGCTTTGGATACTGCATTACACAGCATTGCAACCAGTTCGAAGGAACTGAAAGGATGTTTTGTGGAAGGAACCTTCACGACTAGAAATCTGGGGGCAAATGATATCAAGAAGATCGTTGATGAAGTAAACAAGATCAGCCACAAGACCTTCGGTGAAGAAAAAGATCTGATAGGTCGTGTCTATGAATACTTCCTAAAGGAATTTGCAGTCAATGCCACTAAGGAAGAGGGAGAATACTATACGCCTCATGATGTGGTTCAGCTGATTGCTACAATGATTGAACCTTTTGATGGCACGCTTTATGATCCCTGTTGTGGTTCTGGTGGAATGTTCATCCAGAGCGCCGATTTTGTTAAAGCCAGACAGGGCGATATTACAGGTATAAATGTTTACGGGCAGGAGAAAGAGGCAGCGACATATCGTCTTGCAAAGATGAATCTCGCACTGCGTGGAATCAGTCATAACCTTGGTGGAACGTATGATTCAAGTTTTACACATGATCTGCACAAGGGCCTTTACTTCAACTATATCATGGCAAATCCGCCGTTTAACTTAAAGGGCTGGTATGATGATAATCTTAAAAATGATGCGCGCTGGGCGGATTATGTGACACCTCCGGAGAGCAATGCAAATTATGCCTGGATTCTTCATATACTGTCCCATTTGAAGCCGCGTGATGGTGTTGCGGGATTTTTACTTGCGAATGGCGCACTGAATGATAGCGATACACTTACAATACGCCAGAAGTTGATTGAAAATGATAAGGTTGAGGCGATTATTGTTCTTCCGCGCGAATTGTTTATTACAACAGATATCAGTGTGACATTATGGATTCTGAATCAAAATAAAAGAGGCGGAACCTATCATGGTCGTATGCTTCGAAAGCGTGAACATGAGTATCTATTTATTGATCTACGCACTTGGAGAGAGAATCCCGTCAAGAATGAGAATAAAAAGAAAGTGCGTCTTGTTAATGAGCAAATTGAGAGAGCTGCAGAAATATATCATACTTGGCAGAGTGAAGGTACCGATGGCTTAAACTATGAAGCATCGGAGCTTTATAGAAGCGTCGGCATCGCCGAGATTAAAATGAAAGGATGGGCACTGACTCCGAGTAAATATATCGAGTTTGTTGATCATGATTTAGAAATTGATTATCCAACAGAGATGGCGCGAATCCAGAAGGAGATAAAAGAAATTATGGTTGCCGAAAAACAGTCCCAGAAAATGTTAGAAGAAGCTTTTAGGGGGATCGGCTATGGCATTGATTAAGTATAAATTGGGGGATTTGATACAAGAGTCGTTCAGAAAAAACGATGCGTTGAGCTTTGATATATCATTTGTTAGGGGAATATCTAATAATAAAGAGATTACAAAAACAAAAGCAGATGTAGATGAAAGCGTGATTCGTAAGTTTTATATAGTCAACCCAGGCGAATTTGTCTATAATCCGCGAACTACTAGAATGGGGGATAAAGTCGGCCTTGGATATAATGATTCTACTTCTCCATTGCTTTTTTCGTTCAATAATATCGCATTCTTTATAAAGGAGGAGGCAAAAAGGCTTTTGCTTCCAGAATACCTGTATATGTATTTCAACCGATCAGAATTCGATCGATATGCAATGATTAATGGATGGGGAAGCGCAACCGAGTTGTTTGGCATTGACGAGATGTATGATATAGACATAGAACTTCCAGTTCTTGCTATCCAGAGGAAATATGTGAATGTCTATAAAGCTATGAAGGCCAATCAACAAAGTTATGAGCAAGGTTTAGAGGAATTAAAATTAACATGTGATGCATATATTGAGAATTTAGGCAGAATATTAGAAAGGGAGTGTATCGGTCCGTATCTTTTGGAGAGTGATAAAAGAAATGAAGAAAATTTGACCGTGGATGCCGTGCGTGGATTGGCAACAGGCAAAGCTATGATACCAACTAAAGCAAATATGGATGGGGTAGGTTTATCTAACTATAAGACGGTTTCTCCTAGACAGATCGCATATGTTTCAGATACTTCACGGCGTGGAGATAAGATGTCTTTAGGATATAATGATACAGATAAATCATATCTAGTATCATCTATCTCTACTGTTTTTGGAACAGACGAAAACTATCTTCTACCGAATTACTTGATGTTATTTTTGATACGTTCAGAATTCGACCGATATGCCCGCTTTTGCTCATGGGGAAGTGCAAGAGAAACTTTTGACTGGGATGAAATGTGTAATGTAAAAATCCCCATTCCAGACATAGAAACACAGCGAGCAATTTCGAATATATATACAGTTTATGTTGAACGTCAAAGGATCAATGAGCAATTAAAAACTCAAATTAAAAATATTTGTCCGATCCTAATCAAAGGTTCTATCGAAGAGGCAAGAATGGAGGCATAGTTTATGGCTAAGCTAAAAGAATTTAACGGCCATTATTGCGAATCGCAATACGAGTATGCTTTCATTGCATTTCTTGAGGCAACCGGATGGCAATATCTTCCGGGGAACAGTATTCCGCGCACAAATCGTAAGGAGGTCCTGTACAGGGATGATTTGGAAGAGTTTCTTCGAAAGACCAATATGGATCTGACATCAGAGGAAATCCTTCAGATTGCTGATAATGTGCAAATGGTAGGAGCTGAAACAGACTTTGCCACCCTTCATAAGGTTTACGGTTGGATGGTAGATGGAGTTCAGTACATACCGCAGAATGGATTGGCAAAAATGATTCCGCTCATCGACTATGAAACGCCGGAAAACAATAATTTCCGTGTGGTAAATCAGTTTGTCGTTGAGTATGTCAATAATGGGAAAAAAGAGAACCGAAGACCGGATGTTTTGCTGTTTGTAAACGGTATGCCGCTGTGTGTCATAGAACTTAAGAATCCTGCAGATGCTAATGCCACAGTCCATGATGCCTGGGAGCAGATCAATATACGATATTGGCGGGATATCCCTCATCTTCTGCATTACTGTCCGCTAGCCTGTATCTCGGATGGTGTAAAGACAAGACTCGGAACTGTCCGGACTCCGTATGAACATTTTTATGCATGGCGCCGAGTTGAAGATAGCGATCAGGTGTCTACAACTCCATTTGAGGAGACAGAAACCATGATTAAGGGGGTATATGCCCCTGAGAGATTCCTTGAAATCTTCCGCGATTATATTTATTTCCAAGACAGTATCTACGACAGCAGTGAGGTTGAGATTGTCTGCAGGTATCCGCAGTTCTTTGCGGCAAGATTGCTGAAACAAAGCATAGTAAGGTCTATCGTGGAGGGAACCGGAAAAGGGGGAACATATTTCGGTGCAACTGGATGCGGGAAAACCTATACAATGGCTTTCTTGGCACGACAGTTGGCGCTTCGATGCTCAGATATCCCGGAAATTGGTTCTCCAACGATTGTTATGATCGTAGACAGAGAGGAGCTACAGAAACAAGGCGCGAAACTGTTTACAAAGAGCAAGGAATTCCTGAATTTAGGTGAGGTTTCTATTGTAAAGAGCCGAAACGAGTTGAGACAGGAATTGGGGGCCCGGCAAAGTGGCGGGTTCTATATCTGCACCATTCAGAAGTTCTGTGACAGAGAGGACGATCCGATTGGTTTGATCAATGAAAGACAGAATATCGTTTGTTTTTCAGATGAAGCCCACAGAACACAGTTGGAACATTCGCGAAAGATCCAGTTCAGCAAAGATGCCGATGCCAATATGAAGGCAATGGTTTCAAAGCCGTATGCGAAGGTCTTAAGAGAAGCTTTTCCGCAAGCAACGTTCGTAGGTTTTACCGGAACTCCGATTGCAGAAACATACCAGACCTTTGGTGATGAAATAGATCGTTATACCATGGATCAGGCCGTTGTCGATGGATTGACTGTTTCGATCAAATATCACCCTCGTATCGCGAAGGTCCTGCTCGATCAGGAAAAGGTTAAGCTGATTGAGGACTATTACAAGAAATGTGCTGATGATGGCGCTACAGAAGAAGATATAGAAGCAAGTAAGAAGGCTATGAGTTCGATGGAGATAATCCTTGGCGAGCCTTCGCGTTTGGAGCGTCTTGCTGTCGATATTCATGATCATTATACAGCTGCGTGTGATGAGGATCCTGGACGAATTCAGAAAGCCATGGTTGTCTGTTCCAGCAGGCTGATTGCGTATGCGTTGTTGCTGAAGTTTAAAGACAAATATCCGGAGTGGTTTGAGGAGAAAAAAACTCCCAATGGGACGCAGGCTACAGAAGAAGAACTGCGTGAACTGAAACCGATGCCTTTTATGGCAATGGTCTCCAGTGTGGGTAAAAATGATCCGGCTGAGATGTATAACTATCTCGGAGGAGCTGCGAATGATAAGCGTTCCGAAAACATGGATGCGGCATTCAAACAGGAAAAATCAAATTTCCGCATTGTAATAGTCGTTGATATGTGGATCACCGGGTTTGATGTGCCGTCATTAACGTATATGTACAACGATAAGCCGTTGAAGAAGCACATGCTGATTCAGACGATTAGCCGTGTGAACCGGAAGTATCCCGGGAAGGAATATGGCATGATCATAGATTACATAGGCATCCGAGACAACATGCGGGAAGCTATGAAAATCTATGGTGGTGATACATCTGTTGCTCCTACTGCGGACGATGTTGAACAGGCAACCGGCATATTCCGGGAAGAACTGACTATTCTGAAGACATTGTTTACAGGATATGATCTGTATCCTTTCCTGAATCCTGATTGTGATCCGGTTGAGCGTTATACTCTGCTTGCAAAAGCTGCAGAGTATGTATTTTCGTCCACACAGGAACTTCAATCTCTCAGCAACAATAGGAAAAAGGTGCAGAAGGTTTCCTTCAAGACATACTTCCTGAAGACAGTAAAGCGGATGAGGACAGCTTTTGATATTTGCCAGCCGTCCGGTGAACTGGGCGAGGAAGAATCAGCTCTGGCGCAGTGTTTTATGGCTATAGCCGGCTTCGTGCGTAAGATGAGTGGAACAAGCGAAGTTGATGCGGACACCATGAACCGTCATGTGGCGAAAATGGTCGAAGAAGCCCTCAAATACACTGAGGTTGAAAGCGTACTTGAAAGTGGTGAACAGGAAGACATTTTCAGCCCGGAATACTTTGAACGTCTTTCTGATGTGAAAATGCCTGCGACCAAACTGGAATTACTGGTCAAAATGCTTCGCAAACAAATCAGTGAATATGGCAAAACGAATCAGGTGGCGGCAAAGAAATTCCAAGAGATGTTGGAAGAAACAATTGCGGCTTATCATGAGAGGCGGAGCTATGTTTCTGCTGAAGAAGCAGGCGCCACACAGGAGCAGGCATCAGAGGATATTATCAGAAATGCCACTGAGCAGGCCCTTGCTATCCTTCGGGAAATGAATGAGGACAAGGAAAGTTTTCGGAAGATAGGGCTGACCTTCGAGGAGAAAGCATTTTATGATATTCTGGTTAATTTAAGAGATCAGTATAACTTCGAATATGGAACGGACAAGAACATTGACGGCGTAATCGTCAATGACAAGTGTAAGGCCCTTGCTAAGAAGGTCAAAGAGATTATAGATACCAAATCTTCCTTTGCTGATTGGCTGAACAACCAGAATGTCAGAAATCAGCTTAAGCTTGAAATCAAGATTTGCCTGGTTAAGAACGGCTATCCTCCCCAGTACAGCCCGGAAGTTTTCAGTAAGGTTATGGAACAGGTTGAGAACTTTGAAGAAAACAGTTGGGATGCTATGGACAGCCGGGATCCAATGCCTGCCGTACGAGAAAGCATATTCAGATACAGCACGAGCACTGCTCCGCTTGGAATGGTGGCTGAAGAGCCAGTGAAATACGGAACACGCAAACAACCGAAAGAAAAGACGGATTACACTGGTGAGACGTGAATAGGATGTTTAATTTCAGAGACGATGACTGATGAATTTGGGAGGATGATCAAGTAATGCCCGAAGATGCTAAAGGATATATTTACATATTGACGAACCCATCATTTCCGCAGTATGTGAAGATTGGATATGCAGATGATGTTGAACGACGGCTGGATCAGCTTAATCGGAGTGAATGCATTCCGTTTGCATTCAGGGTTTATGCGACTTATGAAGTACAGTCAAGACTCTCAGACAAAAAAGTGCATTCCATCATTGATAAGCTGAACCCGAACCTTAGATCTATTGACAACTTTAAGGGACAGAAAAGAGTTCGCGAGTTTTACGCCATGTCTCCAGATGACGCATATTCTCTTCTGGAAGCAATTGCAGAAAGTCAGATAAGCTGAAGCGAATCGCGATGACCGCTGAAGAACAGGAAGCGGAGGAGACGGCTGAAGAAGTAGATGAAGTTCATAAAGAACGATTATCTCCGTTCACGTTCTCAAAGTGCAATCTTCAACCGGGTGAAGAGATTTATTGGTATGATAATCCGGAAATGACATTCAAAATAGTGGATGATAAGAATGTTGAATATAAAGGAAAGAGATTTTCACTTTCCGAACTTGCTGCGCTAATGCTTGGAAAAGATAGTAGTGCCGGAATAGGTGGACCGAGATATTTTAAGTATAAAGGCGAATGGCTAAATGTTATTCGAGCCAGATTGGGACAATAGATCCTGTTGATGTAGATGGTTAGGCGAGGTTATTAAAATGGCAAAAAGTCCCTTAGAAAAACAACTGGAAAAGCAGATGAAGCAGGCGAAACAGCTTGCTGATAAACAAAAACGAGAGGATCAGAGACAGTTGAGAGAGCAAAAACGAATTGCGGCTAAGGAAGCCGTTCGTCAAAGAGCTTCGTCCATCGTCAATGGACAACCTTTGATAGAAGGGTTCAGGATTATGGATGCCACGGCCGAGGATATGCTGAATGCCCTGCTTCAAAACAAGCCGGATGAAGGTATGCATATAAACTTTGAGGATGATATTTTTCCAGATTATGTGCAGATGTCATTAGGGGTTGAACTTGAGAAACTGATTCAGTATGGAATGATTGGCGGCCTGCTATGCTTTGATAACGGAGGAATGCTCGACTTGCTTCCACCGGCTATTAGTTATTTTTCAGATAAAGAAGCTGCGTTAAAAAGGCAAGCGGAGTCACAAAAACAAATTGCCGGAAGTGTTTACAATAATTACGGCAATATGATTTTCGGTGATGTTTCAAATTCTCAGCTTTCCGTTGACAACTCAATCAATGAGCTGGCCCGTAAGATCGATGAGTTGGGAGGCGAAGATGCTGAGACTTTGCACGAGACTCTTGATGAAATAAAAGAGCTGATTGAAAATATAGAAGCCAGTCGATCTATTCCAAAGCAAAAACGGCTTGCACAAAGAATCGCTGACCATGCGTCCAAGCATGGATGGTTTTACGGCGCAGTACTTCAACTGTTGGGGACTGCCGCATTAAACATGATCGGATAATAGCAGCAGTATTTTTACAAAGATATCCTGAATTATGTGGGAGAAAGTTGTTATGAAAAAAGATGTGGACGCGAGCATTGGCATTAGTACTTGTGTTCGCTCTTACAGGATGCGGGTCCCCTAAGGGTGAGGGAGATATAGTTTCAAATCCTCAGCAGGATTCAGCAAATTCTACTGCTTCAACAGAGGAGGCAGGCAATGCTTCGGCAGAGTCAGAAACAGCTGAATCGACTATGACTGTGGATGCAGAGGCGAACGGTTCAACAGCTGATGCATCGGATGAAAGTACGCTTTCGGGTGAAACAACAGATAGCGATATTGAGGGGACACCGTCAGCAGTGACGCAAGAACCTGTTGACAGCAGTTCAGATGATGCAGTATCTCCGGAGAATGTCTTGAATCCTGAACCAGATACTCTCTCTGAAGAAACGGTATCTCAGCCTGTTGAAACAGTATCTGAGAACGAATTAGATGAACAGCAAAAGAAATCGATAGCCATGTTGAACTATTTGGCTGTGCTCTCTCAGGAAATAAACTCTTCTAAGAACAGCAGGATGTTTTTGGAAGAAGCATATGCCGCGCTCATTAATAATACGAATCCTGAAGGTGTTAATGAGCTTACAGAAAGTCATCTGGCCAGCTTGTTAGATATTATTGAGAAGTACCGTATGATCACGGTTAAGAGAGATCGCCTTCAGTATATTTATGAGCTGAACAAGGCCCAGGCATTGAAAGAAGCTGTGCCGAATCCTATAGGCTTACTTAGTGCGGTTCTTTTGATTTCAAACGGTTAGCGGCATCTGCAATCTACATGGCCGTGGATTCCTATACAAGCTACAAATCATATAACGCTGAACTGGATTTGCAATATCTTCAGGACGGGTGGGAACTGGACGATGAGGAAGCGGAGAATGTTCATGATAGCAGAAAACGAGCATTTATGTTTATGCTGGACATTGTTCGAGAAGACAACCTTCCCGGAAAGCTCGCTCTGAATGGATATCCTGTCACATCTGACAGGCAGGTATTCAGGAGAATCAGCCTACGAACTCTACAAGAGCATCATGTACAGCGGTGGAGATC